>Ga0209210_1000878_pt1 | contig 27925 bp, 27 predicted proteins | sample RifGroA1_FD_183991 | JGI IMG/M metagenome (GOLD analysis project Ga0209210, IMG submission 183991) | Contaminated groundwater microbial communities from Rifle, Colorado, USA - Rifle Groundwater A1 (SPAdes) (version 2) | ecosystem: Environmental > Aquatic > Deep subsurface > Groundwater >...
GGCATGGTTAAAGCTACGGTCGTGGCTGATAAAGTCGCGGAAATGGAAACTGGCACTGGTGCCATGACCATCACCCCAGCCCACAGTTTTGTTGATTTTGAGCTAGCTCAGAAATACGGTTTTGAAATAGTGGATATAATTGGTCCTGATGGAAAATTAACAGCCAATGCTGGCAAATTTGCCGGATTAAATGTTAAAGAAGCGCGGATAGCAATTTTGGATGAATTGAAGAAAAAAGACTTGGTGGAAAAAATTGACGAAGAATACATTCACAATTTATCTATTTGCTATCGCTGTGGTACGCCTGTTGAGCCATTGCCTTCTGAGCAGTGGTTTGTGGCGGTAGATAAGCCGTTTAAGCGCGGGCTGTTCCACCGTACCACGTTAAAAAAGTTAGCTATAGCTGCAGTTAGCACTGGTAAAATTAAAATTGTACCCGAGAGGTTTGCTAAGATTTATGATCATTGGATGAAAAATTTACATGATTGGTGTATCAGCCGGCAGATTTGGTTCGGCCATCGCGTTCCGGCTTGGAAATGTATTAGCTGTGGTGAATGGTTTGTTGGGCAAGCTAAGCCAAGCACCTGTCTTAAGTGTAAGGCAAGTAATTTGGAGCAGGATCCGGATACTTTGGACACTTGGTTTTCTTCATCTCTTTGGACGTTTTCAACTCTTGGCTGGCCAGACAAAACTAAGGATTTAGCTACCTATCACCCGACTTCAGTAATGGAAACAGGTTACGATATTCTTTTCTTTTGGATTGCTCGGATGGTTTTGATGACTCAGTATTCACTTGGTGATATTCCTTTCCGGACCGTTTACCTGCACGGCCTAGTGCGTGATAAACAGGGTAGGAAAATGAGTAAGTCACTAGGTAATGGTATTGATCCAATAGCCATGATTGATAAATACGGTGCTGACGCCTTACGGCTTTCTATGATAATTGGCACCACCCCCGGCAACGATTTTAGATTATATGATGAAAAAATTGCTGGTTACCGTAATTTTGTAAATAAGCTATGGAATATAGTACGTTTTGCCAATTTAACTGCTGAATTAAAAATAGTGGAAATACCACCTGAAGCAAAAACCTTGGCGGACAAATGGATTTTATCCCGTTTTGCCAGAGTGGCTGATTTGGTTACAAAAAAAATAGAATCCTATTCTTTTTCCGAAGCGGGCGAGGCCTTATATGAGTTTACCTGGCATGAGCTGGCTGATTGGTATTTGGAAGTGGCTAAGATAGAAGGTAATAAGCAGAAGATTTTATCTTACCTTATAACTCAACTACTTAAACTATGGCATCCATTTACGCCATATGTTACCGAAACTTTATGGCGCGAGACTTTTGGTGAAGCGGCTGGGTTATTAATGGTTCAATCCTGGCCGGAGAAATTACCGGCACCAGCTGATGATCCTGGATTTGAAATTATACGTGATGTCGTAACAGCACTTCGCGGTTTCAGAGTTGAACATAAACTTGGGCCAGATAAGGTTATAAATTTTGCTGTTACCAAGGATAAATACCGGATTATAGAGTCATATACCCATCTTGTGCAGGGGTTGCGTACTACAACGATTGCGAAGCCGATCAATCAATTATCCAATGGTGAGAGGTTAGTTGTTAGAGAGGGTGTTGAGTTAATTGTAAGTTTTGACAAGTTGGACAAATAGAATTAAGCTTATTTATTCTTATGCCGAGATCACCTGAAGATTTTTATCTAAATAATATTGACCGACAAGGCAACCCGTTTGAGGGAGTGCATTATGTGGCTAATGAAAAGTTCAATAAAAAGGTGGCGGCTTCTTGGAACAGAATTCGCCCTAAACCCACCCAGTTTCCTTATCACGATAAATCAGATGATGAAATAGTTAAGCGTATTGAACATGGCAAGTATTTCAATCAGGAACGTTCTGACTCTTCCGTTGGTTTAGAGTACGCTGTGATGGAGGGTATACATAATCATGGCTGGTTTGGTAGCGGGGCTTCAGTGACGCCGACGGCTAAGTATGATGATATGGTTAATCATGTTGATGCTGTGGTGACCTTTCAGTCCGCTGATCAGCCGATGCACTTAGCTTTAGATGTAACAACCGGTGGTGATTATCGTACAATTGAAAGTAAAATTAATGAAAATGTGGATAATTTGACGCAAGGGAAATTAACTGAGGTTAAGTATTTTATTGATGACGAAAACGGATCTAAGAAACCGGTGCAGGCGCCCCGAGTTATTATTGCTCTAACTCCTCAGGCTACCTCGGAATTAGTTGAAAAAATGGCTGAGAAGCCCGAGAGTGTTTCCAAAGATTCCATTCAGTTATTAATTTTAGATGAAGCCTTAGAACAGCTTTCTTTTGGTTTAGAAACTCTAAAAAATAGCCAGGCTTCACAGGAGACACGAGAAAAATATCAGGAATTAATCAACTATTTATCTGCAATTAAGCAAGAAAAAAGCCCGTCAGTTGTGCCCGGCACAACTGAACAGGCTATAAGGGAAACTATTTCTCAGATTTTGAATCAGCATCGCCAGTTTTTGGCTTAGCTTCATTTTTCTTTATTTTTTTCTTCATTTCCGGTGTTAACCGAAGTACTTTCCCGTTTCTGGTTGGATATTTTTTTATGTTAACTTCGTGAGAAGTATTTTTTTGTTTCACTTTTACTCCTTTTGGTGATTAGCAAAAACTAGCACAGCTGGCGTGCTGTGTCAAGGGTAGCCAGATCTTATTATTCAGCCACGCGGAAGACTTCTTCTACTGTAGTGATACCTTGTAACGCTTTTAATAAACCATCCTGCACCATTGTGACCATGCCGTTAGCCACAGCAATTTCCTGTAATTCAACCTCGGAAGCTTTATTGGCAAAAATTATTTTCTCAATTTTCGGACTCATGGTCATAATTTCATAAATACCAATGCGCCCCCGGTAGCCAAGTTGGCTACACTTAGCGCAACCCTTACCGTGGAAAAATTTTAATTTACCCAAGTCAACTTTTACTTCGCTTTTTGGAGAAATGCTTGAGAGCGTTTTTTTAGCCCGCTCCAACACATCAGACTCAAGCTTATGTTCTTCTTTGCAATTTTCACAAATTCGCCGGACTAAGCGTTGGCCAATAATAGAATTAACAGCCGGTGCGAGCAAAAATGGTTTGGCACCCATAGATAGAAAGCGAGGGATAGCGCCAGCGGCTGAATTAGTGTGAATAGTGGATAAAACCAAGTGTCCGGTTAAGGCCGCGTTAATAGCAATATCAGCTGTTTCAAAGTCGCGGATTTCTCCCACCATTACTACATCTGGGTCTTGTCGCAAAATTGCTTTTAAGCCTTTGGCAAAATCATAGCCGCGGGCATGTTCCACCTGGCTTTGATTTACGCCTTTTAATTTATATTCAATCGGGTCTTCCAGGGTTATTATTTTTGATTCCGGCTGATTTAGTTTGTTCAAAATGGCATAAAGTGTGGTAGTTTTTCCTGAACCAGTCGGGCCGGTGGCCATGATCATACCATTAGGCCTTTCTACTTCTCGTTTTAAGTCATCATAGGCTTTGCCAGTTAACCCCAGATCATCAAAATCAAGGCCAGTGGAGGAAGATCGCAAGAGACGCATGACAACAGATTCGCCATAAGCCGTTGGGATAGTAGAAACGCGGACATCTACAGTATCGTTTTCGAGGTGTATGGTAAAGCGACCATCTTGTGGCTGGTCAGTAATATTTAATTTTAATTTGGCTAAAAGTTTAAGGCGAGAAATTATCTGCGGCCATAGTTGTTGCCGAATTTGGGCAGTGACATAAAGAGTGCCATCAACACGATAGCGCACTGTAATACTAGCTTCTTCCGCTTCAACGTGAATATCAGAGGCCCTTAACTCCAGAGCCCCAGCAATTAATATGGTAACCAATTCTGTTAAGGTGGCTTTTTGTAACATCTCATTAACACGAGCAAAATCCTTGATTGTCCCACTGTACTTTTTAATATCTTTTTCAGTAATGGTTACGCCAGTGACAATAGTGCGGGTTTTGGCTAAACCAGCATAGGCTTTGAATACCAGACCCAAGCCGTAGTCTGATATTAAATAGACCAGATAATGGCCCTGGCGATGCTGTTTAAGTTCATTAATATAGTGGTTAACTTCAGGATTATTAAAATCAGTTGTACCTAGTCGTACCTCCTGTTCGCTTACCAACAACGGCACTAATTTTAAGCGACGAGCATCAGTTTCTGGGATAATATGAAGAGATTCCTGGTTTAGGGGGAAGTGTTGAACATTTAAATAAGGCAAACCGCTAGCTGTCGCCACTTGTTCAACTTCACGTTCTCGTTCCTTAATGGCGATATCATGCATTTTTTCCTGAAATTTTTCACTAACTTCTTCAGTCGCAAGTTTAATTTTTGACTTTATTGTCATAGCTATAATAAACAGTAGCAGTTTAATAAAGTAAAAACAAGAAACCCAACTCGGTCAGTTGAGGCAAAAAGATTAATCAGTGGCAAGTCTATTTGGTTGATGATTTTTTAGGTTTGGGTAGGCTGGCGGGATTACGTCTAAACCAGTTTTCCAAATAATTGGGAATATCATCGCTCAGCCTGATTAGTTTAGGCATAATTTGTCCGCTCACTAGACGACGATAAAGTATTGTCCAGGCAGCATATTGGAAAGTGCCAAACCAAGCGCCAACTGCCATCAACAGCAAAATTTGAGGTAAGAATTTAAGCACAGTAGCTAAATTAATGCCACGCAGAGCAAATACCAACGGAGCAGATAATAGGCTATTGGCAATTAAACTGTAAACAACAATACTTAAAATATAATTAATAACAAAAAGAATAGCGGCCATTTCTAAAGAAACCAACCAATTTCGGAAAAAAAGATTGATGGCTTTGACTAAAGCCGGCCACCAACTTTGTTTTTCCAGTACCACAGCGATTACAGCATATTTAATAATAAAGGAAATTATTACTGCTAGTGGTACAAAAATCAGGAAAGAAATAATTATATAAGAGTCAAACTCAGCGCCGCCCCCTCGCGCTAGATATGAAATCAAGAAAGGCAAGATTGTTACTGCCAAAAGCAACCAAATAACAAATCGGGATAAAATATTAAGTAGTAAAATCGGCCAAAAATGCTGGTTGCCCTCTATCGCCGCGTTGTTAAATGTTACCGGTGTATTTTCATTAATATTTGAAGATGCTTTTATTAAAGCCGCCTGAGAAACTATGATTATCCAAATCACGCCCAAAACTACCACTAACATTAAAAATAAAGTAGTGATTATTTGAGCTGGTGCTGAATCGATTGCTTGCTTGATGCCTTGAACAAAATCAATCAGGCGGTGGTTTAAGATGGCTTGGCGAATACCTGCTAGCAAATCGCCTTGCTGTGAAACTTTATCAACCGCCGAGACAACAGAGCCATATTCTCCACCGTTACCTAAAAATGCCGCAAATAAGCCAAAAGGCCAAAGCCAGGCATAGTGCCAAAGTATATGCCAGGCGGATTTTATAATATCACGATAGATGCGCATAGGCTTTAATTAAGCAAAATAAAATTACCCTACCATTATACACCTTAGCGTCCTACTGGGCGAGATTTAGTTAGCCATCAACGCTTCAAATTCAGACCGTTCAATTACCTCTTTCTTTATAAGTTCATCAGCGATTAATTGAAGTTTAGCTTTCTGCTTTTTTATGATATTTTGTGCCTCCCCATAAGCTGTTTTCAGGAAATGGGAAACCTCATCATCAATCGCCTGGGCGATTTTTTCACTGTAATCGCGTTGCTCTGAAATTTCTCGCCCCAGGAAAATCAATTCTTCTTTCAAACCAAAAGTGCGCGGCCCTAGTTTTTCTGACATACCATATTCAGTAATGAGTTGCCGGGCCAGGCGAGTGGCACGCTTTAAGTCGCTTTGGGCGCCGGTCGTAACTTCACCAAAAATTTCCCGTTCAGCCGCATGTCCAGCTAGCATTACCGCTAAATCCGCTTCAAATTCCGATTTTGGGTGCAAATGTTTATCTTCGGTCGGCAGTTTCAGTGTATAGCCACCAGCTCGGCCGCGGGAAATAATGGAAATTTTATGAACCGGATCAGCTGCTGGCATAAAATGAGCAACTAAGGCATGACCAGCTTCATGATAAGCGGTAATTTTTTTCTCCCGCTCCGAAAGCAGATGACTTTTCCTTTCGGGACCAAGCATCACTTTTTCTAAGGCTTCCAAACAATCAACTTGTGTTAATTTTTTCTGATTGCGCCGCGCGGCTAGAATAGCTGCTTCATTTAATAGGTTAGCTAAATCAGCACCAGAGAATCCCGGAGTGCGTTCAGCCACTACACGCAAATTTACATCCTCAGCTAAAGGTTTTTCTTTAGCATGAACACTAAGGATAGCATTCCGGTCTTTAATGTCAGGTAGATCAAGAATGACTTGCCGATCAAAGCGCCCAGGCCGGAGAAGTGCTGGATCCAAAACATCGGGGCGATTAGTAGCAGCCATGACAATAACATTAGTATTGGCTTCAAAGCCATCCATTTCTACCAAAATTTGATTTAGAGTTTGCTCGCGTTCATCATGCGAGCCCCCTAAGCCGGTGCCACGCTGGCGGCCAACCGCATCAATTTCATCCACAAAAACTATGCAAGGAGCCGCTTTTTTAGCTCGGCCAAAAAGGTCGCGTACACGGGAAGCCCCCACCCCCACGAACATTTCCACAAATTCTGAGCCGGAAATATGGAAAAAGGGCACATCAGCCTCGCCCGCCACCGCTCGGGCCAATAAGGTTTTGCCAGTGCCGGGTGGGCCGAGTAAGAGTACCCCTTTAGGAATACGGGCACCAAGGCTCAAGAATTTTTCTGGTAGTTTTAAGAACTCCACCACTTCTTCTAGTTCCTGTTTAGCTTCTTGGACGCCTGCTACCTCTTTGAAAGTTACGCGATTCTTTTTTTCACGGAAGCTGACTTCCTTAGCTTTGGCCTGACCAAAAGATAAGGCACGAGTATTAGCGCCTTGGATTTGGCGTGACATAAAATAAATAAAACCAATCAGCAATAAGATTGGCAACAAAAAAGGCAGTAGCGTCGCCAGCCAAAAAGTTAAACCAGAAGGTTCTTTAATTTCTACTGTTATTTTTTTTAGTTTAGCTGGGTCAACGCCGTAATTAGCTGCTAATTGCGTCAGCGAATCACCTGATTCCTTTTTCGCAGAAATTATACGGCCGTCATTAAGGCTGGCAATTAATTCATCACCCGAGACTTCAATGGCAGTGATTGATTCATTTTCAATTGAAGTAATTATTTGGTCCAGGCTAACTTGTTGGGTACGCGAGTTGCCGTTTTCATACAAGGAAAACAGGCTGGCCAAAAGCAAAAAAACCAAAAAGAAAATAAGAAAATTTTTTATGATAGTTCGCATAAGCTTAAGCGATAGTGCTTAGGTAGTATAAGATGCCATAGTCTTCGGGGCAAGTGCTAATTATTAGCCAAATCCCTGCCTTTTACAAAGCAGGGATTGATAACTTTAGGTTGCCTCAGTTTCCGTTTGTGGGCTCGGTTCAGCAGGAGGAGTTGCTTCAGTCGCTGTTTCTTTTTCAGTCACTTCTGGTTTTGTCTCCAAAGCTTTTATAGAAAGCCCCAAACGGTGCTCTTTTGGATCCATGGAAATAATCCGCCACTGCCTGGTTTCACCAATCTTTACTATTTCAGTCGGATCCTTAACCGGCTTTTCGGAAAGTTCTGAAACATGGGCGAGCCCATGGATTTCCGGGTCAAGTTCAACAAAAACACCAAAAGGATTAACTTTCAAAACCTTCCCTTCAACAATGTCATTAAGTTGATACTTTTCATCCACATTCTTCCAAGGATCATCATGTAAGCGCCGGAAGGAAAGTGAGATTTTTGAGCCATCAAGGTTTATTATTTTAGCTTTCACCTTATCGCCGCTTTTTACGACATCACGAGGGTTATCAATCCTTTGCCAGGCTAGTTCTGAGATGTGTACCAGTCCTTCCAAACCTTGGCCGAATTCAACAAAGCAGCCGAAATCAACTACACCGGAAATTTTTCCTTCAACAATATCGCCAACCTTGAATTGATCAAGTTTATCCTTTTGCTTTTCTTCCCAAGCCGCTCTCTCGGAGAATATAAGTTTTTCCTCATCTTCTTGTACGGTCATAACCTTAACTTCCATTTCTTTACCGATTAGTTGTTTTAATAATTCCAGGATGCGATTTTTATCACCACCCTCAACTCGCGGATAGTGTTCTACCGCCAGTTGTGATACTGGCAAAAAGCCATCTACCTGACCAAGCTTTACCATTAAGCCGCCTTTGTTGGCATCCATTACTTTTACTATGACAATTTCCGCTTTGCGTTTAAGATCTTCCAAATTACCCCAGGCTTTTTGATGGCCGGCATTGCGGAAAGAAAGTTCCAATTCGCCGCGTTCATTTTCCAGCTCCAATACAGTGGCAGCAACATTATCTCCGACTTTTAAATTAGAATATTCACCTGATTCATCAATCAGTTCTCGTCCGCGCACAATACCGGTAGTGAAACCAGGAATATCCAGCCGCACTTCACGCTTGCCCATGTTCGTGACTACGCCTTCAATAATATCGCCAACTTTCGGCACAGCCGGAGCATTGCCAGAAGCGAGCAGCTGTTCCATAGCAACGTTGGTTTTTGGTTCTAGTTTTTTACGTTTAGGCATATTAGAAAATAAAAAATTGACCTACCCGACTTAAGCTTTTGCTTAAGCAGGCTTCTGGGAGGTTACCCCGCAGTTACCGCGGCTGGGTCCCAGAAGACAAATTAAAAGGCTGTTATTAAAGCAAATAGTACTTTAGCGCAAAGGACGGTTTTTGGCAAGGCTTTGGCTAATTATCACCCCTGTTTTTAAGCTCTTTTCCCCTTGCCCGGAAGGCTATTTTAGTGCTAAAATTAGGGTATAAATTATGCCCAGTACAACAACTTCACTAGCGCTTTTTAACCACCATTTTATGGCCATGATGTCTTTGGGAAAACTTAATTACCATCGCTTCCTTACTACCTCAGCGCTTGAGGTGGTTAAGCGAAGTTAATGTACTGGGTATGCTTATTCAGTGGTTTGGTCAGTCTTGTTTTAAGGTGCAAACCAAACCGGGCCCCAATGGAGAGGTCGCGGTTATTTTTGACCCTTTTGATTCGTCTAAGGTGGGCTTGAGTTTGCCCAAATTAACGGCCGACGTAGTCGCCATTACCCATGATCATTTTGATCATAATCATTTAGCCGCTATAAGTGGTGACTACTTTTTAATCAACGGTCCCGGTGAGTATGAGGCCAAGCAAACTTTTATCTATGGCATAACTGGCTGGCACGATAACACCCAAGGATCAGAGCGTGGCTCTAATACTATGTATTTATTAGAGAGTGAAGGCATTTCTTTGGCGCACCTAGGGGATATTGGCCAAGACGCTTTAACTGATAGCCAGCTGGAATATTTGGAAGGGGTGGATGTTTTAATGATACCGGTCGGCGGTAATTACACAGTTAATGCCAAACAGGCAATTGAGCTGGTAAATCAGATTGAACCGAGAATAGTAATCCCAATGCATTACAAACTGCCTGGCTTAAAGGTTGATATTGACAGTGCCGATAAATTTATCAAGGAATTAGGTTTAACCCCTCAAGTGGAACAGAAATTTAAATTCGTAAAAAAAGATTTGCCCCAGGATGAAACCAAATTAGTGGTACTAAAGCCTTAAGTTCATATGCGTCGGTCATCGGCCTCGCCTTATTACCACAAATCATTACCTAATAAATATAGTCGCTTAAGTATTTTAATTTTGTGTTTATTGTTAACAATTGCTTTCACCGCCTTTTCCATCTGGTACAATTTAAACAAGTCTAATAATTCTGAACCTGGTTTGTTTGATTATATTGGCCAAAAATTTCAAGAAGGTTTTGAATCAAACAATCGGCTTATAAATAATTAATTCATGTCACCAACTAAATCATCTGCCAAGAATATAGAACCAGCGCCAACTCAGCTCGCGCGGCTTATACCTCGCCCCATAGTAGATGAAATGCAGGAGTCGTATTTGGATTACGCCATGAGCGTGATTGTGGCGCGCGCTTTGCCTGATGTGCGTGACGGTCTAAAACCAGTGCATCGTCGCATTCTTTATGCCATGTGGGATATTGGTTTAAAGCCGCAAGCTAAACTCCGCAAGTCTGCGACCGTGGTTGGTGAAGTTTTAGGTAAATATCACCCTCATGGTGATGTGGCGGTTTATGATTCCATGGTTAGGCTGGCTCAGCCTTTTTCCATGCGGCAAGTTTTGGTTACAGGACAAGGGAACTTTGGTTCAGTTGATGGTGATAGTGCTGCGGCGATGCGCTACACGGAAGCTAAATTAGCGCCGGTCGCGGAGGAGCTGCTAGCTGATATTGATAGAAATACTGTTAATTTTATCCCGAACTATGATGGTTCTCATCAAGAACCGACAGTGCTACCAGCCAAACTGCCAAATCTACTCTTGAACGGCACCATGGGGATTGCGGTTGGTATGGCCACTTCTATTCCGCCGCATAATTTAGGGGAAGTGATTGATGCTACTGTGCATCTGATAGAAAACCCCGAAGCCGATGTGGGTGATTTAATGAAATTTGTCCAAGGGCCTGATTTTCCGACTGGTGGAGCGATTTTCAATAAAGCTGACATCAAGCAAGCTTATGCTACTGGCAAAGGCTCCATTGTCATGCGGGCAATCGCTGAGATTGTAGAGGGCAAAAGCGGCTTTCAGATTGTCGCTACCGAGTTGCCTTACCAAGTGAATAAGGCTGAGCTTATCATGCATATTGCTGAACTGGTAAAAGATAAGAAAATTGAAGGCATTAGGGATTTGCGGGATGAATCAGATAAAGATGGTATTAGGGTGGTAGTGGAATTAAAAAAAGATGCCTATCCGCGGAAAATTTTAAACCAGCTTTATAAGCAAACGAATTTCCAAACCAGCTTTCATGTAAATTGTTTAGCCTTGGTAGATGGCCTACAGCCGCGGGTGCTGACGCTCAAAAATGTTTTGGAATATTATTTAAAGCACCGCCAGGAAGTGGTGCGTCGGCGCGCGGAGTTTGATTTAAATAAAGCGAAAGATAGAGCTCATATTTTGGAAGGTTTGGTCATGGCCTTGGAAGATATTGATCGGGTGATTGCTACTATTAAAAAATCCAAAGATAAGGAAGATGCCAAAGTTAATTTGATTGCTAAGTTCAAATTTAGCGACCGGCAAGCCGATGCCATTTTGGAAATGCGATTGTCGCAATTAGCCAACTTGGAAAGGCTCAAAGTAGAAGAGGAACTTAAAGAAAAGAAAAAATTGATTAAAGAACTGGAAGAATTACTAGCGCACCCCAAGAAGATTTTGGGAGTAATCAAAGACGAATTAGCTGATCTCAAGGCTAAATATGCGGACGAACGCCGAACTAAAGTTTATGCCGGTGAAGTTGATAAGTTCACTCAAGAAGATTTAATCCCCAACGAAGCGGCCGTGGTTATTATCACGCATGATGGTTATATCAAGCGCTTGTCGCCCGATACTTTTAAAGCTCAGGGCCGCGGCGGCAAGGGCGTGATTGGCTTAACTGCCAAAGAAGCGGATGCGGTGGAGCACTTATTCTCTACTACCACCCACGCGGATTTATTATTTTTTACTACTCGTGGCCGGGTGTTTGAGCTCAAAGCCTATGATATTCCGCCAGCTTCGCGTACAGCTAAAGGCCAGGCGGTGGTGAATTTTTTGCAACTGGCGCCTGAGGAAAAAGTTTCAGAAGTACTAACTCTTTCCGATTGGGAAGGCTATAAGTTCCTCATTATGGTTACCAAGCACGGTGTTATTAAGAAGGTACCAATAGATGCTTTTGCCAATGTGCGTCGCTCAGGTCTCATCGCCATAAAACTTAAGCCAGGTGACCAGCTGCATTGGGTTAAACCAGCAACTGGCGAGGATGAGATTATGCTGGTTACCTCCCGCGGCCAAAGTATTCGGTTTAAAGAAAAAACTGTCAGGCCAATGGGCCGGGCAGCTGCCGGTGTGCGTGGCATGAAATTAAAGAGCGCTGATGAGGTAACAGGTATGGATTTGGTTACTGAAGGCAAACCCTCGCCGGATGAGCAGTTGCTGGTCATAATGGCCCAAGGTTATGGTAAGCGCACGAAGTTAAAGGAATACAAAGTGCAGAATAGGGGAGGCAGTGGTGTGCGCACCGCTCATGTTACGCCCAAAACCGGGCAAGTGGTGTCAGCTTTTGTGGTTAACGCCAAGCGCGAAAAAGAAGATTTGATTGTAATGTCAGACAAAGGGCAGGTCATCCGTTTGCTTCTCAAATCTGTCTCTGTTCTTGGTCGTGATACCCAAGGTGTCCGCATCATGCGATTTAAAGAATCAGGCGACCAGGTCGCTTCCGTAACTTTCGTTTAGCGACGTTTGGGTAACAGCCCTGAGCAAACGTGTAGCATGGCAAGGTAATAGATGAGGGTATTTTTGTCCAGGTGGACAAAAATACCCTCATTCTTTCATAGTGGTTTACTTTAATACCCTACTGTTTTATCGAATGAAGAAAATCTCGGGCTCGAAAAACATTGACCCAGGGTTCTAATTTAACCTGTTTGATGAATTGTGCTATCAATTCGTATGTATCTGTTTTACTCATCCAGACGCTCTGTTGAAGTTTTATAAATCCACCCTGCCGCAGCAGGAGGCGTAGCTGCCGGCGGACCGTATTTTGGCTCTGAGGTACATCAAACACTACTACCGTATACAGCTTGTCTGATCGCATGGCAGCCCGTTGTAGATTTACGGCTAAAGTAGCCATCGACCCTTTTTGCGTTAAGGTGACCATAAGGCGCTTGCCGACTTTTTGCGTCTTAATGTAGTGCCTTCGTTTAAGTTGCCGGAGAGCTTCCTTAACTGCATGTTCTTTTTCCAGCCGTTGATATTCTTTTACTAAAGCATGTCCACCAGCTATGTAAGCCCGGCGATGATATCTCATGTCATAAAGGAGAGTATAAAAATCAATCGACGCTTGACCAGTGGAGGCAAGGAGACCCAAGAGGAGCTTTGAGATAGGTAGATTAGACATAATTATCGTAATAGTGCTGCAATATCTAAAGTAATATTACTTGATGCGGGTAAAACTGTCTAGCTGGACATAAAAGCCCGTTAGTATAGGCATGGTTTTGTAGTGATAATTGTATGAGATGAAATGGTAAGGCGCTTTAAAGAATCAGGCGACCAAGTAGCTAGTGTGACTTTTGTTTAGAAAACAAAAGCCCTGATTTTCAGGGCTTGTATAATTTCATTTTAGCCTTCGCTTGCTCCGCCGGTTTTGACGCCAAAGATTGATTCTAAATCTTTGCATTTAGCGTTTGCTCTAACTACGCGATGCCATCTTTGGTCGGGGCCTAGGTTAGCCATTTTTTCATGTAAACTAGGGGTTATGATATTGCCATAAGAGAGAAAGTGGCTAATCTCCATGAGATATTTTTTTAACTGATTGGTCTGGAAGAGTGATTTAGGAATAGTAATTGGCCAAAAGCTGTCAAAAGTGCCACTTAGTTCGTAATGGTATCCGTCTTTAGTTACTATTATGCAGGCGGTACGACCTGTGTCGTAATTCAGAAAATTTTTTCTGCGCGGTAGTATGGCATAGAATACCACAACTACGTTATCGGTATAGCCGTTCAGTATTTCTACTTTACCTACTTTGGTTCTCCTTGATAGGTGTTTTTTAGAAAGGCTATAAAGGTACCGTCATCAAAGTTGTTAAAGACTACTTTAGGAGATGTAGTTTGCATTATTGTTCCTTTGTGGTTGTTTGCATTATTTGGGGCTATCTTAGTCCTCAGCCAATCATTAGTCAAGCTAATTGTTAAGGTTTGACAATCAAGCCAAAATCGCTATAATCACTTAAGCATTTGTCCCAAGTTTTGGGATTTTATAATTAGGACTTAGAATATATCTATATGGGATTACCTGGTCATAGACGTACCTCAGGCGACAAGCGTCGCCGCGCTTCTCATTTTGCGCTCAAGCCAGCCAGCTTGACCGTATGTTCACACTGCAAAATGCCGGTTCGACCGCATCAAGTCTGTGCCAATTGTGGTTATTACCGCGGTCGGCAAGTGCTTAAGCTTAAGACCAAGATCTCTGGCCGAGCTAAGGCCCGAGCCGCGGCTAAAGCTGAGCAGGAAAAAGAGGAAAAGAGTAAGAGTAAGAAAGAAGAGTAGAAACCCTTGTAGTAATGAAAAATGTAAAAATAAAAAGGCAAAATGACAGAGTGAAATGTAAAGATAATAACATTTTGATTTTTAATATTTGATTTTTGCTTTTGTTATGTCCAGCCGTCATCTTGCTCGTACCGTCGCTATGCAAACACTGTTTCAGTGGGATTTTGTGGGCAAGCAAGGAGAACTGATTAAATTGCTGGAAAAAAATATGCCCGAGCTAGCGCCCGGGTTAGCTGATGATGGTTTTGCTGAACGTTTGATTCACGGCTTGGTTAAGCATTTGCCTGAGATTGATGCCATAATCCATCGCCTGGCACCAGAGTGGCCGATAGATCAAATTACTGGGATAGATAGGAATGTTCTGCGCATAGGCGTTTATGAGCTTAAGTTTGGTAAAGAAATTCCGCCCAAAGTAGCGATCAATGAGGCTATAGAGCTCGCTAAAGCCTTTGGTTCGGACGCCTCCAGTAAATTTGTAAACGGGGTTTTAGGTAGTTTGTATAAAGAGATGGAAGCGGCGGGGGAAGTGCCGATAGAGGATTTTAAGCAGGTGTACGCCAAAACAGCCGGTACCGAGACAGAAGAAAAATTAGAAACACAAACTGAAATACCAAAAACTGAGTAAGACAAAAGCAAATTTTATTTATTAAATTTTATTATGAAAGATTTTTCTCTGTTAGAGAGGCGTCTGGGAGTTACCTTTAGTAACCAGGATTTACTGAGGCAAGCCCTAGTCCACCGCTCTTATTTAAATGAAAATCCCGGTTTTAACCTGCCACACAACGAACGACTGGAATTTTTAGGTGATGCCGTGCTGGAATTGGTAGTGACAGAACATTTGTATAATAATTTCCCGAATCCTGAAGGCGAGCTGACGAACTGGCGGGCGGCACTCGTCAACGCCATTATGCTTTCCGGAATTGCCGCTGACTTAGGCTTGGAAGATTATTTGTACTTGTCGCGCGGTGAAGCCAAAGACGCTGGTACAAAAGCGCGGCAATTTATTTTAGCCAATGCCATTGAGGCGGTAATCGGGGCAATTTATTTGGATCAAGGTACGCCAGTAGCAGCCGAGTTTATTAAACGTGAGGTCTTGGTTAAATTGCCTGAGGTTTTAGCTAATAAAACCTACCTAGATCCCAAGAGCCGTTTTCAGGAATTGGCTCAGGATAAAGTGGGCGTCACGCCCCATTATTTAGTGCTGGATGAACAAGGCCCAGACCATGCCAAGCAATTTCGGGTTGGCCTTTATTTAGGTGAGGAATTAGTAGCTGAAGGCACTGGCTCATCCAAGCAAGAAGCGCAAGTGGCCGCGGCGGAGGCTGGACTAAATCAAAAATCTGATTGGCAGTAAAATATTTGTCTTTTTAATTAATGTATTTACAAAAACTAGAAATTCAAGGGTTTAAGTCGTTTGCCCATAAGACCACATTGGAATTCAACCGTGAGCTGACAGCGATTGTTGGCCCCAATGGTTCAGGTAAAAGCAATATCGCTGATTCTATTCGTTGGGTGTTAGGGGAGCAATCAATTAAGCTGTTGCGGGGCAAGCGGGCGGAGGATGTGATTTTTGCCGGCTCGGATTTAAAATCTCGTTTGGGCATGGCCGAGGTTTCATTGCATTTGAATAATGAAGACGGACAGGCACCAATTGATTTTTCCGAGATCGTGGTCACGCGGCGGGTTTTTCGCGACGGCCAAAGCGAATATTTATTAAATGGCGCGGGCGTGCGGTTGCAAGATATTCAGCTATTATTAGCTCAGGCTAATTTTGGGCAAAAAACTTACAGTGTTATTGGTCAAGGGATGGTGGATTCTATTTTGGTATCATCACCAGCTGAACGCAAGGAATTTTTTGAAGAAGCTACGGGCGTCAAGCAGTATCAAATAAAACGTGAGCAATCAATTGCCAAGCTTCTGGCAACTTTTGAAAATTTAGATCAAGCCAGCGTAGTGATGGCGGAAATAGAGCCGCGCTTGCGGAGCCTAACTCGGCAGGTTAAACGTTTGGAACGCCGTGAAGAATTGGAACGGGAAGTTAGCGAATTGCAAAAACTTTACTATCGTTTCCGCTGGCATGAGTTAGAAAGCAGGCGTTTACAAGTGGCTGAGTGTGTTAGCGGGCTTAATAAATCTTTAGCTAAACAAAACCAGTCAGCCCAAGAATTGCAAAATAAGCTGGTTGAACTTGAACAAAAAGGTGCGACCCCAGACAGTTGGCAGCAGCTGGAAACTCGCCAATCAAATTTACGCAATAAAATAGCAGAGTTGGTGCGTCAGCAGGCTCTAGAGCAGGCTAAGGCTCAAGTTGGGCATATAGCCAAAGGTCAGGGTGAGATCGCCATACTCCGGCAACAGCAAAGTGAAATTTCCGAGGAGTTAAAAAATGTCGCGGATAAGTTAACTGCCGTTGGGCGTGAGATAATTAGCCAGCAAGAAGCTTTAACTGAGGCGGCAGCCAATCAGGCGAAAATAGCCACCAGCTTTTCCCGTTTCCAGCTTGGCGGCTACCCTTGGCTGGAGCAAGAGTTGGAATCAGTAGTGGCTGAACAAGCCGAGCTAAAGCAATCATTGGTAAGTGCCACTAGTCTATCGCAAATAAAGGAATTAGTTGGGAAATTCACTCAATTAGAAGAAAAGCTTAAAATTTTATTAAAACGCCTGAAGCAATCTGGACAAATGTCTTTAACTGATTTGGATAGGTTAATGAAAGAACGTGAGGTATCAGTGGGGCAAGTGGCGGAAATTAAAGCTAACCATAAATCCTTGGAACGCGAGCAGCTGTCATTAAAGGAGCGGCAGGAGCAATTAACGCGTTCTTTGGAAAGAGTGAAAAATGAATTAGGTGATAAAGCAGAGGTAACTGATAAAACTAAGACCAATGTGACTGAAGATCTAGTCCGCGCTGAAGCCGAATTAAAAGAAGTTACCAATTCAATTGCCGCTTATCAATCTGAATCCCAAGGGCGCCAAGCTCAGGTGTTTAAGTGGCAAAGGGAATTAAATACTGCCCGGGAAGAAGAGAGGCGATTGGAACAAGATACCCATGAAGCGGCCCTGGAACTTACTAGACTAGAAACAAAGCTGGAGGACTTGGATAGGGAAATGGCCCAAGAGGTTTCCCCTGAACTAGTGCGGGTAATTAAAGAAGCTGGTGAGGTAAAAAGTTTAGTTGAAGGGGAAACCGCTTTGGAATTGCAAAGGCTTAAGCACCAACTGGAGTTAACCGGCGGGATTGAACCTGAGGTGGTAAGTGAGTATCAGCAAACCAAAACCCGCTATGATTTTCTGGCGGAGCAAATGGATGATTTGCAAACCGCTACTGCCAGCCTGGAAAGCATTATACGTGATCTAGATGCCACGATTGAGAAGAAATTCTTAGTTAGCTTTAAGGAGATTAACGAAAAGTTCACTCAGTACTTCAAAGTATTGTTTGATGGCGGTAAGGCTCAATTGGTATTACAGCGAGCTGATACTCATAAAGAAGAAGTTGAGCTTTTACCAGAAGACGAAGAAGCGACCCTAGCGGACAAGTCCGCTCCCAGCGCCAAAGAAAAGTTTTTGGCCACAGAGAAGATTAAAGCCTCATTTTTTTCCGGTGTGGAAATTAGTGCCACCCCACCTGGCAAAAAACTATCAACCATCAATGCGCTTTCCGGCGGCGAAAGAGCCTTAACTTCCATTGCCTTAATTTGTTCTATCATTTCCAACAATCCTTCCCCTTTTGTGGTGCTGGATGAGGTGGACGCGGCTTTGGACGAGGCTAATAGCGAGCGCTACGCTGCTATTTTGGATTCATTAATGGATAAAACCCAATTTATTACCGTTACCCATAATCGCGCTACTATGCGCCGAGCCAGCATTCTTTATGGTGTAACTATTGGTGAAGACGGCGTCTCCAAGCTTTTGTCAGTTAAATTTGCTGAAGCTGACGAGCTGGCGATCAAAAACAGTAAGAGTAAGGGTAAAGAGTAAGAGTTGGATTAAGTCTTGACATGTTTAGTAACATCCGATATCATTAGCCTGCGTTTTAAACTCTTACCTGCCTGGCGGTAGGCAGGCTCAAATCTCTTACTCTATACTTTTGTTATGTTAATGATTCGTTTAGCCCGCGTGGGCAAGACCAAGAAAGCATATTTTCGCTTGATCATTTCGGAAAAAACCAAGGATACCCACGGGGATTACTTGGAGGTTTTAGGCAGTATTAATCCTCATACTAATCCATCTCAAGCTACCCTTAAGACCGATAGAATTAAATATTGGTTAGGCCAGGGAGCCAAAGCTTCACCTACGGTCCACAATATGCTAGTGGATAATGGTGTTATCGGGGGCGAAAAATTTAGAGTTTGGAAACCTAAAAAACGTTCAGCCGAGGAAATTAAAGAGGCAACTAAGGCAGAAGCTAAACCAGCTGAGGTTAAAGCAGAGGAAACGACACCAGCTGAATCACCAGCTAGTTAATCAATATTTATTAGCAATTTAGCCCGAGAGTTGACTACAGTCGCCCTCGGTTTTATAATCTCTTTCGTAGCTCTTTGAAGCAGATTATAAGATAACCAGGCAAGCCGTATTGTGCGGCTCTGAAAGGTCGAATTCGCCAATCAAGCAGCTTCCTAGTTAAATTTTAGCTCCTTTAAGGGCTTAAGCACATTAATTAATTTCATAATTTACCGAATGATATGGCAGAAGAGTCACACAAGGATCAGGAGTTCATTGACTACGTCGTGAAATCGCTGGTCGATCACTCCACTGACGTCAAGACCGAACGTACGGTTGACGAGATGGGGGTTCTTATTACGCTACATGTAAACCCTGAGGATATGGGGCAAGTGATTGGCCGCCAAGGCCAAACTGCTCGTAGCCTCCGCACTCTTTTAAGAGTAGTGGGTGCTAAGAACAACGCCCGCGTGAATTTGAAGATTTACGAACCCGAAGGGTCTCAGCGGCCAAGACGCTCTCGCGAAGAGCATGAGGCCATGACCGGAGGCGGTCCTGATACTTCAATCGTGGACGACCTCAAAATATAAATTTAAATAAAACTATCCGCCGCGGCGGATAGTTTTATTATCCCTTGACATTTTTGAAATTTTTAATTAAGATGCGGCTAGTTCTTTTAAATAATTAATATTCAAAAACAAAAATGAGGTGACTTAAATGAAAAAATTAGGAGTTATTATTGGTGCGTTTGCTTTTATATTCCTTGCAGTTTATTTCCTTGTAGTCAAAGAGCCGGCAGTAGAATCAACCATAGTTCTATTGATTGATGCCAGAGGAGTTTCTGCGAGCGAAGCTTTGACAGTAGCCAATATTTTACTAAAGAAAAATAATGTTGATCTATTGGTTTGGGTAGGTAATACCTCTTCGTTACCAGAAAAGCGTTTGCATATGTCGGAAGGATGCACTATTCAGCAAGAGGAAAATATCGGCATAGCCCTTTATTTTGCGGACTATTATTTTAAGCACCTGACAGGTAACAAAATTATGTTATTATATGCCACAAAAAAGGCAGATAGTAGGGATATGAATATTATGAAAGGCCTTAATTTTAAGGATGTTGATGTAATTATTGTCAGTCCTGAGGATTTGCAAGACAATGATTACAAGGGAAATAAAACTAAATTAAAAAGTGTTTAATATAACAATTAATTTTAGGGCTTGTGTAAACACAAGCCCTGTTTTATTGTAAGAGCATGAAACGGTTTGATATTATCACCATCTTTCCCGCCTCCTTGGACTCGTATTTTGGCACGAGTATTTTAAAGCGCGCTCAAGATAAAAAGTTTATTAAAATCCAGACCCATAATTTACGTGCCTGGACACGGGATAAGCATCACAAAACGGATGATAAGCTTTATGGGGGTGGGGCTGGTATGGTCATGCTAGCTGAACCTATTTTGCGAGCTTTAAGTGCTGTAAAAAAAGGTAAGAAATCGCGTGTGATTTTGTTGGCGGCCAATGGCAAACAATTTAAGCAAAAAGATGCTGAGCGGTTAGCTAAGTATGACCAACTTGTATTCATTTGCGGTCGGTACGAGGGCGTGGATGCTAGGGCGGAGAAATTTATTGATGAAAAAATTTCCGTTGGTCCATATGTAGTAACTGGCGGTGAACTACCAGCTGCCATAATTATTGATGCCGTATCCCGATTAATTCCAGGAGTTGTAGGCAAACAAGAATCAGTGGCTAATGAATCCCACGTAGCCGAAGGTTATTTAGAGCATAATCATTATACTCGCCCGGAAGTGTTGGTTTGGAAGGGTAAAAAATATCGTGTACCCAAGGTGTTGCTAGAAGGACATCATAAAAATATAGCTTCTTGGCGGGCTAAAACCTCAAGAAAGGCTAGAGCATAGAGTTAGGGTAGTCTTTAGTTTTAGGGGCTTGACAAACCCCCTCTAGGGGGTTACACTTAGTCTGCTTAATAATTAAGCTTTTTAAAACCAGCCAAACTATTCTCTGACATTTATCCGCCAATTGGTGGACTATAGGAGTAGAGAAAACAGTGGTACTTGTAAAGTGACGAGTATCTCTGTTTTTTCTGCGCCAAAACGCAGAAAAAAACCCCAGTAGTAGATTCTGCTCAAGCAGAAACACTACGGGGTACAATTTGCACATTAACAAAGTGATAGGAAAAGCCAGATTGTCAATTATTTGTTCACGCGGTCCAATCGCGTGGGCACCTGGATCTCCGCTTTGCGGAGCCACCCACCAGGTTAAACAAGTGGTGGATTGAAGAGCTACTTCAAATTCTACTGAGAGTTTGATCCTGGCTCAGGATGAACGCTGGCGGCGTGTCTTAGGCATGCAAGTCGAACGGATATAAATTTGAGATTACATCAAGAGTTTATATTAGTGGCAAACGGGTGCGTAACACCCTGGTAACCTACCCCGAAGTTCGGAATAATTCACCGAAAGGTGAACTAATACCGGATGTAGTCCGTCCGCCTCAGGCGGACGGAAAAAAGCTTTACGGCGCTTTGGGAGGGGCCTAGGTTCCATCAGCTTGTTGGTGAGGTAACGGCTCACCAAGGCTACGACGGATAGGGGGCGTGAGAGCGCGACCCCCCTCACTGGGACTGCGACACTGCCCAGACTCCTACGGGAGGCTGCAGTCAAGAATCTTCCCCAATGGACGAAAGTCTGAGGGAGCGACGCCGCGTGTAGGAAGAAGCCCTTCGGGGTGTAAACTACTTTTCTATAGGACGAACAATGACGGTACTATAGGAATAAGGGGCTGCTAACTCTGTGCCAGCAGCAGCGGTAATACAGAGACCCCGAGCGTTATCCGGATTTATTGGGCGTAAAGAGTCTGTAGGCGTCTTGTTAAGTCCTTGGTTAAATCCCACCGCTCAACGGTGGACCAGCCAGGGAAACTAGCAGGATTGAGGTTGGGAGAGGTAAGCGGAATTGCCGGTGTAGTAGTAAAATGCGTTAATATCGGCAAGAACACCAAAGGCGAAGGCAGCTTACTAGAACAAACCTGACGCTGAGAGACGAAAGCGTGGGGAGCGAATGGGATTAGATACCCCAGTAGTCCACGCCGTAAACGATGGATGCTAGGCTTTGGCAGTATCGACCCTGCCAGAGTCGTTCAAACAAGTTAACACCTTAAGCATCCCGCCTGGGGAGTACGGCCGCAAGGCTAAAACTCAAAGGAATTGACGGGAACCCGCACAAGCGGTGGAGCATGTGGTTCAATTCGACAATAAGCGAAGAACCTTACCAAGGCTTGACATGTTAGCGTTCTATTTCCGGGAAACCGGAGAAATCCGCAAGGAGGCTAACACAGGTGCTGCATGGCTGTCGTCAGCTCGTGTCGTGAGATGTTGGGTTAAGTCCTCTAACGAGCGCAACCCCTATGTTGTGTTAACACGTTCACAACAAACTGCCCCGGTTAACGGGGAGGAAGGTGGGGATGACGTCAAGTCAGCATGGCCCTTATGCCTTGGGCTACACACGTGCTACAATGGGGTGCAACAAAGAGTCGCTAAATCGCGAGATGGAGCTAATCTCATCAAACCACCCCCCAGTTCGGATTGCAGGCTGCAACTCGCCTGCATGAAGCCGGAATCGCTAGTAAACGCGCGTCAGCCATAGTGCGTTGAATACGTTCTCGGGTTTTGTACACACCGCCCGTCACGCCAAGAGAGTCGATAATACCCGAAGGCGCTTGAAGCGTCCGAAGGTAGGATCGATGATAGGGGCGAAGTCGTAACAAGGCAGCCGTAGCGGAAGCTGTGGCTGGATCACCTCCTTTCTAGGGAGTAAAAACCTTAGGGTGATGCACTCTACCAAAAGAGTAATTCTTGCGATGTATGTGCATTACTATTTTAAAGTCGAGTTTCGAGTTTTCGAAACGCTGGTCTTTTCCCCTCACTTTGTTAGTGCGCAATATAAAAGCCTCCCTTTTAGGGAGGTATTTTTTACCCCTGCCTGCCGGTAGGACTTGATTTAGCTACTAATACTTGCTACGCTACGGTGGTAAAATTTATATAGGGGCGCGTAGCTCAGTTGGTTAGAGCACTTCACTGATAATGAAGAGGTCCGTGGTTCAACTCCACGCGCGCCCACCATCCTTCGCTTCTTTAGAGCTTCGGATGGCACGGCCATTTCTTTTTTATGAAGACAGTTAGCGAAGGATGTCCTGCGTAGCTCGAAGAGCGAAGCACGGGCAAATGAAATTTAGCCATGTTCTACGTTTATATTATTCAGAGCATAAATTTTCATAAACAGTTTTATACAGGTTTTTCTGAAGACCTTGATGAAAGGCTTAAAGAGCATAATTCAGGTAAATCGGAGTATACTAGCAAGTTCAGACCGTGGAAAATAATTTACTATTGTGCATTTGACAACAAGAAAAAAGCTTTAGATTTTGAGAAATATTTGAAATCAGCTTCTGGCATCGCATTTAGAAACAAAAGGCTTATATAAATCTTTATTAGTTTTTAATTCCAACCGTGCCCATCACCTCATCAGATCACCTCTTAGGGTGGTTTTTTGTTTTGGTGAATATAATTACCCTTGACAAATTTCGTGAATTGATATATACTTGAATGTTTTATAAAAAATAGTTATTTAAAAATAAAATAAATTAAGGAGGTCGTTTTGAAAGACATGTTTTCTGTTCTTGCGGGTTTACTATTCATCGCGGCTTTTGTTCCTTATATCAGATCAATTCTGAAAAAAGAAACAAAACCGGCAAAAGCATCATGGATCATTTGGGCTAGTCTTGATACTATCACACTTACTGGAATGTTTTTTAAAGAGGCAGTTAATGGCCAAATCCTTGGAGCTATTTTCGGCGCCTGGATAGTTGTTGTACTTACCTTAAAGTACGGTATTCCTGGTTGGACGAAACTTGATAAATTTTGCCTTGGTGGAGCTATTTTAGGGATTATTCTCTGGCAAATATTTAGTGATCCTACCTTTGGTATCATGACGAGTTTGAGTGTAGTATTTTTGGGTTCAATTCCAACTTTCATGTCAGCCTGGAAATATCCTAGTCGCGAAAACAAATTAGCCTGGATAATATTCTGGGTGTCATGTATTTTTGCACTAATAGCAATTCCACGCTGGACATTAGCTGACGCGGCTCAGCCTATCACATTCTTTGCGATTGAAACCATTATGATGTATATTTTGTTTGTTCACCCCCGTATGCTAGCGAATAGCAAAATAAAAATAAAACAAAAAGGAAAATAATGAAAACTGTGTTTTTTAATCTATCTCAGGATGAGATAGAAGAATTGGACCAAGATCGGTTCAATGATGATGCTGAAGAAGAGCTTCAGCAAGAAGTGTGGACACAAAAACACACGACTATCATTAAATCGAAACTAGGCGAGATTATTGTTACTTTGCAGTAAAATTTTTCGACCCAGGTAAGTAAAATTACCTGGGTTATTCATTTATTCCAATTGATCTTTCACTAGGTTTTTTGCCTACACCAAAATTAAGTTTGATGGTAGGTTTAAATTTTTTGGGAAGTTTTTCCGCCCATTCTATAGCCACTACGGTGTCTGCTTGATTTAAAAAATCGCCTAGGCCAATGGCCGTAAGTTCAATTCCAGGTACGCCGTGCCTACCGGCAGGCAGGCGATAACAGTCCACATGCACAAAATTTTTTATCGTCTTATGTTTAGCTTTGTAATTTTTCATTAGTACAAAAGTTGGGCTGGTTATTACATCTTTTACACCTAAGCCTTTGGCTAATCCTTTGACAAAGGTTGTTTTACCACTGCCTAAATTACCCACTAAGGCTATGACTTCGTTGCCATTAAGCTGTTTGGCTAATTTAATGCCTAACAATTTAGTCTGTGCGGCACTTTTAGAAATAAACTTTTGTCCTTTCATAATTAAATTACCAAAGTTCCCAATTAGACCTCGCTTGTATCCGGCGCCAATTATTTTGATATGGTTTCAAAGCGTGTTCATTAGCTTCAATGCCTCCAGCCAGGGCGATCATGGCGGCATTATCACCGGTAAATTCTTTATCAGGAAATAGTGTGTAGCGTATAGCGGGCAGTGATCTTGTTTGGGCCATAAATTGCCGTCTTAGTTCTTTGTTGGCAGATACGCCGCCGGCCACAATGATGGTTTTGGCTTTTGCGGCCGCGGCGGCTTTGAGGGTTTTAGCCACCAAAACGTCACAAGCTGCCGCTTGGAACGAAGCGCACACATCAGCCGCTAGTTCCTGGCCACTAGTTTTTGGTTTTTTCTTGGCCTTCTCAAAGGCGTAAAGTACCGCAGTCTTAAGACCGGCAAAACTAAAATCATAATTAGGCTTATTGAGCATCGGTCTTGGGAATTCAAAAGCAGCCGGGTTACCATTTTTTGCCAATTTAGCCACTTCCGGCCCGCCCGGGTAGGGCAGTTTTAAAAGTTTGGCTACTTTATCAAACGCTTCACCCGCCGCGTCGTCCAGGGTGCGACCAAGCAATTTTTGCTGACCAAGTGATTTCATAAGATAAAGTTCCGTATGCCCGCCCGAAACCACTAACGCTACCGCTGGCCAGGTTGTTTTGTGATTAGCCAGTGGCCAGGAACTAGTGGCTAGGAATGGGCTGACCAAATGCCCGGCAATATGATTAACAGGAATTAATGGTTTATGCCAGATAAGTGCTAAAGTTTTAGCTGTTTCCACGCCGACTTGCAAGGCAGTAATAAGCCCTGGTCCGCCAGTTACAGCTATTAAATCAATTTTACTAGGAGTAATTCTCGCTTGCTTTAAAGACTGGTGCAGTAAGGGAATAATAACTTCCGTATGCCGGCGGGCGGCGAGTTCCGGCACCACCCCGCCCCAAGGTGCGTGCAGTTTCACTTGCGAGGAAATTAAATGAGACTTGAGTTTGATTTTCTTGGGAGAAAATTCAAGCACGGCCAGAGATGTTTCGTCGCACGATGTTTCAATGCCGAGCACGTTCATAGCAGGCCTGCCTACCGCAGGTAGGGCTTAGTATAGCGCAATATTTGGTTTGAGTGTAGTTTATAGGCGTAAACTCTTGACAAATTTGTTACACTATGCTAGTCTATAACGTTATATATTAAATCTATGAAACTACATAAACTCAGTTCAATCATCATCGCCATATTGATTTTTGTAAGCTGGTTGCCCCAGGCAGCTTCGGCTCAGCTTATCATTGATCGGATTACAGTTAAAACTAAAACCAATGATAAAGGTGGCGTTATTGGTATGCAAATAAGTTTTTATACCAGCCTGCCAACCACTAGCCGGATTGATTACGGCACCACCACTGATTACGGATTTTTTAACGGCTCTTCAATTTATAATACTTACCATGAGGTTGTTTTAGTAAATTTGAAGAGCGATACAACCTATCATTACCGCATTACTGTAACTACCAGTCAGGCTGAACAAACTTCTACCTTGGACTATACTTTTAAAACCGGCAAGGTGGTTCAGCCAGCCGGTAACCAAGTGGCCATTACCGATGTTAACGTTACCAATGTTGGTGGCACTTACTTTGTGGTTACTTGGAAAACTACCGGGCAATATAATGGTGAAATTCGCTATAACACCGTGGAAAATTTTGTTAAGCCAGCGAAAGTTAAAGCCGTACGCTCAGGCAATCAGTATGAAGTGGTGGTGGGTAAGTTAAAACTGAACACCAAGTATTACTGGCAAGCCTATGTTTCTGACAAAGATGGCAATACCGGCACCAGCTCAGTTCAAACTATAACTACAGCTGTATCTAGTGATATCAAAGTACCGTTGGTTATAAGCGAAATCTCGCCCGCCAGCCAAGCTGATCTCCGTTTAACCGATACTACCGCTGTAGTGCGCTGGCGGACCAATCTGCCAGCCAAGGCTGATGTAAGCCTCAAGGCGACCGAGCGTCGGGTTAAGGGCGGCGGTAAAATTAAAGAAGGGCTTTATGCGACCGAACACGAAGTTATCTATATAAATTTGATTCCTAACAAATCTTACGTCTTTACCATTGCCGCTCGCGATATTCACGGCAAGAAAGTCAGTACTGGCCAGTTTGGTTTTATTACCAAAGCCACCCACCCAGCGCCTCAAGTAGCTGGTTCCTCAACCAGTTGCTATCGGGCCGGCTGGACTTACCAGCAATGCCGTAATTTAACCGCCGAGCGCGCTAAAGCCCTGGAGTTAAAGCAGAACCTGAATAAGAAATTCAATAATCGCGTGCCAGCCTCAGCTTTGCGGAACTGGTACACGCTGGTAAATGCCTATACTTACGGCGGTTACCCGTTGGAGGCGATCGTGGCGGCGGTAAAGCATGGCGGTAAAACCGTGCACCCGACAATTGGATTTTTTTCCTGGCAGAATAGCAAGGATTATAAGGATTACATCAAGAAGTAATTCTGGGAGTGCTCTTTAACAACCATTTACAGTTCACCAGTGGGCAGCAATCTGCTTGGTGGTGAACTGTAAATAACAAACATTCATTCAAAATTATTAAGAGGACTAAAATGGTAGTATTAATAATCAATATAATAGCATTGGTGTTATCTATATGGGCGGCAGTTATTGCACCTCATAGATGGCCATTCTCAAGGGATATTGAGTATGAAAAAGAGAAGAAACACTATAATATTCTGCAGTTATTATTAGGTATCATCGTACTATTAATTATAGGAACGATAATAGCGGGGATGCTAACATATGCTGATTAAATAAATTAGATAAATTTAGGGTTCAGTGCATAAAACTGGACCCTTTATTTTTATTAGCTAATTATTCAGCTGTTCTTTCTCCCAGCGTAGCTTTGAGCGTATATTCAGTACCGCTACGTAAAACTTTAAGCGTTATCTGCACACCCGGGTCATATTTGGAAATGGCGGTAGACAAAGAGTTCATAGCCGAGAGTTTTTGGCCATTCACTTCCAAAATCACATCGCCTGGTTTTATACCAGCAGCTTCAGCTGGTCCGTCTGGAATAATAGTTGGTTCGCCCGAGGGGGTTTCTTTCAGCACATAAGCGCCTTCCTGAACCGGCAAACGGTTAGCAAAGGAGAGATATCTGTTAAGCATAATATAGCGAACGCCCAAGAAAGTACGTTTGATTTCGCCGTATTTTTTAAATTTAGCCAAAGCGTCTTTAGCCAGATTGATAGGCAGAGCAAATCCCAAAGCCTCGCCCGAGCGATAAATGGCAGTATTGATGCCAATTACCTCTCC
>Ga0209210_1000879_pt1 | contig 27915 bp, 20 predicted proteins | sample RifGroA1_FD_183991 | JGI IMG/M metagenome (GOLD analysis project Ga0209210, IMG submission 183991) | Contaminated groundwater microbial communities from Rifle, Colorado, USA - Rifle Groundwater A1 (SPAdes) (version 2) | ecosystem: Environmental > Aquatic > Deep subsurface > Groundwater >...
GAGCGCCTCAAAAATACTCTCGTAAAAAATACTCTCGTGTTTTATTTTTTCTTCTTTTTTGTCTTCCATTTTTTTATTTTTATTGATAATTATGATATTGGCTAAGGCCGTGGTGTCCATCTTTGCGAATATAAGGTAATTAACCCAGCTAGCTTTTATTCGCAAATGGCGGACTCGAACCGCCCCCACAGCCTTAACCAACATCCTTGATAATCACGACCAATTTAAGTATATACCAATTAAAAACAATGTCTAGGTTTTTTGTAGTATAACTGTGGATAACTTTTTTTGAATATCCATTCCGTCTACTTCGTTTCCCGCGCAATTCCAACCGCGTGTTCTTTGCCGGGCAAAAAGTTCTATACGAGGCAAGTCGCCCATAAGTTGAACAATTTTATCCCTTATGATTGCCGGTTTTGCCGAATGCCCCCCCCAAATGAGCAATAGTTAAGTTCGCCACGCAACAATTTTCTCTTTTTGGTTTCCCTTTGGTGGCCAATAGGCATATTTCCGGATTTCCTCTTGTCCAGTATCCAAGTCCGAAGTGAAATCCGTCTGATACTTTATTCTGTTTAACCCAAGTAAAAGCAACTGTTTTGTATTGAAAGCCCCATGCTTTTATTGTTTCCAGCGCCTCTTGTAATTTTGGATATGTTGCCCAAAGAAAAAGAACGCAATTTTTGTCAGCAATGTCTTTGACCGGTAATTTGTAAATGTCCTCGTTATTCATTACACCATATGGGCTTCTCCCGTTTCTTCTTGCCCATTTTTCTCCACGAACTGCCAACTCTTTCATTGACCAGTTTTTAAATCGCCATGGCGGGTCGGCCAAAATAATCTGATATTTTTTCATTATTTTAATTTTTATTGATAATATCGGGGTTCAAGGAATTGCACCTTGCTTGTCTAGTAAAACTAAACCGTGCTACATCCACACCCACCCCGTAAATGAGAGGAATTTGCCGTCCTCTCTTTCGGCTTTGACCATTTTCTGCGCTAACAGAAAATGCTTTTTAAAGAACAAAGACTTTTTAGGAAAGTTTGAGTTTGACGATTTTTATTCCTTGACTGCTGTTTTCTCTAACCGCAAAGTTTTTGCAAACGGCCTTATTCGTGCCGGCGGTGAGGCAATAATCGGAAACCTTGCGATCTTGGATTATTTCGTCTTTCTTTACACAATACCCGTGTCTAACCATTGCGCCCGCCTTTCTCGCATTCCGGACATTTTACTCTCTCAATTTCAGCCGTGCCTTTTGCGACAAGCAATGAAATGTTGTGGCTTATTTCTTTGTCTATTCCAATAAATTCGCCGTGCTTTTTTATTCTTCCACAAAAACATTGTTTGATTGTGGCCCTGCCCTTAATCTGCATTTCCAACCTCCTTTCTGTCGGTTAAATTTTTATTTTTCCGCAAAATAATTCACATAAACAACGAGGACAAATGGTAAGGGTGCTTTGTTTTTTCATTGAGAGAAAAAACGACAAAATGTATTCATTAGGTTTAACCCAAGTTTCGGAAAATACTCTAATCATTAAACAAATCTCGCAAATTTCTAAAACGACATTGTCGTCATAGATTTCAAAAAGGTCAAAGACTTTCAATTTTCGGCGCTCCTTTCTTGTGTTCTTCTATTTCTTTTGCGGAATAAAAATTAAGATGGATAACACCATTGAGAAACGGACAAGCAAACGCTAAAACTTGATGACTTATTTTATAATCGTGAACCAAACCGCAAACAGGACATTGAATAACTCCTTTCATATTTCACCTGCCTTTCCTAAAAAAGTTTTAAAAAGAGCTACCCATTTAATTTATTATATCATCATCCCCTCAAATTGGCAGGGGTGGAATTATCGGGAGCAAGCCCGCTGGCGGCCACCCTTGCCTATTAAATCCGCCAGTTTGAAAGGACGATGACGGCTAAATTTTTTAATTTCCCTCTCCCAATAAAAATCTTGGCATTGTTTTATCTTCTAAATTCTTTTCATACTGTGGCAGTAATGCCTCCGCCATTGTTGTAGATTTTCCTGCTTTGTCGGTTATAACAAGATGAGCCATAAATTCAGCTTCAAATTCTGTAAGTCCATTGCCTATTGCTACAAACTTTGCTTTAAGATGGTTTAGGAGTATGCGGTGGATTATATTTAATTCTTGATTTCTTTGGTTTTCATTCTCCTCTCCCTGTTTTGTTCGTAAGGGCGTGATTATTCTTACAGCTTTTGGAATACTTTTCTCATCAAGTTTTGCCATAAATTCAAGCACAAATCTATCGGGCATTGAAGTAAAGCGAATTTGGTTTATGCCTAGTTGCCCCAGCATTTTCATTATATCTGCTTGTGATTTCGCCCAATAGACACTAGTATTTTTATACGCTCCTTCAATCCAATTTAATTTTTTCATTTTATTTTTTTATTTTTATTTTCTAAAACTTTTTGCTTTCGGACAATCAAAGAAATGCGACACAAATTTCCCATTGCCCAGTTCCGATATTGGCATATTTTTTCCTGCTTTTGTTTTGCCCCAAAAAATTTCTTTTCCGCAACCCTCGCAAAAAGATGGGTTGCAAGATTCCGCAATTTCAACTTCGGCAGTTCCTTTGGCTAATTGTAAGGTTAATTTCATTTTATTTTTTCCTTAATATATTTTTTTTCGTTTTCTGTGAAAAAACTTTCCAACAGACCGAGAACGGGCGTATTTTTGGTGTCTATGATGTGCTTTATCAGTTCGTTTTTGCTATGGCTTTCTTCCGGCGCTGAAATTTTAGTTTCTTCCACTTTGTTTTCCGTGAATTTTGCAAAAAGTTCCATTGGTGTTCTTTTTATGTGCAGATCGCATTGGATATTGCCCGGTTCGCAACTTTTGCCGCTTGTGCTTTTAAGATACTCGGCAAAGCTTTTTTTGTGTATTTCAATTATGTCGTGAAAATCATAGCCGACATCAAGAACTAGCCTCACAACTCCCCCGTTTTGCATCAAAAAGACATACACGCTGGGTTCAATGGTTTTTTTTCTCAATCTTGATATAAATTCAAAAACATTCATGGATTTAAAATAATTTTTGTTGCGCCAATCTTCTTTTCGCTATTTTTATGTATTCGGGATTGATTTCAATGCCGATGTAATTTCTGTCCAGTTTTTTGGCGACAACGGCCACTGTTCCCGATCCCATAAATAAGTCTAAAACAATTCCGCCTTTCGGACAACCGGCTAAAACAATCGGCTCAATTAAGGCTTCGGGAAATGTCGCAAAGTGAGCCTCTCGTAGTGGCTGATTGGGAACTGTCCATACCGACCTTTTGTTTCTCATTTTTTCTCCTCCGACGGTTTGCCACCTCACATGTCCCCTTGAAGCGAAGGTGTGTGGAGTGTTGCCGGGAACAATCTTTTTGTCGGTATATTTAGAGCTTCCCCTCATTTTTTCTTGTTTCCGGCCATCATAATTCGCTTTTTCTTTTATTGTTTCAAAATAGTATTTCGGGCTTTTGCTCATTAAAAAAATATACTCATGGCTTTTCGTGCATCGGTCAGTAACGCTTTCCGGCATAGGGTTGGGTTTGTGCCAAATAATATCTTGGCGGATATACCAACCATCGGCTTGTAAGGCAAAAGCAACTCGCCATGGGATACCAGCCAAATCTTTGTCTTTTAGAAATTTATGGTGTCGCAAATCTGGCTTATTTCCATTAACCGGTTCCCCTCGTGTTTTACCAGATAATGTTTGCGCCCCGCTTGAATATCTGCTTTTCCCGCTTACATAACTATCTCCTAAATTCAACCAAAGCGTTCCTTCATTTTTCAGCACTCTTTTTGCTTCACGGAAAATTTTAACCATTTTATCCACATATTGTTCCGGTGTTTTTTCAAGACCTAGTTGGCCCGGCGCGCCGTAATCTCGTAACCCCCAGTAAGGAGGCGATGTAATAATTATATCTATGGACTCTATGGGAATTTTTTTCAATTCCAATAGAGCATCTCCAAACAAAATTGCGTTTTTTATATCATCGATTTGATACATTTGTTTTCATTTGTCCTAAAATTCATCTTCTTCGCCATAATTTTCGTTATAAATCCCTGCCAAATTTTCATCTCTTTTTTTCCAAATTAAATTAAGTTTTTTGTTTTCAATTAAGTCTTTCGCTGTTTTTATTTTTTCATTTAAATCTGGCCTCGCTTTTGATTTTCCTTTTCTTATCCAAAAAATAGTATTCATACTGTCGGTGATTATAATTCCGTTATTTTCAGATAATCCACAAGCCTTTAACACTCCCAATAATTCAGCCTCATTGTTGGTAAAATCTTTTTTTAAAATTCTTTCTCTTGATAAAACAATTCCTAAATTATCAGTTACAGTAAAACCGCCGCCAAAAGGAGAAGGATTTTTTATTAAGCAAAAACCATCAGAGTGTAATTCTTTTGTCATAAATTTATAAATTAAAACTATCGTCTATATCTTCCGTTGTTATTTCTTCTTGTGGATTTTCCCAATTAGAAACTTCCGGCATTGACTTGGCGATACTATCCCAACCTTCAAGTTTTTTCATATCGGCAAATTTTGCTTTTTGTTGGTTGCGGTATTTCCAGTCAAAGTATTGCCTCATTTTATTTTCGTGTTCCATATAATCATAATGCCTCGCAAAAATTATTCTCCAATTCGGCAAATCAGACATTGTTTTCATTTCGGGTTTTATTTTTTCAAAACTCTCAATTATTTTTTTATCCTGCAAATAAGAGTATTCGCCACCGACAGACAGATACTTTATTTTTTTATTCGGATCAAAAGGGTCTTTTCCCCATATCCGATATTTTTCCAGCTCGGCGGAAAAGTTTATTATCTCTTGCTCGCTGTATTCTCTTTTTTTCCAAACCGGAAACTCTGGCATTTTTATTTTTGGCATATTAGTTTTTTATTTTTTTTAAATCCTCTGTGATATATTTTCCAACACTTTCAAGCACCCATTTGAATTTTGCATTTTTTGACAGCCAATCCATTGTTTTCCAAATCTTCTCGTCTTCAAATGGTTCTAAATCTTTGGCCGCCCGCAAACTTCGCTTTAATTGCACTTCGGCCTGTTTTTTATTTGTAAAACTAAATTTCTTAAATTTCCAATAAAGGGCGATTATAGACAAATCTCTTCTTGTTTGATTTTCCATTTCTTCTAAGTATTTTTTAAAATCCCATTCTGCGGTTTCCGCAATATATTCTCCTCTATTCTCCTCTATTCTCCTCTCCTCTGGCTTAGCATCGGCTAAGCATTGGCTAAGCACATATTTTCTGCAATCGTTTAATGTTAGTAATTTTTTCTCTTTTTGGTGTTGTGTCGGCTTAATTCTCCTTATATCTAGCCAGTTATTTTGGTGCCAATCAGTTATGACTACCACCCCGCTTTTAAAAGGAATAATAAGTCCGGTGTCAATTAAATTTTTTAGATCGCCTTTTTCCCCGCCATAAAGCCGGAGTATTCTTGCCGGCGAAACAAATCCCTCATCATCAGCCTCCATTCCAAGTAAAAAATAAAGAGCCTTTGCCGACAATGATATATTTAAAAAATTGTCAGTTTCTATTATCGCTTTATCAAACATTCTTTTTTGGCTCATATATTTTACAAACTCAAAAGGAGTAATGATTGTGCCAGCTTATTACAACTGTTCTCTTGCGAGAAAATCATTACTCCTTTTGAGTCAATAAAACTATTAAATTTTATGTGTAATAATTCGCACATACAGTCATTATACCACTTTCAATACGGAGTCAAATACTCCCCTGTGGATAACTCAAAATGAAACCGCCGGAAAAATGTTTAAACCGGCGGCTTCTAAAAAATGCTGGCTTGGTCGCGAACCAGCTAATACATCATACCACCATTGATAAATTTTTCAAAATACTTTTATTCTCTTTTATTTTTTCTTTCAACTCTTCATCGCTGAAATAGGCGACCTTCGCCGCCAATTCTTTTATTTCTTCCACTCGTTCTCCGCCTAAATCGTCAATTAAGGCCTCTTCAAAAGCGTCCGGCACCCCCCCCCGCTCTCTGTTGCATATTGAGCATTGAGCGGCGGCGTTATCTCTTTCCCATCTTGTCCCGTGGTGTCCGCGCCTCTGCCAATGTCCGCAATCAACCTCGTTCCATTTAAGCCTCGCCAAACAAGTAATGCAAGACACATAACCCGAAAAATCGGCGCTTTCCAAACGCACCCTCAAAGAAAAAACCTCGTCCAATTTTTGTTCCAGTTTTCTGTCCGCCATGTATTATTTATAACACAAAAACAAAAGACGCGCACGTTCCGCGTCTTCCGTTTGGACAACGACCCGGATTTCTCCGAGCTTGCCGTGATTATAACACCTAGATAACCGGTTGGGAAGTTTTTACTCGCAACCCGACCGTTGTAAGGCCGAGCGTAAGCAAGGTGATAGATTCCGCCGGATCCATCAACCCGCTAAACATTCCGACCGCTCCGAGTAAGATTTGAAGCACTCCGAACCAAATTGTCCATGCTTTGAAAATTGGTTTTTTCATTGTTTTTTTATTAAGCCAATAACTTTCCAACATAAGTCAATCAACCTTTTGATTATGCTTATCTGTGTCTGTTTCATTTCAATTTCTTTGATGGCGGCGAAAAGCCCCGCCGCTATTTTAACTTCTCCCCCGTTCTTTAATTTTGCCACATCGCCCAAATTAGACAAGTAGCAACATTCAACAATTACGCTCCGGCAAGGCAAGTGGAGAAAACCGAGAGAGCCGAAATAAGAGTAACTTTCGTGTTTAGCCCCTAAATTGACCGCAGAGAGGCTTTGAGCCACGCGGAAAGCGCAGATGTCGGCAAGGTCGGGTTTATCGCTGTAATAGGCCTCTGTGCCATTCAGGTAAGACTTTTCGTTGCTATTCAGATGTATCTCCAAGGCAAAATCGTCCGATTGGGCGTATTTTTTTAAAAATTCCAAAGTTTGGGCAAAATTCAAGTCATCGGAAAGATAAAAAACACCCGGGCTTGCTGGCATTATTTTTTTAAGCTCGTCCCGAATGGCGATAACCGCTTCGCCCTCCTCTATTCCGTTTTTGGTAATGCCTTTCCCTTTTTGGTGTCCGGCGGATATGTAAATCATTGTTTTCTTTTTTCTATTTGATAATCTTTTAAAATTTTGCCCGAAACAAGACAACCTGTTCTGGCTCTCTCGTCGGCGCAAAGTTCCGAATCGCGATAAAGTTTTTTAAGTTTGGAATACACCTCCTCTTCCCCGATTGTCTTTCCCAATTCTAGCATGCTTTTTATTCTTTCCTCATTATTGTCGCCGTTTATCATAATTTCCGCCACCGGATCGTTGGGATAATTCTTTCGGGCGTTGTAAAGAATTTTTACACTGGCGATTTTTCTTTCTTTGGCTTCCGCATCCATCTTCTCCGGGTCGTTCCAGTCGGGCGAAATTTCTTTGGCTATTTCTTCGGCGTTGAAGACTCCTGTCTTTATGGCTTCTTGAATAAGACTTTCTTTGGCGTTTCCTTTTTCTTGGGGCATAAACTGCCTCAAAGCGGCGGGAGTGATAATCCTTTCTCCGCTTTTAATCCATTTCATGTCGCCTATTTCATATCCCTTTCCGTCCCGTTTGTATTCTTCTAGGGTGAAAAGTTGAACCAAGGCGGTCGCCCACGAAGTTATTTCTTTAATCACCGGCGGAGTAATTAAATGAACCTGCCCGTCATCCCCATATTGAAGAGTGAATGTAAGCGCTTGGACAAGCGTGTTGAGGTTGTTTTTGATTGACCGGATGGTTCGGCCCCACAAAGTATAATCATCGTCGTCCACATCAATAAACGCCGTCAGCGCAAGAATTAAACCCGACATCACTCCGAATTTCAGCAACTTTTGAGCCTCTCTGCTGGTTATGGCTTTTTTAACATCTCTTCCGGCCAGCATTTTTATCACTTCCTGTCCGTCCGACAAAAAGGTGTTTAGAATGGCTATCGCCCACGAACCGAATTGGAAAGTGGCGGTTCCGGCTGTTGTATTCCCGGCTAAGGATTTGACATAAAACTTATTCGGCTTCACCCGCGACAGCGAAAGGGCGATGTCTTTCAAACGGGAATCTTCCAGCACTCCCGTTTTAAATTCCTCATCGGTCATTTTGGCGCGCAGAAAAAATTTATTGCTTTGGTAGGAAGTAAGGGACATCAGCACCATCAAGGCTTGTTTCAACCGGGCGGGTAAATGATACTTAGGGTCAAAAAGCTCTACGATTGGATTTCGTCCGGCAAAATAATTAAACTGCTTATTTATTTCATACGACTGAATCGGATGGAAAATGGAACGAGTAACTCCTCTCGCTTGTTCTCTGATATTAAGTTCCCAAAATATGGCCGTAAAATCTCCGAACAAGTTGCCTATGGCCGAAGCGATATTCAAACCGAGATATTTAATTGCCACCCACGAAATCATCGCCCTTAAAGCAATATCCGAAGACGAGCCTTGCCGGGTAATGAATTTGATATGGCGGCCTTTGGCATCATTTAAAAATTCCTTGACAAACTTTTCCAATGTCGGGTCTTTGGTTAATCCTTTGGCTGTCGTTCCCACCACCGCTTTGTGGGCTTGCACCGCCACCATGGCTTCCGGTATAAATCTGTCCATCGCTCTTTTTTTGGCAAGGGCGTGGAAATAGCCCAAGGAAGCCCGAACGACATTTTTAGACGGGACAAGCCTGCCGGTTCTTTGCAAAGCGTAGCCAAAAAACTTTTCAAAAGCGAGAATGTTGCCGGTTTCCTCGTCTAAGATTTTAAAGGCCGCCTCTTCTTCTTTTTGAGAAGAAAAAACCTCTCTTAGCCCGGCCATAATGCCTTCTTGTTTTAGAGCCTCAAAGAAAGACCGCCTTGTGTGGGTCATATAATTTTGCCGCCCCGCCATTCCGTATTCCGAGTTCAGATATTCGTAAGCGTTCCAATACTGTCCGATTAAATAATAAGCGAAAGCCAGCTCCTCTTTGGTCATTTTGTTTTTTTTCTCGTAAGATTCCTTGTCCGTCGCTTCCAAAAATCCGAAAACAATATCGTCAGTCGGCACCGCCACATCAACGGCTCTTTCTTTCAAGCCCATCAGTTTTCGGCGGGAAGCGCGGGCGGCGCGAGCAAGAGGATTTATTTCTTCTTCCAGTCTGATATATTCTCTTTCCGCTTGCACAGTAGCCTCCACTCTTTTACCCAAGAGCCAATTAAAGAAAGGATGTTTTCGGGCAAGCCTTACCCATGGGGTGTATTCACTCACCGCGCGGCCGGTCAGATTTTTTAACTCTTCCCGGCTAAAACCCATTTTACTTTGCATTGCGTCCAAAAGTTCCCTCTCGGTTTTGATTTCGCCCCAATTCGTCCGGTGAATAGTTTCCAATTCCCGTTGAGTGAGAAAAACATCGCCGAATTGGTATTTTGACAACGCCGCCAAAAAACTCTCGGCCTGCTGTTCGGTCATTTTATCCACAGTCGGGAATCCCATGGCCTTTTGCAAGTTTTCCCATTTAGAGAGCTGATTTTCCGCTATAAACGCTTTTAATTCGTCCTGCGCCGAAATTTGGCTTCTTATGTCCGCCGATTTATTCATAAACTCAACCAAAAAATCGTTAAATTCCTGCTCGGTCATAAAATGGATTTTTCGTCCGCCTATTATTTCTTTGGCTTTTTTGTCCCCTATGGCGAAATTATCTTGAATATCTCTGACGGCACGCCCTCTTCGGCGGATCATTTTCATTTGTTCTTTTTTGCCCCGTCCAACTCCCATTCCGACATAATAATCTTTTTGCTCCAAGTATCTCTTTCGCATTTTTAGTTTTCTTTCTATGTCCCGAAGCGCCGGTTTGTTCACTTTTTTGTCTTGGCTGGCTTGGGAAATTTGCCGCCTTAATTCCCGGAGTTTGTTTCTAGTAGAAATAAGCTGGGCTTTGCGTTGGAGATAATCGTTAATTTCTTGCTGGGCTTCTTCAAGGTTGGCAAAACCCAGCGATTCCACTTCCTCTTCTCCCCGCGCGGTGATTGTCCCCGGAGGCGGAGTCGTCCTAGTGGTAAAACGAATCATTCCCGGTTCGCCGAATTTGCCCGTTATTCTCTCCGGCGTTTCCTCTACCAATTTGGCCGCCTCTTCCTTGGCCGCAATTTCTTTTATAAGGTCGGTTTTCCACGCCAAAGTGTTTTTTTCCAATTCTTTTTGCTTGTTGGTGAGGTCGTTGAATCTTCCTTTGAGATTCTGCAATCTCTTGTCCGGCTCTTCTTTCAATTTAAACCTAGCCTCGCCTGTTATGATATTCAAGTCTAAAATTTCCCCGTCCATTTCTTGGATGAACGATTCAACCACTCCGTTGTTTTCCAAACGGACATACTCTTCCTCCAAAGCCTCGCCCTCGTCTAAAATTTCGTAATAGTCTTTGATTATTTCCGCCCTTGTTCCGGTTATCACCCTCGCCAGCCTTATAAGAGCCTGTTTGAGAATGGCAAAGAACTTTCTGACCAGACCGGCCGGTAAATGCTTTTCGTCAAGATAGTTTTCAAAATCATAAGCTAGCGCCTCGTCAATTTTTTCATTAGTTTTTTCGTTCCATTCAATACCCAACTGCTTGGCCTTGGCGTTCATAATCTTTTCGCGGGTCATTCCGTTCTTGGCGAATATCGGTATTTTATTTATGTTAGTCAGCGTAAGGTGGACGACTTCGTGCGGAGCGGTGTGTTTGGCCAGCTCTTTGGCTAGCAGAATAGTATTATCCGTAACCGCGCCCCAGAGCTCCACCGGATTGCGCCGACGAGTCAAAGGATTTATTTTATAACCGGCCAAAAGCGAATCGGCGAAATAAACATCAAAATCAAGATTAAGCCTTTTTTTGACATCGGCCAGATATTTTCCGGCTTCGGTCATTGTAGTTTCCGGCTGTTCGTATAAAAAGTCGGCTAGCTTAAAACGGGCTTCCATTTCTCCTTTATAAGGATAACGGGCGGACAATTCTTTAAATACTTCGTCAAAATACTTGTTAAATAGTTTTCTTTCTTCGCCTTGCGGATAAGCCTTTGCTTTTTCGTTTACGGTGGATCGGGTGAGGTAATTGTTTTTCATCCCGCCCTCTATCATTTTGTCTTCAATATAGGCTTGTCCGGCCCTGGCCAAAAGTTCTTCCGGGCGCGCCCAATAAGAATCAGTCTTGTTGCCGCCTAAAACAATGGCATTTTTATAAAATTCCGTTTTTTCGTCATAGACTTCCGTTTCTTCTTTGACTGTTTGCCTATACACATCGGCGATGTCTTGAAAATGCCGACCCGGATAATTATAGTGTTTGGCCGAGCCGACTGCGTCTTCAAAACTTCTCCCGTCGGCGCGGGCTTTCATCGCCCAGTTTTCTTTGTCGTCTAAGACGGAAGAATCCTCGCGAGGGATAAACTCTTTGACTTTCCTTATTCTCCTGCCGGTAAGAGCATCCACAAGGTTAAGAGAGGCGCTGTCAAGATTATTGCCCCTGCTGTATCTGTCTTTCCCGCTTGACCATTTTTTGCGATAGCCGCCCCTGTCGGTTGTGGAATCAAGGAAGTGAACAAACTCGTGGAAAAAAGAACCGTCGCCTTTTCCTTTGGTAAGATTGATGATATTCTTGCTCGGTTCGTAGTGGGCATTGGCTCGTCCGCCTCCGCGCGCTCCGAAAGCGATGGAAAGCCCCATTTTGTTCATCAGCAAGGGAAAATCAATGGTAAGGAGTTTGGACATGTCTTTTACCGCCCCGATGGTGTAGCGGATGTGTTCTTTGGCGGTCAAATCGTCCATATAATTCCCCAACTGCACGCTTTTAAAGCCCATTTCTTTGGTTAAGGTTTCGGGTTTTATTTTTTCTTCGGCGATGTCCGGCTCGCTTCTTTCCACTCGTTCAAGCGGTTTGAAGTTGCCGTGGCTCATATCCGTCCCCTCCGCCGGAGCTTTCTTTTTTGGTAAATAATAATCGTAGTCGTTACTAAGCCGATTTTCTTTTCTTGTCAGATTTTCCTCTATCTCCTTTCTGTTCTCCGCGATTGAATCCTCCGCTTCTTTTTTTGTGTCAAAGGTTCGCGTGGAAAATCCATAGGAAAACCCCTCCCATCGGATTTTATTATCTCTCCACCCCTCGCTTTTTTGCGCCCCGTTTTTCAAAATGTTTTTTATTTCCTTAATTTCCTCCAAAGAAAATTTAAAAGTTCTTATCTCGTCAATGGCCGATTTAATCGTCCGGCCCAAGACCTTGATATTAACGCCGGGAGCGTAATCGGGCTGGTCTTTGTCTATAACCGCAGGAACGATGCTGTCCACAAAATCATAGGCATATTTATCTCTAAATGCGGTCGCTTGCTCGTAGTTTTTTATTTCCGCCAACTCCTTGACGAAAGACCGCAAATAATCGCCGTAGTTAGTCAAAAACGGCAACATAATTTCTTCTGCGACATGTCGCATTCCCCCATATCGCCCCTCTTTTGACAATAAGGACGGAGTTCGGCCGATAGAGTTAAACACTTTTTGTTTTAAACCGGCTACAAAAGCCGGGACTTTATCCGCTTTGTCTTTTTCCACATCTGGCTTAACGGCGTTTTCCAAAATCTCGTCTTTGTGCAAGGTTTCAGCAATAACATTCGCGCCCAATGTCTTTATCATTTCGGCGATAATCGCCGCATCCCCGTTTTCAAGAACCGTATTTATGGCCGCTCTTTCTTTTTTTGAGCCGGATACTCTTTCCCCAATATCCTTAAATTCTTTGCCCTCTTGTTTGGCGCTTAAAATTTCATTTACTTTTTCGGCGACATTTTTGGAACTGTCGGAAAGTATTTTTAAAACCCTGTCGTCTTTTGTTCCCGGTTTTACATCAAAGGTCTTGACCGCTTTGGAAACGGTTTTTTTCTTCACCACTTTTGTTCCGGCGGCGTTTTTAATCTCTTTAACCTGCTTTTCCACCTTGATTGTTTCTTCTTTGGGCGATTCGGCTATTTTGAAAAAGGTTTTATTATGCTCCGCTCTTTCCGCCGTGAATTTATCCAAAGTGTCTTGGCTGAAAAATTCCCTCTTGGGAAGAGTGGCCACTATTTCTTTTACTCTCGCCTCGTAAGTTTCTTCTACGGCCTTTTCTTTGGCCTCCAATTCGGAAATGTGTTTTTCACCCTCCGTTTTCTTTGAAAGCAAAGATTCAACATCGATGTCTTTGGCTTTCAATTTAGCCAACTCCTCGGCATATTCTTTTTTATTTTCTCTTATGTTTTTGGTATACCTGTTAATCCAAAAATCATCCAGTTGGTCTTTCTTCCTTTCTTCCGCCAGTGATTCTTCATCATCTTTTATTTCTTCCAAAAGATTGTTTATTTTTTCCAACTTGCGGGTGGCGAAAGCCAGTTCCGATTTGCTTTGGATTATATCCGCTTTCAATTTTTCCTTTTGAGCTTCAATCTCAAACTTCGCCCTCTTTTCAGGGTCTTGGATGAGTTCCGATTTCATTTCATTGTAGGAAACATCCCCAATATCCACTTCGTTAGCGTCGGAAGCTATGGCCGCCTCATACCGCCTTTGCTTGTTGTCCAATTTTTGCGACATAAAAACATCAATGCTGTCCTGTATGAAATACTGGTTTATTCTGACATTGTGCCAACCGTTGCCCTGCCTCCACGCCCGCCCTATCACTTGCCTTAAAGCGGTAAAATTCCAAGGGAGAGAAAGTAAGTGCATATCCGAGGTGTTTTGTTGTAAATTCATTCCCTCCGAGATGGCCTCCGAACCTATAAGCACCTTGATTTTGCCCGCATTAAACTTTTCTTGAATGGTTATTCTTGTCGGTTTGGCAGTCTTGCCGGTAATGAGTTCCACCTCGTCTGTTTTAAATCCAACCTCTTTGACAAGATAATTTTTAAGCAAAGGGAAAAACTCCACTCCCACTTCCGAGTAAATAATCTGCCCCGCTTCCGGCTTGTCTTTTTTATTTTGCCCGATAATTCCCATAACTGTCGCCAATTTGGGGCTGTTTTCCACAATTTCCTTGTATTTATCCGGCGTTACTTCGGCGGAAAAACTGGAAAGATAAGGAGAAAAGGCTATTTTACGAAACTCGTTGATGGCCCGGAGCGTCTTTGCCCCTTTGCCCGCCTCTTTTTCGTTTTCTTCAAAGATACCTTGGGCTTTGGTATTCATTTCCTGCGTCAAAGAGTTCTGCGGTATTTCGTAAGTCATTTGCACCCTGTTCGGCCTCTTTATTCCCGGAGCGTCTTGCTTGAAGTCAATATAAGCGCCGAGAAGATTTTTCCATTGGCGGTAATTTTTAATCCGGCGGATGTCGGTCTTGGGCTTATAAGAGCCGTCGGCCTTAAATTCGTATTCGTTATTGGCCTCCATAAAAGCCCCAAAGAAATCATTGACATTTTCCAGCCTCATTTTTTGAAGCGATTTGTCGGCCACCAAAGAAAGAACGGAGTAGTATTCAAGCGGGTGGTTGGTAAAAGGAGTAGCCGAAAGAAGATTGATATTCCGTCCGTTCATTTTCTCTTGGATATATTGCGAAGCCAGCCAAGTCTTCATTCCCAAATCGGACGGCCTTATGGAAAATCGGGAAAAATCAGACGACTGGCCTTTTTCCAGCTTGGCTTTGGAAACGATGTGGTTGGCATTATGCACCTCATCAAAAGTTAAATGGTCAAAACCCAAATCCTCAAAGAACAAGTCGGCGCGCGTCCCTTTTTTCATTCCTCCGGCAATACCTTTAATTCTTTCCTCTTCTTGCGCTTGCGCTCTCGCTGTTTTATGGGAAGTAAGGTCGTCGGCGATATACTTGAATTTTCCAGCCATTTTATCATAGGTTTCGTCTTTAAAAGACAATCTTTTCAACCCCTCGTAAGTAACCAAAGTATAAGAGCCGTCGGCAATTTTAAGCGAACCCAAATCTCCCTTGTAAGAAGAACCGAGATTGCCTAAAAGGTTAAACTGGGCGTTTGGCACAAGTTCTTGAATTGTTTTAACCCATTGATTATAAACATTTTCATTAGGAACGATGATAATAGGTTTTTTCGCCCAAACTCGCTCCATTGTTTCGTGGATGGCCAATACTCCGCTGATGGTTTTTCCAAATCCAACTTCGTGAGCCAAAATGCCCACTCCTCTATTAACCAGTCTGCCAATACCCTCTTTTTGCGCTTCATTTAATTTTAATTTTCCCCCGTTGAATGAACTGTATATTTCCGAAAACATTGGCACTTTGGAGTAATCCGGCGTGTGATAGAAGTTATAAGTTTTATTATAAGTTTCTTCCACCAATCGGCGATCATCCGCGTCCAAATCTTCTTTAAGGAATTTGGCAAACAAAGATTCCGCCATAATCTTCCGCCTTACTCTCGTCAATTCGTTGCGGTCTTTGTCGCCTCCGCTCACTATTTCGTTGTTCACATACCCCCGGACTTCCCAGTTGCTTGAATCGCCGAAAGCTTGTCTGGGCAAATTGCCAAGCCAAGAAATAAAATTGGAACGCAAGGTCATATCATTATCGTCAGCGTCTTTTCCAAGAACAATATCCTTGACAAAAGTATGATTTGGCGACAGCTTTATATCATCCAAAGTTTCCCGTCTAGGCAAGACTGCTTCTAGTTTTTCTTTTTGGGCTTCATACTGCTCCTTGCTTATCTGCCCCTGTTGTTTTTCCAAAGTATCCAATTTCTCGTAAATATCTCCTTGCAAATAATTAAAATCCAAATACCAGTTGCCGTTAAAATAATTAAGAGATTTCTTTTCTTCGGCGGTTGGATTTTCCACATATCCGGCCGATGTCGTCTTTTTCCACAAATCTGACTCTGTTTCGGAAATTTCCGCGAATTGAGCCGTCAAAGGAACAACGCTGTCGTCTTTTTTGACAGTTTCTTTGACAACCTTTTTTATGATTTTTTTTCCAAGTCTTTTTTCCGCCTTCTCCCCCTCTTTGATTATTTCTTTGGCCCCATCGCCCGATTCCTCTATGGCTTCGCCAGCTTCTTCCACATTTTCGGCGGTAGGTTCAATTTTTAAGTTTTTGAGGATTTTCTTGGCTTTGCTATCGTTTCGGTGTTGGTCAAAAAGAGATTGAGCGATTGACAGGTCGCCATCCACATATTTTTCCATTTTGCCGAAGCGGTTTTTGCGCTCCTTTATTTCGCCGAGAACGTTGTTTGTGTTCGTTTCAAAATATCGGCCGCGAGATATTTGCATTAAGCGATTATTTTGTTCTGCCGAACTCGCGCTCGCTTTTTTCTTAAATATGACAATGTCAGTTCCTATGCCCGTTCCTTTAAATATGCCGACCGGCAAACGATATGCCTTCGTTAATTCGGCGTTTTTCGTTATAATTTGTTTTACCTCGTCTGTCCCGCTATCCAAAAACCCCGATGGCACCACCATTGCCAGCGTTCCGCCCTCTTTGAGCATATCCAATCCTCTTTTTATAAAATAATCCTCATATTTTGTTATTCCTTTTTCCTCGCCTAATCCGAGATATTTTCCTCTGTGTTCGCCGTAAGGAGGATTGCCGATGATTAAATCAGCTAAATTGGTTTCTTCAATTTTTATTTTTACCCCCCGTTCCGTTATAAACATTTCTTCAAAGGCCATATTCACCACTTTGACGCTTGGGTGAAAAATCTTGGCGATTTTCGCCGTAATAGGATTGATTTCCAGCGCCGCCACTTGGTGATTGCCTATTTCTGGTATGGCGTAAAGAAAATTGCCCGTCCCAACGGAGGGTTCTATGACACGCAAGTCTTTGACCGGAAAGTCAATAAGAGATTTTACCATGTCCACTACCTGTGATTCGGTGTAGTATTCGTCCAAAATTCCCCGCCCCTCTTTGGATGTTCCCCCCGGAGTGTATTGATTGGCCGCATTCAAAATATCCTCTGTTATTTCACCGGTTAGTTTAATTACTTTGTTGTCGGAGATTTCAGCGACCGAAGAAACGATTTTATCTATCTCCTCGTTGGTTAGCCGTGCGCCAAGTCGTTCTCCAAGTTTATCGCCGCGCTTTGCAGGTCTGTTTTTGTTTCTTTCGCCAGCGATAGGAGCTGTTCCTCCAATGTCGCCGGGTTTTTCTCCGCCCACTTGTATAGGTTCGGGAACCTCTTTTCCTTTAATTCCAACCCTGCGATTTTTAGCGTCTTTTCCATTGGCTTTATCTTCCTCCTTTTTTTCTTCCTTGTCAATGGGCTGTAAAAGCTCTTTTTCAAAAATTTCCACAAACTTTCCCGTTTCGGTGTTTAAGACGGCCCAATCGTCCCCGTCTTTTGCGTCGTGATATACGATAATGCTCGCATCTTCAAGCTCCGGATGTTCTTCCAAAAATACTTCGTCATATTCTCTTCCGAATTGTTCTATTCTTTCAAGCCCGAAAGCCCCTTGCTTAACTCCCTCGTCATAGGCTTCTTGCCCATGTCTTTTTATAAACAGGGCGTTTGCTCTCTCGTCCATCGTTTCTTTGGTTATGTCAATTTCTTTCGTTGGTTCTTTTTTCGCTTGCCATTTTTCCCTAAACTTTTCTTCAATTTTTTCTTGTTTCGCGATAATAGCGTCAAGTTTTTTTTGCAATTCCGCCTGTTCTTTTTTGGGCGCTTCTTTAATGGTTTTTTGGAGGTCAGACGCTTGGTCGGCAAGTTTGCCGTATTCTTCGGAAAAGTTTTCCTCCCAGTCTTCTTGGGCTTCATCCTCAACATCTTCGGGAATATCCATGTCCGGCATTTCAGTTTCTTCTTCCTGCGGTTCAAAATCAAACAATTCATCTTTATATAATCTCGGCATTTCGGGCATTTCTTTATCTTTTATGACCAATCCTTTTTCGTGGATGTTCGTAATTTCTCCTGTTGTTCTGACTTCCCCTTTTTTGTTTTTGATTACGACAATTTGACCGACTTTTAAATTGCTAGGGGTTGTCGCTTTTTCTTCCTTTTTCGGCTTCTCCTTTTTTTGAGTTTTAATTTCTTTATAAAGTTCCTCCAAAGAGAAAATCTCCGGCTTGGCCAGTTCTTTTCCGTTCAAATGAGATACTTGGATTTTATTGCTCCCTATATTCTTCCCGTTGATATAACCGCCGATATTGGCTCTATACTCATCACTAAATACGCCCATCAAACCAGATTTCAAAGACTCCAAAGTGTCGCCTCTTTCCACACTGCCTCGTATCATATCAATCGCCGCTTCTCTCGCCGTTTTAATTGCCCCCTTTTTTGTTTCCAGTTTTATTCCTTTGCTCTCTTTGTATTCTGCCACCGCTTGTTCCGCCAAGTCTTTTATGGGAGTATTGAATGTCCCCTCAATGTATCCAGCGTCCGTCGTTCTCATTCCTATTTCATCAAGGAAATTGCTCATTTCCTCTTCGGAAATGTCAAGTTTGTATTTGTCTTTAAGCAATCCGGCGAAAAAATCCCTAAAAGCAAAAGCGTTTCCGTAGATTTTTTCTTGAAACTCGGCTTCGGTTTTTCTTAACCTTTCTCTTTCTTTTTCCAGTTGGAGCTTCAAATCTTTTTTCTCTTGGGAACGAGGCAAGGCTTGGGACACTTTTTGTTCCAATGATTTGACCGCCTCTTTTATTTCTTTGGTTTGTTTTTCCAGCGATTCTTGGGCGGCTATAAACTCATCCCTTAAATCGGACGGAGTTTTCTCCAAAATCTTTTCGTCCACTTTATCCGACAAGGCCGCCAATTCTTCGCCCGCCTTTTTCGCTCCCTCGCCGGAGGGGATTATTTTTTCAATCGGTTTTGCCTCTTGGGGTTTTTCTCCCGGCGCAACAATTTCAGCCGGTTGTTTGACAGACTCAATGACCGCTTCCTTAACAATGGCTTCCGCCGCCGCCGGAGGCATTTCTTGGGATAATTCCAAAGCTACTTCGCTTGGACTTTTACCTGCGTCCATTTGGGCGCGCGCTTCTTCAACAAGAGAATCTACTTGGTCTTTTTCCTCTGCCGCCCCGCCTGTTCCGCCGCCATCATCGCCTGTTTTTTCAACCTGTCCTCCGCCTAACGCTTTTCCTTTTCCTCCTAATGCCATATCTACGCCTCGGATAGCCGTTCCCATAAAAGCAAAAGAGGCTATTTCTTCAGCTACTTGCTTCCAAGAGATATTAAAAGTCTGATCTGATAGCCCAACTTCATGTAAAATCGCATACATAGCGTCAGCCACTCGTTCTTCGCCCCATTCCTGTATGACTCCGTTCCACCCCGCTCTTTCAACTACTTGTCTGAATAAGGACGGCGTAAGGCTGGGGTTGGCTTTTAAAACCGCTTTTATAAAACCGGCTTTGATAAGAGCCGTCTTTGCTCCTTGCCCAAGAAGAGTAAAAGCTCCGCCGGTGAACTCCGAAGAATACTCAACAAGAGCTGATGAGGCCGAGTTTATAAGAGCGTCGCTTAATGGCTGTCCGTCTTCCGCCAAGCCGGTAAAATCCCCTTGTTCGTTGAAAAGAGGCGTGCCGGTCATTCTTTCCACAGTTCCCAGCGGTATCCTGGTGGAACTTGATATGGCCGCTCTAATGCCGGCCCCGCTTGCGTATTGCCCTATTTCTTTTAGAAAGACAGAGCGCATGGCTTTGTCAGTGATTATTTTAGTTGCGACTGTTTTAGCCGCTTTTAACACTCCTTTTTCCGCTACAAGTTCCATTATAGAACCGCCGCCGGTAAATGGCGCGAGAAGTCCCGCTCCCAGAATTTCCACCATGAATTGAGCTGAACCTTTGATAATTGAACCGACGGAATATCCCCAATCTTCTTTGTGCCGCCTATTTTCCTCATCAACATTCTGAATATAATCTTTTGCCCATGCTTTTTCTTCATCGGTCGCTTCTCCTTTTTTTGCTTTGTCCGAAATAAGTTTAAGTTTGGTAATTTGCCCGATGTCGTATAATTCTCCGGCATAAGGAATCGCCGAAAGTGGCTTGCTCACAAGGCCTTTTAAGATGTTTTGCGGAACAATATCGGCTTTGCCGAATACAACCGGCCTTTTTTCCTCTTGCGCTATCTGTTCCAATCCAGCTCCGGCTTCTTTCATAAAAGAAGTTTCGGCGATTGACTGGATGAAAGGAGTGTCGGAAAACGCGTCAAACACATTTCCTATTGTTTTTTTTGCTCCCGACAACGCTTTAAAGGCGACATCTTTGGTCGCGCCTAAAATCCCGCCATCCGTTGAATAATTATCAAGATTAAGCGGTTGTTTTTCTACGGCTTTATATTCGTCAAGATTTAATTGCTTCATTTTATTTCCCCTTTGCTTTTAAAGCTTTGTCTATTTCTTCGTCCGAATATCCATCCGACTTCATTTTAGCATAATTAAACCCGGCGGATTCAGCGCGAGTTTTAATATCCCCTCCTTTTGCCGTTTCAACGTCGTAGTCATAAAGGCCCGTATCATTCTTATAAACATCGTCCCAGAATTTCTTGCCGTCAGTTCCGTATTTTTTCACAAACTCTTTTCGCTTCTTTTCAGCGTCGGCCTCGTCTTTAAATTCCATTGCGTCCATTTCCGCTTTCATTTCCGATGCTTTCTTTTTCTCCTCGCTTTTAACCGCCGCATCCGCCCAATCTTTGGCCGCTTTCGCTTTCTTTTCTTCTATGTCCGCCGCAATTTCTTCCGGAGTTTTTATGCTGGCTTTTTCTTTGGCGGTTTGAGCTTGCTTATATTCAAGGTCGGCTTTTTCTTTGAGGTCTTTTTCCGTTAATTCTTTGGCGGTCGCCGTAGCGCTGGCCATGGCCGAATAAACGGAATAAAAATCTTCATCAGTCAGTTTCCCGGCCGAGTCAAGGATTATTTTCCTTATTATTTTCGCTTTTTCTTCTTCGTCTTTGGCGTTTTGAAAATTTTTAATATATTTAAACTTGGCCATGTCCATTGTTTTTTTAACGCTTTCTTGATGTTTTGTTTCCTGCTCTTTTCTGACTTTTACGGTCAGTTCATATCTCTTTTGGACTTGGTCGGCCAAGTCTTTGGTTCTCTGCCTCATTGTTTCTTCAACTTTATTCAAAGCGTCCATATTTTCCCGCAAAGTCGCAAGTTTGCCTTCGTCGCGGGAAGCTTTGGCTTTAGCCAATAAATCATTTCTTTCGTTTTCCAATCCGGCGATCGCATCGGAAGATTTTTGTTCTTGGTCTGATATTGCGTTGGTAAATTCCAAAGGAACATATTGCGCTCCGCTTGACAAACCGTAAGCGGTAGTTCTGTCCACATTCATTCGGTTTATTTTTTGTTGCTCGTCAATCAGCTTAGTGTAGGTGTTAGTTATATTGGAAACGCTGGAAGCGTATTGTTCGTCAAGCATAGCCAAAGTTTTTGGCAAAAGCGAAGCCACTTGCGCTTTCATATCCGTCGCCCATTGTTCCGATGAAGCCTTGCCCGTTTCTTGGCTTTTAATCATTTCGTCGTAAAGAGGGTCGCCGGAGCTTTTAAATTCTTTTTCTCCCGCTACTATACCTTTCCCGGCCTCTTCTTTTTTCGCAAGGGGGTCTGCTCCCGTCCCTCCGCCCATGTAAGTCGCTCCTTTGAGCATATCTTGATTTAAGGTCGGATCGCCGATATTGACTATTTGCCCGCTAGCCAGTTTATATTGATAGTCCGGGTTTAATTTTTTATCTAAACTCGTTCCGAGTGATTTATACTCTCCGGCCCCGTCATTGGAAGAAACCACCGGTTCGGTTGAGCCAAAAGGCTTTATTTCTGTTGGAGTATAATTTCCCAAAGTTATTTCTTCGCCGGGTCTTATAAGGTCAAAATTGCCGGACGGCACGGAAGAAACACCCGCCTTTTTGTAATTGGCAAAACCGTATTTTTGACTGATAGTATTCAATGTTTCCCCCGGCAATACTTTGTGTTTAAATGCCATAGATTTATTCGTTCCAATAAACTATTACTACACCCCCCGTTCCTGCGCCGCCGGCCCGGGCGGTTGTATCGGTAGCGTTTCTAGCTCCGCTTCCTCCGGCTCCATATCCGACTCCGGCAACTCCCGCCGCCGCGCCGTCAACGCGCGCATTACCTCCGAAACCCAAAGGATTACTCCCTCCGGCTCCCGATTTTATATATCCGGATACACCTATAACATGCGCCGATTCGCCGTCTTTACCTGTTACCGCCAAATCACCATTAGTTGTCGCCCCACCCGCGCCACCGGCTGTTTCTGCCTCATCCGATTCGCCCAAAGCTCCTCCTGAACCCCCATTGGCAGTTACAGTAACCGCCCCGGCAAAAGAAGAATTACCTCCGGCTCCTCCCGCCACTCCCGAAGCGGCCGAACCTGCCGCGCCCACCGTTACAGTTACATTTCCTGATACCACCACTTCCGCCTCCGCGTATCCTCCCGCCCCTCCGCCTCCGCCAGCCAATTCTCCTGCCCCGTTAGAAACTCCGCCCCCAGCTCCGCCTCCGCCGACAACTTTAACGATAACATTGGTTACTCCCGTTGGTTTTGTCCAAGTCCCCGAAGCGGTAAATACCTGCATATTTTGCTTTTTTTCCGGCAAACTGGTTAAAGCCGAACCATCTCCGGCAAGTTGCGCGACTTGGCTTTGCATTTGCCAATCAGTCCCGTCATAGACGACTTCCACTATCTGGCCAATTTCAATATCTCCAGTAATTAGGTCTTGGTCGTTAAGTTTTTTTATCGCCAACGCTGAAAGCCCCGAAACCGCGAGAGTGGCCGCTCCCGTGTTGGCCACATCCGCCTTAAATCTGAATTTCATTCCCGTTACATAAGCGGTAATAGCCGGAGCGATTGTAATGGCGTAAGCGTCTGTTCCAACGGCAGAGGCGGCATAAAAATCAGTTCCGCCCTCAATGGCCTCAATTAAATCCTGCTGATTTTCCGTTAATTGCTGATTAAATCTTGGATTGAAATAGATTTGGGTAGCAGAATAAGCGAAACCTATCGTAACCTCTTTTGTTCCGGCGCTTGACGATAATCCGCCCGCCGTGTTGGAAGCGTAGTAAATCGCTCCGGCTGTAAGACCGGACTGGTTAGCGTCCAAACCTCTTACCAAAACTCCGCCAGAGATTGCTCCGCCGTCCACACCGGCCCCTTGCGCGATGCCTAGCATCGCATTCTCCACAGTCGCCGCCGTATCCGCGTCGCACTTTTTCCATTCATTGTCGGTATCATCAAAATAAATAAGATTACCGGCAACAAGAGTTTCTCCGGCCGTTCCTGCAACAATGACATTGATGGTAGTGGCTATTCCAGCCACTACGCTGTCCACATAGGCTTTGCGGGCTATATCATTGGCCGCCACCGGATTACCGGCCGTGATTTGAGGCAAAGCCGAGAAAGTCATTATAGCCGTAAATGTCCCTGCCACATCAAGATTGGCGAACCGGGAAAGAGTGAGTGGGTCGTTGGATACGATAACTTCCGCCCCCGACTGAAAATCCTCACCCGTGCTTGCTCCGGCGTAAGGAGAAGTCCCAGCGATACTTCGGCCATTAGTGGCCACAGTAAGTGTGCAAGTGGCATCCGTTGAGCTTTGAGAAAGGGCGCTGAATTTTATCATTTCCACCGTATCTCCTTGTTTTATAACTATCACGCCGAAATCTCCAAAATCCGACATCGCCAATTCAGTGCCGTCCAAGTCCACGAACTTTTTTAACACAACGGAAGTCCCCGATGAGGATAAGGGAGAATGTAATGTTGTTTTTAAAACTTTTGCTATCTTCATATTTTTATATTATTTATAATTATACCATTATTTTAATCTTTGGGAATAAACAAATCCGAACCAATTTTCATTTCCGACAAATCATTGTCTATATACCAGCCCAATAATTGAAATTCCACTTCCGCGCCCGTCAAAGTAAAAACTGGCCGATAGTTGAACCATGAAATCCCCGTGTATTTGTCAAAAACAAAAAATGGTTTCAAGGAATTGTCGCCCGAATCTTCCACCCCAGCCAAAGAACGGGTGGCCAGCGCTTGGGCGGCAAAGGTAACATCATCAGACACTTCATAAACTTTGATGTCGGCCACTTCAAAAGAAATTTCATTTGAACCTTTGGCCCCCGATTCTTCGTAAAAATGATTGACTGTAACTTTGGTCGTTACCGTCGCTCTGGCGTGTATTCCAAATAGCGTATGTTTTTGGTAACGGAAAGGATTATTGCCCGAAATATAGCCCGGCGCTATGACGGCTTCAATTTCAGCGTCCAAATCCTTTCTTCCTGTGAATAGTTCAAATGTTTCATTCCTTGAATTGGAATGTCCGTATCTCACTCCGCCAATAACGCTTAGGCAGTTCATTGGGATAGTCTGGGGAGATTGCCACTCGTCTTCCACAATATCCAATATCAACAAAGTTCCCTCGGCCGGATAAAGAACAAATATGTATCTTTCGTGATAATAAATTTTCACGCCTGTTTCATCTAGGCGAAGCAACAAGCCTTCAATTTTATCGGACATAAGACGCATATCGTCCGTTCCGACTATCTCCAAAGAAGTAATGCGATAGATATATTTATTCTGCCCGACAAAAACAACATCCCCTTTATGAATGGCGACCGCGCAAGGAAGAGCGCCGTTTCGTTCCGCTTGGTCAAATTTTTCCACATTCGTCCAGTATCCGTAAGAATTTACCGCTTCTGTTTTTGTTATTTTAAACCAATCATCCGTCGTTGAAATCCACAAAACATCTTTCCGGCCTATCATTGCCGTATATTTGCCGTCCAAATCCAATAAGTCGGCCGTCAAAGCGGTTTTTGTTCCGGGAATAGTGAATAACACCCCAGTCGCCTCGGCGTAAGTCGTGGCGTGGGAATAATAAATGCGCCCATTATCAAAATTAGAAACGAAGACATGGTTTTTATAAACATAAACATCATCCTTATCAATTCCCGCCAAAAGAACGGTTCTTGTCTTAACGGCGCTCATCACATAATCCCCGACCGCCGGAACAGGACTAGGGGTGGTAGTTAAATGCAAAGCGAGATCAGCGCAAGCATCGTCGTGATTATAAGCCTCTATACCCGCCACGGCCCCGCCAGACATTCTTACCACTCTGACCGCCTGCGCTACGGCATTTCCCGGATCAAAACCGAGAGCCAGCAAAGTGCCTGTTTCTGAAACGGTTATTGTATCAGTTGCATAAGAAGCGACTGTTCCTATTGAGCCATTCCATTCAAAAATCTTATCCGAGCCGTCCACCATCATTAAACGACTTTTAATCACACTTCCGTTAATGTCCACCCACGGAGCAAATCGCACCCTTGTTGTCCCTGCGGTAAAATCCGTAAATAAAGTTATCCACAATGTCCCCACTTTGACTTGAAGAGTTGTTCCCCATACTCTAAGGGCTTTTGCTCCGCCCGGAGCACTTCGCCACACATATTCGCTATGAATTGGAGTATCCTCTGTGCTGGCATTTCCATCGTTTTCTAAACCTCCGCGCGTTATCACTTTACCTTTATAACAAAGAACATTTTTAGAGGGGTAAGCCAAATAATTCACAGGAATCTGCGTAATATCATTGCCCTCTATATATCCTTTGTAATTATTTAAAATCATATTTTCAGTTCCGATGTTGTCTCACTTCTAAAAGCAATGGTATGTTCCTTGTGTTCATCTAAAATCTTTATTATTTTTTGGTAGTTATCTTCATTCATTTTGTTATTTTTTTAAAAAATAAACCGATTAAAGAAAAAGGAAGAAAAAACAAAAATCCTGCTAATTTAAGTTTTGTTAATTTATATTCTTTTATTTCGTCTGGTATGTAATACATCTTATTCAAAAATTATTAGATATTGTTCGCCTTGAACAGCGGGTGATGTATGCTCCACTACGAGTTTAGGGTCTTGGGTTGTGCCAGCGGTATCAGCAGCAGAACCTTGAAGAGCTTGATAGTTATTGGAAGTCCAAGTCATTGGTGCTGTGTTCGTAACATCGCCATCAATTCTCATTCCAAATTTAGAAACAGACGTTATAGATATGTTAGATAATCCTGTGGAATTTAATGTCCAGTCATTATACTGCGAGGATGTAATGTCGGAAAAAAGTTTAGCATCTGCTTGAAGCACTGTTCCCACATTGCCATAATCAGCATTAGCTAACCCAGTATTGGAGGCTGGGTTAGAGTCAACTAAATCAAGAGCAGGCGAGCCCCCAAAAGCATTCTCTTGGCTTACTACATAAAGACTAAAAGTAGCAGAGTTAATACTGTCTGTATCAGAAAGAGCAGCAGTGTCAAATAAAATAATCATTCTATTTATAGCCGCCCATTGATTTGTAGTTGCACTTGATTGAATTTGCACCCATATTGGTGTATTACTATCTTGGAAACCTGTTCCTACCCCACTTCTTAATGTTGAAAAAGTTTCGTCTACACTTCCCCTTGAAACATATCCATCCACGCTTGTGTTTTCGGGGTCAGCATCAGGATAAAAAGTGGAGGTAGTATTTCCCACTTTACCTATTACTATTTTCCCATTATCTTTTCCTACTATTTTTGCATTATGGGCAATGACTTGTCGTATCGCTTCAATCGGGTCTTCTCGCAGTTTTCTTTGGACAACCAGTTGTGTATCTGGATTTATGCTTTCTCTTATAATTGTTCCATTCGGGTCGTCAACGAGAATAGGCGGGTTAAAAATCCTGAACCTCTCTATTTCCACCGAGCCGTCCGCTCCAAAACCGAGTTGTTGAGTTCCTCGCCACGCTCGGGCAAAAAGTTCTATGCCGTGTTGAGTATCACCAAGAAAAAAAATATCTCCTACTTCGTGTTTTTTTATCTCTATGGCTTTTACATCGCCGATTATTTCAATTTTAGTTCCATATTGAGGACTGTCATAAATACCCGCAAATTCAGTTCCTCGTTTCGCCATTTCGCAGGTTTTTATTTTTGCTCTTTCTTCGGCATTAAGTTCTCGCAAGGAATTATCGGGATTTCTGGCTTTGAGGGTTGTTAAACTGTCAGCGATTGAAGTTATTTTTGCTTCTTGCAAATTACAAGCAGAATAAACTTTCACATTCAGATTGTTGTATAAGTCTTGCGGTATCCCGCTTAATCCCGCCGCCAAAGCCGTTCCGCCAATAAGAAAACCAATAATAATTTTCTTAAATTTCTGCCAAATTGTTTTAAGTTTAGACATTAGTTTATTGATAATGTTTTTGAGATACTACAACTAATTTTTTGAGGTGAAGAGATAGGTGTTCCTATGTCCACATATCGTTTTTCAGAAGCGGTAAAGGTGTTGTTGGTTGATAATGTGAAAGTCCCCACAGTTGTTGAGGCGTTGAGTAAATCCATTAAATTAGTTCCGTCTGAAAAAACAACATTCAGCGTGCCAGCATCTGTAAAACACTTTACTCCATTCCAAGTTTCAGCCACATAAGCGGGAGCAAGAAGAATTGTTGTCGTGCCAGTCCAAGCCGATGAAGTTGCGTGGGTGAAAGCGGGATACATTGTTACATTGCCGAGACTTAATGTGTCGCCTGTTAAGGTTACAGGAGCGGTTACAGCAAGATTAGTATCGGCTGAAATATCTATCCCCGAGATAGTGGCGGAAGTGTGGTCGTGGCTGTCATTGCCAACGACAGTAGCCGAAAGCGTCCCTGTTACATCGCCAGCTACTGGGATAGAGGTTGTGGCTACCCAAGCGGGGACAGCGTTGGATATTCCCAGAACATATCCATTTGTGCCTAACGCTAATTCCGAGAATGAACCAGCTGAACCGCCATAGATGAGTTCCCCCGCTCCAATAGCCCCGCCAGCGAAGTTATTGCTGTCTATGGTGCCTGTCCAATCGCCTGTCTTGGTGAGATAAGTATCACCAATGGTCGTGCCGTTCCAAACGCCGGACGATACCGTGCCAAGGTAAGAATTGCCGGAAATGGTGAGGGCGGTGGTGGAAGCGTAGACAAAATGAGAAGTGGAAGAAGCGTTCAGTCCGCCTTGCGCCCACCATGGCATAGTGGTGGAAGAAATTAAA
>Ga0209210_1000885_pt1 | contig 27741 bp, 27 predicted proteins | sample RifGroA1_FD_183991 | JGI IMG/M metagenome (GOLD analysis project Ga0209210, IMG submission 183991) | Contaminated groundwater microbial communities from Rifle, Colorado, USA - Rifle Groundwater A1 (SPAdes) (version 2) | ecosystem: Environmental > Aquatic > Deep subsurface > Groundwater >...
TAAAAGAAGCTATTGAAACTGTTGATGAATTAAAGAGAATCTCTGTTGCTGACGAAAATATGAAAAGATTGTTAGACCTCTCCCAGCATTTAGAGGGGGTAGCCCGACACACTTCGACGCATGCTGCCGGAGTGGTCATTGGCGATCGAGATCTCGTTAACTACACGCCGTTGCAGCGGGCAGTCAAAGGAGAGACTGCGCTGGTAACGCAATATTCGATGAAGCCAATCGAGCAGTTGGGCCTCTTAAAAATTGATTTTTTGGGCCTCAAAAACCTAACGATTATCAAAAATGCTTTGCGGATTATTCGGAAAACGCGCGACCAAGATATCCAAGTAGTAAATTTGCCGTTCACCGACAAAGCCACGTTTATTTTGTTGGGGCGAGGCGAGACTGTGGGCGTGTTCCAGTTTGAAAGCGAGGGGATGCGCCGCAACTTACAAGAGCTCAAGCCAACGGTATTAGCCGATCTGATTGCCATGGTGGCGCTCTACCGACCGGGGCCTATCGGATTAATCCCGGATTTTATCGATCGTAAGCACGGGCGCAAGAAAATCGAATATTTACATCCCAAATTGGAACCAATTCTCAAAGAAACTTATGGCATTGCTGTGTATCAAGAACAAGTTTTACAAATTGCACGGGATTTGTGCGGGTTTAGTTTGGGAGAAGCGGATGTTTTACGCAAAGCTATCGGGAAGAAGATAAAAGAGATGCTGTATGAGCAGCAAAAGAAATTTGTTGACGGAGCGTTAAAGAATGGGATTGATAAAAGGATCGCTGATCAGTTATTTGAGTTCGTTAAACCCTTCGCCAGTTATGGTTTTAACAAAGCCCATGCAGCTTCTTATGCCGTGATTGCTTACTGGACAGCTTACCTGAAGGTGCATTTCCCTAACGAATTTTTAGCTGCCTTGCTGACCTCAGATCAGGGCGATTTAGATCGGGTGGCCAAAGATATCGCCGAAGCGGAAAGGTTCCAGATCAAAGTCATGCCCCCGTCGGTGAATGAAAGTTTTACGGATTTTGCCGTCGTCAAAGAAACCGGTAATATCCGATTTGGTTTGAATGTGATCAAAAATGTCGGGCGTAAAGTTTCCGAGCTGATTGAAGATGAGCGTAAGCAACGAGGCCCCTACAAAGATCTGGCCGATTTCCTGAAGAGAGTACCCAAAGAGGCTTTAAATAAAAAGGCTTTAGAATCATTGGCGCGGGCGGGGGCTCTGGATGACTTTGGCGATCGCAAAGAGTTATTCGAGAATGTGGACAATATGGTAGATTTTGTGGCGAGCATCCATCGCCATTGCGATGTTAACCAAATCGGCATGTTCGGTGGGGAAGCGGTGTCTCTGCCAGTGTTTAAGTTCAAGACGGCTACTAAATCTACCGAACAAGAACGGTTGGTTTGGGAAAAAGAACTTCTGGGCACTTTTGTTTCCAAACATCCCCTAAAAGAAATTATGCCGAAATTAAACAGCAAGGTTACTTCGATCGCCCAACTAAATAACACCATGGACAATAAAAAGATTAGGGTGGGAGGGATTATCACAACCATTAAAAAAGTGTTAACGCGCAATCACGAGCCCATGGCTTTTATGCGATTAGAGGATCTTAGTGGCAGTATGGAAGTCATTGTTTTCCCTAATTTAATGAATAATACCAATGGAGCGTTAGCAGTCGATAAAATAGTGATCATCGAGGGCAAGGTAAATGTGAAGGATCGGGTGACTGAAGAGGGTAGCGATATCATTGTTAAGAGTGAGGCCAAAATAGTGGCAGATACCATTACCGAATTGACCGACGATTTATTACACCGCCTGCCCAATCTCGATCAGGCTCGATCATCCGTGGTTTTGCCGTCAGACCAGACTACGAAATTTACCTTCGCGGGGAGCAATCTACTAATCAAAGTGCCAAAATCATTTAATGGGGATGGACTGAAAATGTTAAAAGATACTCTGGAGAGACACCCTGGCGAAATTAGTGTAGAATTAGAGGTCTTTGCTAACGGGCAGTGGCAAAGATTAAAGACGAAAACCAAAACTGCTCAAACCGATCAATTAGCTAAGGAATTGGCTAATATCCTGATGTAATTTTGACATTTTGAACAAAAAGGAGTGATGGCACATGCGGGCCATAGCGCTTATCTGCTTGTCTTTAGTGCTGTTGGGTTGCGGGGGTTTACCGAATAATAACCCTGGCAACCACCCAACTGCATACGGCCCGGGCCAACTCTATAAGTTGTCTGGGCAATCCTTCACCTCTTCCAAAAAAGTCCTGTTTATTCATGGTCGGTTTATGTCAGACACGACTTCCAATGGGCAGTCACAAACTGCCGTTGAGCGTTTGTTCGCGTCCAAAATCGACCAACTGGACTATGTGTGCAAACAGCAATTGGCTGCTCCGCTCAAAGATAATGCGGAGATATGGTTTTACACCTACAACACACATCAAGATGTGGGCAAGATCGCGGATGATTTAGCAAGCGCGATCAAATCCCATCCCAATTTTCGCGAAAGTGAAATTTGTATTGTGGGGTACAGCGAAGGCGGAGTAGTGACTTGGTTGTTAGACCAGCGTTACCAACTCATAAAAGGCGGTGTTTTACTGGGGGCACCTATTTTAGGCAGTCCCTTAGCCAACTCCACGCTGACAAAAACTGCCGCCAAGCAAATTTGGCCCAATTTGTCTGATACAATTTTGCAACCATTTATTAATTGGTTGTTGGGGGGATCGGATAATTTGGTTGCCGGATATCCGGAATCAGCCTTGGCAAAAAGTGAGTTAATGATGTTTTCTGGCAAAATCGATTTGCCGAGCGGAGGGGCAGTTATTCAGCTGGCGGATGCCATTATTGAGTGCGTAGATAGTACTAAATATGGCCAGGGCGTGCAGGCGAGTAACCGCCAAGTTGCGCAATGCGGGGCTCTGTTGATTAATGCTATTGATTGGCGCGATAACTCATCATTAGACAAACAAAGTGACGGAATTGTGCCGGTATCGTCAGCCAGTTGCGGTAGCAGTAATGTGCGGGTTTGGGCAGACTACGATCATTACGATTTATTATCGGGCAAAGATGATCTCGTACTTGATCAAGCTACTTTTGACTGGATTGATCATGTGCTGCGTCTTAAGTCAGAGTTTGCCAGCGGGGGCAGTCTCCCGACATTGCCGGAGATCACGCTTAATGTGCCGACAGTTAATTTGCTGGCCAAAACCAAATTCGCCTATATCAAAGATGGGCAGTTAGTTTTGACCGACAGCAATTTTGCTACGCAAACGAGCATTGCCGGCAATAATGTATATCCGCGATTCAGCGCCGATGGGTTAAATTTAGTCTGGACGCAACAATCAAGCGGTAATTACGGCATCTATTTATTGAATAGTGGCGGGATTACTGCGGTGACCAATGGTTGGTATGGCAGTTTGTCTCCTGATGGCAACCAACTAATTTTCCAGCGGGACGACAAATTAATAATTCGCGATCTCTCAACTGGCGCCGAAGCCACAGTTGTTTCTGGAGTGCAGCTTACTTCGCCTCCGGTTTGGTGGAAAAGTCCTTTAGCCAGCCGAATTTATTTTGTGCACAAGGACGGCAGTACCCACACCAATTTATACTGGGTGGATAGTAAAAATCGGGATGTGGCGATGTCTTCAGCCAATCTTGTCGCGAGTAATTGTGATGTGATATTTCCCTTTCACGGGTATATCAGCGGAGTGGCAGCAGCAGCTGTTTCTGGCCAAACCAGCAAACTGTGGTTAGTAGCCGGATTGTTAGGGGATGATCTATCGTTAGAATTCCAGGCCGATGCCGAGCAACCAGAGTTTGTTGTTAAGGGTACTGATCAAACATTCAAGCTGGATCAAGACTGCCAGTTTGATGCAGCCGTGACCGATTGGGAAACTGGCCTCTATTTGACCGGCAGCCTGAACGGCCAGATCGGCATCTATTATTTGGATATAGTGCCATTAACAGCCACGGCGATGGGTTGGAGAGATATGCTATCGGCCAAGCCCACCACCACTCCCCAAATAGCCATTAGCGATGTGCTCAAATTAGCTGTCCCAGATGGCGTGCAACTTGATATTAAACCCGCCCCGAATTGATTTTCGGGGCTGTTTTATTTATCACACGCTACGTAGCGTGTGCAATATTGTAGGGTAGAAACCGACTGGGTTATTTACGAATAGATGGTTTTTTGTATAATAGAAGCATTAAAACGGCAACAACCGTTTAGTACATTATCTTTTTCTCCAAGGAGGAGAATATTGTCTATCCAAGAAGAACTTAGTAGTGAAAATCAAGAACCGATTTTCACAAAGCCAAGGCGTTGTGAGCTCCACGCGGCGCTCATCGAAATCGACATCCCGGCTGCTCTGTCCGGAAAGAAAGCGTTGGATCATGTCAAAGACACGGTCACAGACCGTCTGGCCAATAAGTACAATTGGCCAGGTAGACTGATCGAGCCGATAATTCAAAATATTGAGAGGCTTGTCCATATCGACAGGCGGAGCACTAAAGTCACGCCAGGGTTTAAAGATACCCTGGTCGAACTGTTCTGACTTCTTGGAAACCATAAGTGGAGGGGCGGACTGAATGTCTGCCCTTTTTTTTGGTCTGATCTCCACCCTTGCTATGGGGATATTTTTCTGCTACCATAGCGGGGTATTAGATTAAATCCTATAGCTATGGCAGGAATGCTGAAATCAACTAAAGCAACGGTCTCTCCCGAAGTTCACCCGGGGGATATTGTGCGAGTCCACCAAAAAATTAAAGAAGGTGCCAAGGAAAGAATCCAGGTTTTCGAGGGCATTGTTATCAAAACTCATGGTAAAAGCGGAGCTAACGCTACTTTTACTGTTCGTAAAATCGCTTATGGTGTGGGGGTAGAAAAAACCTTTCCGTTGCAATCACCCACAATAGTAAAGATCGAGTTTAAGAAGAGTTCGGAGGTGCACCGAGCTAAGTTGTATTATTTGCGCAAATTGTCCGGCAAATCATTAAAGATGAAGGACAAAAAGATTGATCGGGACATTTGGGAGTTAGTCGCCAAAGTTGATGCCCAACCCGAAGAATTAAGCGAGGATGTTTTAGAAGAAGCAGTTAAGGCAGAAGAGAGCAAAAAGCAAACCGAAACCGTTGTGGCTGGTCAAGCCGAAGAGAGTAGTAATGACGCTGAAATTTCCACCGAAGCACCAGCCGAAGTAGCCCCTGCCAGTATTGAGTCAGAACCCGCGAAAGATGGTACAGTAGAAGCGGAGGTCGATAATGGCAATGCGGAGGCAGCCGACACCGAATCTTAAGTTCGAAAAAGCTCTCCAGCAGCAGGGTTGTTTGGCGGTTGCTGGAGTAGATGAAGCCGGTCGGGGAGCTTGGGCAGGGCCAGTCGTAGCTGCAGCCGTAGTGCTGCCGTTTTTAAATCGCTACTATGGCATTAACGATTCCAAATTACTCACTCCTTTGCAACGAGAAGAGATTTTGCACAAGATTTATAAAATTGCCGTTGATATTAGCATCGGCATTGTGGATGTAGCGGAGATTGACACTATCGGAATCGGGCGGGCCACTTATTTGGCCATGCGCCGAGCCATTAATAACTTGCATGCCCAACCCCAATATATTTTAGTCGATGGTTTTAAGGTGGGATTTGCGGAAATTCCTTCCCAGGGGATTATTGATGGCGATAGAAAATCTGTATCGATTGCGGCAGCTTCGATTGTGGCCAAGGTGGCGCGCGATCGCATTATGGCCGAGCTGCATGTCTTGTCGCCCGAATATGGATTTATTGCCCACAAAGGCTACGGAACTGAACAACATCAGCGCATGATCAAGTGTTGCGGTGTGGGAGAATGGCATCGCCGAAGTTATCAACCTATTAAAGATCAGATTAAAGCAACGGCTAATTTAGAGATACCATGTTAGGGGTTAGTTTGGGGCAACAAGGCGAGGCCGTGGCGGTGCAACACTTGTTGCAACAAAAATTTGTCATCGTGGCTAAAAATTACCGCTGTCCGATTGGCGAGATAGATTTAATAGCCAGCCAAGGCCGCACGCTACACTTTATCGAAGTTAAAACCAGATCATCGGTACGGTTTGGTCGGCCAGCAGAAGCAGTTAATCCCGCCAAACAGCACAAATTACGCCAGTTAGCGCTGTATTATACTGCCAAGGTTCACCACGAGGGGCCAGTAGATTTTGGAGTGGTGGAGGTGCTTTATGACGACGATACAGCTAATCCTGAAGTTAACTTTATCCTCGGGGCGTTTTAATTTGACAATGCCGAGGCTTTATACTAAAATTGACCTAGCTTGAATCATAAGTGGGTTACCCCACTTTTTTAAAACCTTAAGGAGTTCATATGGATTCACAATTTATGTCGGCGATTATGCAAATTGCCGAAGAAAAAGGCATCAGTAAAGAGGTTATTTTGGATACAGTAGCAGCTGCTATTGCGGCTGCTTACCGAAAAGACTTCGGTCAAAAAGAACAATTAATCACCGCTACTATCGACCCCGAAAGCGAAAAAGTGCGGTTGTTTATCGTCCATAAAATTGTAGAGATAGTAGAAGATCCTATCCGCGAAATTTCTTTAGAAGATGCTAAGAAAACCGATCCGGAGGCGCAGATTGATGGCGAGGTTAGGGAAGAAGTTTTTCCTCCGGCGGAATATGGTCGGGTGGCTGCCCAGACTGCCAAGCAAGTTATTTTGCAACGGTTGCGGGAAGCCGAACGAGACGTGATTTTCCAAGAATATAAATCCAAAGAAGGTGAATTAATTTCTGGTACCGTCCAACGGATCGAAGGAGACGTGGTGATGGTAGATATCGGTAAAGCCTCCGGCGTGTTGTTCCCTTCAGAACAATCTAAATCCGATCGGTACTATGTCGGTCAGCGATTAAAGGTCTATGTGATAGAAGTGCAAATTAATAGCAAGGATCCGCAGGTGATCATTTCGCGTGCTCACCCCGATATGATTCGCAAATTATTTGCTACCGAAGTACCGGAAATTACCGGTGGCACTGTAGAGATCAAGGCTATCTCGCGGGAAGCGGGAGTACGCTCCAAAGTGGCAGTTATGTCGCACCAGGAATCAATCGACCCAGTAGGATCATTAGTCGGCCGCCGGGGAGTGCGAGTACAGGCGGTAATGGCAGAAATCGGGGATGAAAAAATCGATATCGTGTTATGGGACCCCGATCCTAAGACATTTATTACTAACGCCTTAGCTCCAGCCAAAGTGCGCGAAGTCGAGATTAGGGAAGCAGAAAAAATGGCCAAGATCAAAGTCGATAGTGACCAATTGTCATTGGCGATCGGCAAAGCTGGGCAAAATGTCCGTCTAGCCAGCAAATTAGCTGGTTATCAAATTGAGGTAGATAAAGAGGGGATGCCGCCTATTGCCATGGCGGAGACAAAAGCAGCTGACGATGCCACTCCGGCCCAACTTGCTGCTACCGAGAGTGCCGATGTTGCTGATGTAGCCGAACCAGAGACCACTGATACAGGGGGAGATACCGCTACTGCCGAGAATTAACGGTATAATAAGTGGTATAAATATAATATGGACGGCAACAACTATTTAGATAAATTTACCACCAATGCCAAAAAGGTCTTAACTAATGCTCAAAAAGTAGCTCGAGATTTGGGTTCAGCGCATTTAGGCACCGAGCATCTGCTTCTGGCCATGCTTAATATCAAAAGCGGAACTGCTTTTGAGATTTTGAGCAGCCTCGGTATTAGCGGAGAAAAGGTTGATATGGTAATTAACTTGTCGCGGGCGGAGAGCAAAGTAACCAAAGTTGGTCTTACTCCTGGGGCGCGCCGATTGGTCGAAACAGCTGTGTTGATTGCAGCGCAATACGGCAGTTATTACATTGGCACCGAACATTTATTGTTGGCGATGTTGCAGGATGCCAAAAACGAAGCCTATAAAATTATCAAAAAATTAGGGGTGATGCCTGCCGAGATCGTGGCTATGACTTTAGCGGCTATTCAAGCGACCGCCTCACACGAATACGATACTATGGACGAAAACGGTGCTGCTATGCCGGGTAGAGCTAAGAATGCGCATAAAACTACCACTCCCATCCTGGACACTTTCAGTATTGATTTAACTGGATTAGCTAAATCGGGCAAGATCGATCCGATCGTAGGGCGGGATAAAGAGATCCAGCGCGTGATCCAAATCTTAAATCGGCGCACCAAGAATAATCCGGTATTAATCGGCGACCCCGGAATTGGTAAAACTGCCATTGTGGAAGGGTTGGCTATAAAAATTATTAACAAAGAAGCTCCCGAAAATATTGCTAACCGTCGCATTATGGTCTTAAATCCTTCGGCTATGGTAGCGGGGACTAAATATCGGGGGGAGTTCGAAGAAAGGATTAATCAGATTGTCGAAGAGGTGACCAAGGCCAAGGACGTGATCTTGTTTGTGGACGAATTACATACTTTGGTGGGGGCGGGTAGCGCCGAAGGGAGTTTAGACGCAGCCAATATCCTAAAGCCAGCGTTAGCGCGAGGAGCTTTGCAGTTAATCGGCGCCACTACTTTGGATGAATACCGGAAACATATCGAAAAAGATGCTGCTTTGGAGCGGCGCTTCCAGCCGATTTTAGTGGGGGAACCGAGCCCGCAAGAAACCATCGGCATATTAATGGGCATCAAAGAAAAATACGAAGAATATCATAAAGTCATGATTCCTGCAGACACGATTGATAGTGCCGTGTCTTTGTCTGTGCGCTATATTAATGATCGTTACCTGCCCGATAAAGCGATTGATTTAATTGATGAAGCGGCTTCTGCTGTCAGAATTGCTGCGGGCTTGAGCCAAGTGGGTTCTGCCGAAGAAGCGACGCAATTAGAAAATGTGATTAAAGAAAAAGAAAAAGCTGTCGAAGGCCAAGACTACGAAAAGGCAGCTAAATTACGGGGGCAAGAGTTGAGGCTGCGCAAGAAAATCGAGGCGGCGCAAAAAGAATCGGCTGATGGCGACAAATCAAAGTGGCCAATCGTGACCCCGGAGGCTATTGCTGCTGTGGTGTCATTGTGGACCAATATCCCAGTTGGTGAATTGGCCAGCGAAGAAATCAAGAATTTATCCCGCTTAGAAGATGCCCTCAAAACTCGGATTATTGGCCAGGATGAAGCTGTCGAAGCGGTCGCTTCGGCCGTCCGGCGGTCGCGGGTACAGATTGGTAATCCAGATCGGCCAATGGGATCGTTTATGTTTTTGGGGCCGACGGGTGTAGGTAAAACTGAACTGGCCAAAGCTTTAGCGGAAGAAATTTTCAAAGATAAAAGTGCCTTGATCCGCATTGATATGAGCGAATTTATGGAGAAGCATAATGTAGCTCGGTTAGTCGGAGCGCCGGCGGGTTATGTTGGTTACGAAGAAGGCGGCAAGCTCACCGAAGCTGTGCGCCGAAAGCCCTATGCGGTAGTTTTATTAGACGAGGTAGAGAAAGCTCATCCCGATGTTATGAATATTTTATTACAGATCTTAGAGGACGGCGCTCTTACTGACGCTAAAGGTCGCAAAGTATCATTCAAAAATACCGTAGTTATTCTTACTTCCAATGTCGGAACAGGGATGTTAAATCGGCAAGCCATCATTGGTTTTCAGCAAGATAATAACCAAGCGGCTAATGCCGAATACGGCCAGTTGAAAGACCAAGTAATCAATGATTTAAAAAAAACATTCCGTCCGGAGTTTCTTAATCGGGTAGATCGGATCATTGTTTTCCATCCTCTCACTAAAGCTGTCATCCGGCGGATTGTTGATTTGCAATTAGACCAATTAACCCAGCGTTTGACTAACCAAAGAATTGCTTTGGAGGCAAGCGAAACTGCTCGGCAGTTTATTGCTGACCAAGGTTTTGATCCAGACAGCGGGGCGCGGCCAGTTCGGCGGGTCATCCAGAACATGATCGAGGATGATTTGGCGGAAGGCATTTTGAATGGTAAATTTAACAAAGGAGATGTAGTAAAAATTGAAAAGCGGGGAGACAAATTATTGCTTAGTGTCAAACCTATTAAGGCCAAAGCAGTAATTAGCAAGTAGAGCACCTTGGAAAATTTATTTTAGGGATTTATTTTATTATTTATTTTTATTCACCATGTTGTTAGGACAGATTTTTGGGGTCATTGTCTTAGTCTTACTGGTCACTTATCTTGTGTTCATCAAACGAGCGATCGCTGTGAGATCGGCTGATTTTGCTATTATCATTGTCGGGGTAATCTTAGGGTTATCGATTGGCGCCTTGATTTCCCTACCTTTTAACAAATTAGAAGGTTGGTTAGTCCAGTGGCTGCCCTTAGCTATTAATATTTTTAGTGTGGCGGTGGTTACAACCTACTTTTATAGCCAACGAGCCAATATCAATAAGTTTTTCGGACAATTAATTACCTTTTTGGCTTCCATCGCTTCTAGCCGGAAAGAGCTGGCGCTGGGCAGCGGTGGCAGCGGAGAGGATGTTCTGATCGATACCTCTGCTATTATCGACGGGAGAGTGTTGGAAATTGTCCGAACCGGGTTTTTATCAGGGAAATTATTGGTGCCTAAATTTGTTTTGACAGAATTACAGAATATCGCTGATTCGCCGGATGATCTTAGGCGTAGTCGAGGTCGCCGAGGCCTAGATATTTTACACGAATTGCGCCGGGAAAAAGTGGTGCAGGTGGTAGTAATCGAGGATGATTTTCCTTCCGAATTAGATGTGGATGCCAAAATGGTGCGCTTGGCGAAAAAACGGCATGTGCGCTTGATGACAGTAGATTATAATTTGAATCGGGTGGCGAATATTCAAGGTATAACCGTGATGAATGTCAACGAACTGAATAATGCTTTGCGCCCAGTAGTGTTGCCGGGTGAAGAGCTGAAGATCAAATTAGTACAAGAAGGCAAAGACCGCCATCAAGGCGTCGGGTATTTAGATGACGGCACGATGGTGGTGGTGGAGAACGGCAACAAGTTGATCGGACAGGAAGTCAAAGTCATGGTCACGCGCGTTTTTCAAACAGTAGCCGGGAAAATGATTTTCGCTACTATTAACGGTAATCAATAATTAATGTCTTTGCGTCGCATTATCCTGCGTCAGCAATTTTTTGCTCGGCCAACCTTAATTGTTGCCAAGGATTTGCTGGGCAAAATTTTAGTTCGTCAATTACCGGCCGGTACGCGTCGCTATCGTATTACCGAGATCGAAGCCTACTGCGGGGCAGCCGATTTAGCCTGCCATGCAGCCAAGGGGTGCACTTCCCGCACTAAAGTCATGTTTGGCCCCGCCGGCCATATTTATGTTTACCTAATTTACGGGATGTATTATTGTCTTAATTTGGTGACAGCGAATGTGGGGGAAGGGGAGGCAATACTGGTGCGTGCCGTAGAGCCGTTGTTTACTACAGATGAATGGCCAGTCGGTCCGGGCCGCTTGTGCAAATATCTTAATATCGACAAACATCTCAACGCAGCTAAATTAGGCCAACAATCCGGATTGTGGGTAGAAGACGATGAGTTAGTTGTGTCACCCAGCCAAATCAACGTATCGTCTCGGCGAGGAGTAGGTTACGCCGGTAAATCTGCTCTTAAGCCCTGGCGATTTTATTTGAAAGATAACCGCTTTGTTTCCTAATAAGTATCCCCCAAAATCCTCCCCTCCCTGAGGGGAGGATAGGTGGGGAGGGAGTATAATATTTCTCTCCCCTCTCTTTTCTCCCCTCGGTGAGGGGAGAAGTACTTGTCCCTAATACTTATTCTGGTATATTCAGCGATCGCTGAATATAGAAGATAAGAGAGAGCAAACTAAACTCGAACTCCCGTAGCTACCTAACAAAACTTGACTGGGAGCGAATTTTATGATATAATAAATAAATATCTTAATATAAGGTAGGGCATGCTAAAACAAATATCAAAAATCAAAACCATTATTCTGGAGATCTTAGAGAAAGAGCTGATTACGGTTTTGGCTTTGAGTATGGTGATGTTGGGGATATGGTTAGTTAAAGCCGACACCGATTCAACAGAATTAAGTTTTGTCATCCTTGATTCCGGCACGGTTACCGTCACAGCGCCGAATGGGTCCGAAGATTGGCAAGTCGATAGTACCCAGCATATTACTTGGGACAGTACTGGCAGCATTAATAGTGTAAAAATTGAATTACAGCGGGAAACAGATGGTTCTTGGGAGACTTTAATTGCCTCTACCACTAATGATGGGGACTACCCGTGGTTAGTGACTTCACCTACTACCGCTACCGCAACTATGCGTATTACCAGCACGACTGTGCCGGAGATTACCGACAGCAGCGATGTTGTATTCACAATCTCGGCTGCGCCAGAAGCATCATCGGGATTGGGTGGCTACCTCCCTACTTACCCAGCGATTGATAGTGTTAGCCCAATGAGTTTTTATTATGATGATGCCGTCGAGCTACTTATTCGCGGATTTGGTTTTGAAGATCGGGTTTGGGTAACGATTAATCAAGTTACTTTCCCAGTCCAAAAACCTCACAGCCAAAATCTTATGCTGATAAATTTACAGCCAAATACTTTGACTGTAGGGACATATCGATTATGCGCTTACAATACCTTGCGGCAATACGATTGTTATTCGCGATTAATTACTGTTACGGATAGAACCAAGATTACTCCGCCCACTACGGGCGGCACCGGCGAAGAGTATGCTGCTACCTTAATCAGGCAATTTTCTCTCAAACCAGCAGATGGAGCACCCCTACAAACGGGACAAAAATTAACCGGGCAATCGCCTGACATAGCTCTTAAGGCAAGGGAAACAGCAACTTTATGGGCGGAATTTAAAAATACCGGTACCGCTACTTGGTATCAGGACGGATCTAATCCGGTACGGTTAGGAACTGACAATAAACGTGATCGGCGCAGTCCGTTTTATCACTCGTCTTGGATTAAATTTAATCGTCCCACATTGGTGAACAAAGTGGTCAAGCCGGGCGAAATTGGTCGGTTTGAATTTGCTGTCAAAGCGCCCTGGCGCACGGGCAACTATGTTGAATATTTCCGGCCAGTAGCCGAATGGAAAATATGGATGAATGGTGATAGCCAAGTTAGGTGGGTGATTGCCGTTAAAAGTAAGCCCTTAGCTGAATGGTTTAAAAAACCGGCTCAAGCCGCTCCGTTATCAACTCCATTAATCAAGCCAACCATTCCTTCTACCGGTGGCACTATTGAGCTACCTTTCCAACCCAAAGACACTCTTGTCTTCACAGATAATATCGAAAGAATCTACCAAAAAACTATTCAAACCATCACAGGCTTCTTTTCCTCCCTACTGAAATAACTAGACATTAAATCTAAAGAGCATAACATCGCCATCTTGGACGAGGTAGTCTTTGCCTTCCTGGCGGGATTTGCCGGCTTCGGCCGCCCCTTTCCAACCTCCATATTGAACGAAGTCGGTATAAGCCACGGTTTCAGCCCGGATAAACCCTTTCTCAAAATCGGTATGAATGACTCCAGCGGCTTCCGGGGCTTTGGCACCGAAGGAAATCGTCCAGGCTCGGGTTTCTTTGGGCCCAGCGGTGAGGAAAGTAATTAAGCCCAGCAACTTATAACCAGCCCGGATGACTTTATTTAATCCCGGCTCGTCCATCCCTAATTCTTTCAGTAATAAATCCTGGTCCTCTACGCACATCTGCGAGAGTTCTGCTTCCGCTTTGGCATTTAGGGCGATAATTTCTGGAAAGACATCTTGTACTTGCTCTTTGAGACGAATAATTAAACTCGGGTCTTTGAGTTGGTTATCGTCTACATTCGCTACATATAAAATAGGTTTACTAGTAAGGAGACACAGTTCTTTTAACCAAACCTTTTCCTCGTCATTAGTAGAAAAAGTTCTGGCTGGCTGACCGGCATCAATATGGGATTTAATTTTGTGAAAGAATTCCATTCGCGGCTGTAGTTTGGTATTAGCTTTAGCCTCTTTAGCTTCTCTGCCGACGCGTTTTTCCAGAGCCTGCATATCAGCAATCAATAATTCCGTATTAATAGTAGAAATATCTTCTTTGGGGTCCACATTGCCACTTACATGGATAACATTGGCATCATTAAATAAACGGACAACCTCGATAATGGCGTCGCATTCCCGGACATGTCCTAAAAACTGGTTACCAAGGCCTTGCCCCTCGCTAGCACCCTTGACCAGCCCGGCAATATCGACAAATTCCACGGTAGCAGGAACAATTTTTTCCGACTTTTCTAATTTAGCCAGGATGACTAACCGGGGATCGGGAACAGGCACGGCGCCCACATTGGGATCAATCGTGCAAAACGGAAAATTACTGGCGGCGGCCTGGGCTTTGCCCATTAGTGCATTAAACAATGTCGATTTTCCAACGTTTGGTAATCCAACTATACCTATAGATAATGACATAAGAGTTTTAGAGTTTAGCGGATAGAGTTTTAGTGGGGATTTTTGATTTTAATTTCCAGATGATGCCCGATAACATCTTATTGATCTCATTAAGTTGGTTTTCGATTTCTGCTAATTTTTTTGATGAAACATAGTTCAGATCTGATCCTAATAATAATTGGGTTTCTAATTCTGCCAGAGAACCCCTTGCTATATAAAGGAAATTAATAAATTCTTTGGTTGAATGTCTTGCCCAACCCTCTGCTATATTTGATGGTATAGAAATAGCGCTACGATTTATCTGACTAGTCAAAATGTATTGTTCGGATACCGGGAAAGTTTTGGTGAGAGAATATATGTTAGCAACCAGATGTCTAGATTTTTGCCAAACTGCCAGTTCTTTGTATGTGTTCATGCCCCCTCTTGTATTTTTTACACTCTCAAACTCTTAACTCTCACACTCTTTCTATATAACTGCCGTTGCGGGTATCGACCAAAATAGTATCACCCTCCTTTACAAACATGGGCACCCGAATCTCCATCCCAGTTTCTAGAACAGCGCTCTTGGAGGGGTTAGTTACCGTGTCGCCTTTGACTGCTGGATCGGCCTCCGTGACTTTAAATTTCATCTTTAGGGGCAATTGGATGCTGATGGGGTTGCCATTAAAATAAACTAATTCTATTTCTTGCCCTTCGACTAAATAATTAGCGTTCGTACCGATAATATCTTGCCGCAAATTGAATTGTTCGAACGACTTACTATCCATAAAAGTAAAACTGCCGCCATCTTTGTAAAGATATTGAGCTTTACTCCGGACGATATCCGCTTCGTTAAATTTTTCGCTCCGGAAAGTCCGTTCGATATTGGCGCCAGTCAGTAAATTTTTTAAAGTTGTTCGCAAAATCGCGCCTCCCCGACCCATTTTCGTATGCTGATAGCGTACTACTTCATAGGGGGCGTTATCTAATTCTATGATGACACCAGTTTTTAGATCGGTGATGTCTAACATAAGCTTATCTAATGGTAAAAGGCAACAAAGCCATGTGTCGAGACCGTTTCAGGGCGCTGGCGACCATGCGTTGATGCTTGGCACAGCTACCGCTGCGCCGACGGGGTTCGATCTTCATATACCGCGACAAATACTTGCCCAACAACTTTGTATTTTTGTAATCGACATAGTCAATTTTCTCATGACAAAAATGGCAATATTTTTTTACTGTGGTAGTAAAGCGGGGGAAAGTAGCCGGCTTTTTCTTTTTAAATGTTCTTGGACTCATAGTAGTTTAGAAAATTAGATTTTAGTATGGTACTTCTTAAAATGGTATATCTTCGATATCGATTTCCTCGGCAGTTTGTCCGGCTATGGGCGTGGGCACACTATTAGCAGCTACTGTCTGGGTTACCAATTCGGGTGTGTTAGTAGTGTTATTGTCAGGCAATTCGGTAGCCGGAGCTGCGTTGTTGCCGTTTATACTAATGCCTTGGGGTTTGTCTAAAACAATCAAGTCGCTCGCGATTACTTCGGTTTTGTATCTTTTGACATTGTCCTGGCCTTCCCAATTGCGGGTTTGCAACCGGCCTTCAATATATACTCGCCGGCCTTTTTTTAGGATTTGTCCGGCGATTTCAGCTAATTTGCCCCAAGCTACTATATCGGTATATTCTACGGCTTTTTGGAGCTCGCCGGCATTGTCATTCCAACTGCGGTTAGTGGCAACTGAAAAAGAGGCGACGCTTTGCCCAGAGGGGATGGTTCTAATCTCTGGGTCGCGGGTCATATTACCAATCAGCATTACTTTATTTAGATCGCGCATAGTTTTAGGTTTAATTCCTATAACTTTTTATTTCATTTTTCCGTCAGTTTGGCTTGTCTCACTCCGTCATCCTGCCTGCCCGTCGTAGCCCGAAGGGCGAAGTCGGGAACTTGCCTGCCCCGCGTATGCTGGGGATTCAGGATCTCTGGCACAGATTCCGGATCAAGGAACGTCTGACGTTCCAAGTCCGGAATGACGCAAGGGCTACTCTTCTTTAAATATTTGATCTAACTTTTCATCTAATGCTTTCAATCTATCTGCAGCATCAGCTTCGTTGATGACTGTTTCCACAGGAGTCGTTTCGATGCCAAGAGGAGCTTCTGGTTCTGCTATGACAGGTTCATTGGCTGGGGCTGGTTCAACTGGGTGTAGGATTTTGGCTGATCTCCGAGTAGCCCTGGTAGCAGCTTTAGCTTTGGGTTCTGCCTTTTCTTTCATCATTGCAGCAATCAATGCCACTTCTTTTTCGGGGGTAAATAATTGATCGATAGTCACGCCTTCTTTTTCTAAAGACAAACTAAGATGCCGGATGACTTCTGGCACCAACGAAATATCGTGGGAGAGTTCGTTGATTGATTCCTTGGCCAGAGTGAAGATAATGGTAAAATAATAACCAAAATCAGCTGTTTTGATCGGGTAAGCCAACCGTTTTTTTCCCCAAGTATGTTCCTTGATAATCTGGCCATTACGACCGATGACCATAGTTTTGACCTTGTCGGCCACCTTTTGGGCATCGAATTCTGATAGATCAGGCGATACTAATAAAGTGAGCTCGTAGGTCGAAGTTAGAATCTCTTCTTTTTCCATTTGAAAAAATATCCTTTCCCGTGGGAATTCCCTCTCGGCAACGCTCGAGGGAGAAAAGGTTAAGTTATAAAGTACTCCGAGTATAGGAGATTTTCCTTGTCTCGTCAACCCTCATCATATCCGTCATTCTGGGGAGCCCCTGTGGCGACTCCAGAATCGTATATCAACTCCTGCTACAATAAATAATAGAGTTATTAGTAATAAAGGTAATATGAGCGAAAAGAGAAAAGTTAATTGGTTGTTGGTTTTATTGATGTCTGTATTCTTTGGACAGATAGGAGTGGATAGATTTATCATCGGACATACTGGTTTGGGAATCTTAAAATTACTCACTTTTGGCGGATTTGGTATTTGGTGGCTAATCGATATTATTTTAGTCGCTTCCAAATTCCAATTCAGCGGTGTTGAGTGGGTCGATAACAATATCCGCTAAATTAGTGTACATTGGTTAAATTGGTAATTGGTTAATTGCGCCGATAGGCGCTTTGTGGAGAGGTCGCATAGTGGCCTAGTGCACTCGCTTGGAAAGCGGGCATACCGCAAGGTATCGCGGGTTCAAATCCCGCCCTCTCCGCCAGTCGGGATAAACTCCTCGCGAAGCGAGGATACAATACGGCGAAATCCAGTCCCATAGCAGTTCCCGCGAATTCAACTTGAAGTTCGAGCCGACCTCCGAAATGATGGTTGATCTATTTTTGATATAATGTGATTAGTGATATTAAGCTACTCGTGTGGATATCAAATCATTACGACAACATAAATTTTTCAAAGTATTTAGCACCACAATAATCCCGGTGGCGGTTTTGGCTGTAGTTGTGATAGGAATTAATCAAACTTACACTATTATTCGAAGATCGCAGGCAGCGGGGGTGGAAATCCCTGAATACGGTGATCATGTCAGGGTATCTGTAGCTGGCAAGTCGATCTATCAGAATATCAATAAAGAAAAATATGGCGATGTTGATCAATTCGAAGCGGCTACAGGCGAATTATTGGTGCGGCTTAAAGCCGGAGTGCCTTCATACGAAATCGCGGTTATTGCTAACAGGTACGGTATGGATATTTTAACTAAGTACAGAAGAGATTATCCGTCGTACAGATTAAGATTCTCAAATTTAAAAACTCCGGATCAAGAATCATCACGAATTAATCCGGGTTCCAACCGATTGCCAACCCAAACCAACCCGTTAACCGTGCAACAGATTCCCAATCTGCAGAATCCAGCCAAGACCATCGAACAAATTTGGCAAGAATTGGATGCCAACCCGATCATCTACTCAGTGGTACCTAATTCTGTATTTTATCTTGAAGGCGAGGAGTGGGACGGAGGTTTTTGGCCTAACGATAAACTAATGAATTCGCCAGCTAAACCCGGCAATAAAGAAGAATTGCAACTCATCGGAGCGCATAAGGCCTGGCAAATATTATTAGACAAGGGTTATCCGGCTGGTGGCAGAGAAGAAATCTGGACGGCAGTGATTGACCAAGGAGTGGATCTGGACCATCCTGATCTGCGCGACAATATTGCTAAAGATGACAACGGAGTAATTGTGGGTGCCAGCTTTGATCTATGCGAAGAGGGTAAATATAACGAGCCCTGTGATGGTTGGATTTATTTAGGCGGGGAATCAGGCGGCGATGGCATAGACAATGATGGCGATAATCTTGTCGACGAAGCAACCTTCCACGGGACAGTAGTAGCAGGTATTATCGCAGAAACTGGCGAGAATATTTCTCATTCTGCGGGTGTGGCTTTTAACACTAAAATCGTACCCATTAATGTTAGTGATAAGCAGGGTGATGAATATGGCAACATCTACCACGATGCGATGATTATGGGCATTGATTATGCCGCAACTTTATGGAATGTTAAAGTAATTAATCTGTCATTAGGGGGGTATATCACCGGACCGGATTTAGAGAGTGTGGTTCACTATGCCTACGGCAACGGGAAAATCATTGTGGCAGGTGCAGGCAATCATAATTCTAGCATCAAGATGTACCCGGCGGGTATTGATGAGGTGGGCGGGATAAATCGGGTAATTGCAGTGGCGGCTACTGATATAAATGGGAATAGGGCTAGTTACTCTAATTTCGGTGATTGGGTAGATATATCAGCCATCGGTGACAACATTACATCCACAGCTTATGATGATGCTTATTTGAAATTCGCTATTGGTGGTACATCGTTTGCTACCCCTCAAGTTTCCGGCGTCGTGGCATTATTGTTATCGGCTTATCCATCATTGATAGCACAGACCTCAATTATTAAAACTATTATCCAGAGAGCCAATACCATCTATTATCCGGACGCTAATAAAACATTGGGTTGCGGGGTGGTGAATGCCGGGTTTACGCTTGTTTCGAGAGCGCCTCTGATCAAGTCCCCGGATTGTATAACGCGGTTTATTTTAGGCCAGCCGATTGAACTATCTTGGAGCATGTTCATTGTTGGTCCTCCGCCAGATTCATACCGGATTTGGTGGGGATTAGAGAATGGGGCCTTTTATGTGCCTAATAATGAAGCAGGTGTGGATGTGGGTTCTACCACTTCTTATACCCTGGCTTCTCGGGATATGGAGGCCTATTGGGATGGCACTTGGACCTGGCGAGTAGCGGCAGTGTATAATAAAGATCAACCTAATGAAGAAGTTCGTTGGACCCAACCCCAGACCATCAAAAAGCATACCGGGGCCTGGATCGACCCGCCCATCGGGATAAATCCGCCTACCCCCGGCGTGGTCGGGCCGGGGTATAAGTTTGATTGGGAAGATATTGAGAACATAAATAATTATATTGGAGAACTAACCTGTCCTAATGGTTACGCCCTGATTGCTAAAAATGACACCATTTCTGAATACACTTTAACCGGCCTAGATTTCACTATGTTACAGCAAGTAGCCGGCTCTGGCATTTGCGAATTATCGGTAGTCGGTACAGCTTTAGGAGACAATCTTTCTTGGGATAACGAAGACGACCGGGCATTAATGCGCATTCCGGTACAAGGGGCAGCCATCAGATTTTATGTCGCCGATTAGAGTTTTCAAACGAACTCTAAAGATATGATAGGGTAGTTTCGCAAACACTATTGACTGATCAAGGGAATTGGTTTATAGTATGGGTCTGTCAAAATTTTGCACATTTTATTTCGGAGGAGATAGATCGTCAGATGATTAGACACAAGATTAGAACTGACCCCGTTGCATTGCGTCGGATCCATGAGTCGGCAATGGCTGGGCACGATACCCTTTCTGTCAACCCGGTAGACGAGACCATAAGACTGCTTAACCAACTACCCAGAATTGATAGTATGGTTTACAACAGTCTCGATCTTGTCGCAAGACTGAATCCGGATGATGTAACAAGAGTTGTGCGCCAGCTCAAAGCCACCAATCCGGGTATAGTGAATGTGATCAAGGAACTGGGGTATTGGTTCCCCCCGGACGACAAGCACCATGTTAGGCATGCCTTTGTATGTTTTGCTAGCGCAGTAGCTGCCGGCTCTGCGCCAATTAAACTTCATCGGCTTGAATGACTGCCAGTTTCTTATCCGAACCCGAATTATCAGCCCGCGCAATGCGCGGGTTTTTCTGCAATGTATAATAGAGAATATGAAAATAGCAGTAGATTTAGATGATATGTTGTGCAGTTTTATCGCGGAATTTTTAAAGTGGTATAATCCGCAACATGGTGCTAATTGGCAATTTGAGGATGTAGTGGATTACCATTGGTCTAATTTTATGCATATTACTGCAGAGCAAGCCATCCAAGATGTGCATGACTTTTTCTTAACATCCGGGTTTGCTAATTTGCCAGTCATGCCTGGTGCGCAGGAGTTTATTCGAAAATTAGCCAAAGAGCACGAATTATACATTGTGACTGCTCGGCAGCATGTGGCGGAAGCCACTACCTATACTTGGCTGGAGCAAAATTTCTCCGGTGTTTTTCGCGGAGTGTTGTTTGCCAATCATTATTCGGCAGACGGCAGCCCATCTCTTACGAAAGGGGAGCTGTGTCAACAAGTTGGTTGTGAGTTGATTATTGATGATGATGGACGGCATCTGGGCTCTCTCTTAGCGCATAATATTAAAGCAGTGTTGATAGATAAACCATGGAATAAAAACGACATACTGCCAGCCGAAGTCATCCGCGCATATAATTGGGATGATGCTCTGCGGGCAATCGAAAAGTTGTTGGCAAAATCTATAACTATTAATTAAGGGAGGAATATGGCAATTGTAAAAAAGAAAATGTGGCCGGGGTATCTTGAAGATATAACTTCCGGAAAGAAGAAATACGATATGCGTTTGAATGATTTTGAAATTAACGAGGGTGATACATTGGTACTGGAAGAATGGGACCCAGCCACCCAACAATACACCGGGAGAAACATCGAGAAAAAAGTTGCTTATGTCGGAAAGTTTGATCTCAAAAATTCATTTTGGCCCACGGAAGAAATTTTAGACAAAGGTATCCAAATTATTTCTTTAGAATAGATATAAAGTCACGATTTTCTTGACTGGGAGAGAATAATTTAGTATTATAAAAATATAAATCCTGACTCAGATAAGCAGGTTGCTCTTTTCAGGGCATGTTCTTTACATCGGGGAGGTGTCTTTGATGGGACAGTTAAAAATTGTTGATGGCCCAACCAAGCAGGAGCTAAAAGATGCGTTATTTGAGGGGGATTATCTCCATCGGCAACCGGTCCAGTTTACTGTTTACGACAGCCCCCAAGGTTCAAGGCGAAAATGTTTTATTGATTCAGTCGAACGTCAAATTGGGGGAAATGAAGAGTGGCAATTTGCTGGTGAAGTAGAGATAAGCAAGCATGGTGGTTCGCTTTGTAAAGTGAAGGGTGTTTTTTCCACCGCAACTCGTCAGGGATTATTAATTTTCGATCTTGAGTGATCATCGTGGCCAAATTGTACCTATCCAGAATATACAACCAACCTAATAAGGGTTGGTTTTTCGTAGGGGTATAATAAGAAATGATGGATCAATTAGAGGAGATTAGGCGGAGGGTAGATATCGTCGAATTTATCGGCCAATATTTGCCTTTAAAAAAAGCTGGACGCAACTACCGCTCGGTTTGTCCTTTCCATTCGGACAAAGATCCTTCTTTTATGGTGAGTCCGGACAAGCAAATCTGGCATTGTTTCGGTTGTGGTTTGGGGGGAGATATTTTCGGATTCCTTATGAAAAAAGAAGGGATAGAATTTCCGGAAGCCTTGGCCCAATTAGCGGATCGGGCGGGGATCGAATTAGCCAATCGGCCTAAAGATTGGGGCGTCAAAAATAAATTATTTGCCATTAACGAACTCTCCGCTAAGTTTTTTGAAAAATATATGGCCGATACGGCAATAGGCAGACAGGCAGCCAACTATTTAATTAATCGGGGTCTGTCGGCGGAGACAATCAAGCAATTTAATTTGGGTTATGCTCCAGCGGGGTGGGATTATTTAGCAAAGTTTTTAGAACGAAGAGGTTATACCAAAGAAGAAGCCGAAAAAGCAGGCGTGCTGACCCGGCGGAGTCAGAATGTGATAGATAAATTCCGCCACCGCTTGATGTTCCCAATCACAAATATTAGCGGTAAAGTCGTGGGTTTTACTGGCAGGGTGTTGGAGGTCAAAGATCAGCCTAAATATTTAAATTCGCCCGAAACCCCGATTTTTAATAAAGGGCGGATTTTGTATGGCCTGTCAGTGACTAAAGAAGAGATCCAAAAAAGCAATGCAGTGGTGTTAGTGGAAGGACAAATGGATGCCCTCTCCTCGTATCAAGCGGGAGTAAAAAATGTCGTGGCTTCGTCGGGCACAGCTTTTACAGGAGAGCAATTAGAAACTTTGCGCCGATATGCCGAAACTTTAATTTTGGCATTAGATGCCGATAGTGCCGGGAGCGAAGCCACCAAACGGGCGATCGAGTTGGCCTCTGCCGAAGATTTAGATGTCAAAGTGGCCTTATTAGAAGGGTATAAAGATCCGGATGAATGTGTTAAAGCTGATCCTGCTAAGTGGCGGGAAATTGTGGAGAGGGCTGTGCCCATTGTAGATTTTTATATCGACTATGCCACCAAAAAATTTGGCGTGGATTCGGTATCGGCCAAGAAAAAAGTGGCAGCGGAGGTATTGCCAGTTATCGCTTTGATGGATAGCCCGGTAGAGAAAGACCAGTACATTAAACATCTGGCAGGAGCGTTGAATATCGATTCGAACAATCTCTACGAAGCCTTGTCCAAGGCGGTAGCGGGCAAAGGCGGTAGACTGCCAACTCATAAAGGCAAAGACCCGCATGAGACCAACGAACCAGTTTTAGACCGGTTTGATTGGTTGGAGAAGAGGGTTTTGGGTATGGTAGTAGCCCAGCCCGATCGGCTCGGAAAGGTGGCTACTGACTTTGCTACAGATATTTGGGTGACGGCGTGGGCAAAAAAAGTTTACGCAGAGCTAAAAAATTGCTATACTGGGAAAGAATTTTCCCTGGACGAGCTATTGGCAAAATTAGACTATCCCGATAAGGTAGTTCTACTGGAAATCCTGATGACAGTAGAGGAGTACTATGCCGACATGCCTGATGTCGATGTCGATCAGGAATTGAGATTTTATATCAACCTACTCAAACAGAAAAACACTCGGATAGCCTTGGCCGAACTCAATCGCCAGATCGTTGTCGCCGAAAAATCCGGAGATGTTGCTAAGCTCCAGGCTTTGTTAGAAGAATTTAATCAGCGTTTTTAATCATTTTATTGTTATATGGCGGCAAAAAAGCCTCACAAAAAGACTGCTTCTCGCAAGGGCAAGCCCCAGCATTCGCGGGGCAAGCAGAAAAAAACCATTAAGCCTTTGAAGAAAAAGGCTACAATTCTTAAGAAGAAAGCCAAACCGGTCCCAAAGGGATCCCTAAAAGGATTCGGGACTAAGGCAAAACCGGTACAACGTAAACCGGCTAAGGCCACTAGCCGGGCAAACAAAGTGGTCAAAAAAATCGGAAAAACTTTGGTCGGCAAAAAAGCCAAAGTCAAAACAAAATCACAACCGTTTGTTAAGGAAAAAATCAAAGCCAAGAAAGTGGCTGATCTTGCTGAAACAGCAGCACCGGAAGTTGTCGAAGAGCCGGAGTTGGATTTAACTGGCGGAGAAGTGGTAGAAGAAATCCAAAGCTTCAAGGACAAAATAAAAAAATATAAGTTTCCGCCCGAAATCGAACATTTGTTGTTGAAAGGACAGGACCAGAATTTTGTTACCCAACAGGAATTAAATCAAGCCATTCCGGTAGCGGAAGAAAATGTGGAATTATTGGATAAACTTTACGAAGCCTTCTTAGATTTAGGCGTCGAGGTAGTGGATTTGCGTGATGATTTAATCTGGCAAACAGCTACGGGGGCATCTTCGGATGTTGAAACTAAAAAAACGAAAAAGGCCAAAAAAAGTGTTAAAAAAGGTCTTAGCGGGGACGAAGCCATCGAAGCAATTGGCGAAGATTCGGTACGGATGTATCTCAAAGAAATCGGTCAAATTGCGCTGCTCAAAAAACACGAAGAAGTAGCTTTGGCCAAACGGGTATCGGCGGGCGATAAAATGGCATCGAAGCAGTTAGCCGAAGCCAATTTGCGGTTGGTGGTTAGTATCGCCAAAAAATACATCGGTCGGGGCTTGTCGCTGCTTGATTTAATTCAAGAAGGCAACATTGGCCTCATGAAAGCCGTAGAAAAATTTGATTATAAGCGCGGATTCAAGTTTTCGACCTATGCGACTTGGTGGATCAAGCAAGCCATTACCCGGGCAATTGCCGATCAAGCCCGCACTATCCGAATTCCTGTGCACATGGTCGAAACTATGAATCGGCTAGCCAGAACACAGCGACAATTGGTGCAAGAATTAGGTCGACCGCCTTCGCCCGAAGAAATCGCCAATGAAATGGGTATCGAAATCGAAAGAGTGAACCATATTTTGAAGATTTCACAGGAAACTGTGTCGTTGGAAAAATCGGTTGGAGACGAAGACGACAGTTTGTTAGGCGACTTTATTAAAGATGAAGAGAATCTGACCCCCGATGAACAATCAGCCCAAGATTTATTGAAATCAGATATTAGTATTGTGCTGCATTTGCTTACTCCTAGAGAACAACGGATTCTGAAAATGCGGTTTGGGTTAGAGGGGGAATGGGCGCATACATTAGAGGAAGTTGGCCACGAATTTGGGGTAACCCGCGAACGGATCCGCCAAATCGAAGCCAAGGCCCTCGCCAAACTCAAGAAATCCAAAGACTCCAAGAAATTAAAAGATTACCTTGAGTAATCTCTCTTCGTCATTCTGAACTACCCCTCCGTCATCCTGAACTTGTTTCAGGATCTATTGCCCGAAGGTTGCTATTTCTTGATTTTTAACTCATAATCTTTAATTGTAAGTCCGAGGCACATTAATAATCCGGGGTAGCTCAGCGGTAGAGCAGTTGACTGTGAGAGTTTTCTCTCATGAGATAATGTGATTGATGGAGAAGAGAACATATCGAGATCGAGCTGAATATATGGTGAAAGCTGTCACCAAGAGAAGAAAGAAACTGCGCGAAATGGCAGTTGAATATAAAGGTGGCAAGTGCAGTTTGTGTGGTTATAGCAAATGTATAGCTGCTCTGGAATTTCATCATATTGATAGCAGTAAGAAAGATTTTGGTCTTTCTGAAGATGGATTAACTAGATCATGGGTAAGAATCCAATCAGAACTCGATAAGTGTTTGCTAGTGTGTTCTAATTGTCACAGAGAAATTCATGAGAGAATTACGCAGCCTTTGGTGGAAACGCCAAGGTGAACATCTTGGGATAACGGTGAAGACTAAGTCGTGAGATATGTTAACACCGTGGGAACCCGCCTAAGTTTTAATAAGTTGTGGCGGGGCGCCGTAGAGACTAGATACCGAGATGCCTAAATCCCGTATTTGCGGGACAAGGTAAAGATATAGTCCACGCCGTAATGAAAATTATGGGTTTGTGTAATCAATTGGTCGTGGGTTCGAATCCCTCCCCCGGAGCCACATAGGATTATTAGATGCTTGAACAAGCAAGTCAAACGGAGAATTTAGCTCGTAGAGTAGATTTTCTCCTTTTAACTTACAGTTCTTAAGTAAAAAGCTCAAAAGTTGCCGTTTTTCAGGCACTTTAGAACTTTCAAATATTTCAAGAGACCTTTTAGCCAGACTGAACACCTTATCTGCCGTTAAATAAAACTCTTCGTCTGCTTTCGAATGGGCATCCATATTTTCAAAGATTTCTGCTTGTTTTTCCTTGCAAGCTTTAAACTTCTTGTCATACATTTCTTGCGTAATACTACCGTCCAGCTTATCCTCATACATTTTGCTTATGCGGTTTTCAATTAAATCATATTCTGTTTTAAGGACAGTCATATTGGTTTGATGGTATCTCAGCTCATTTCGTCCAATTTTCTTAAGTTCTTCAGTCAGACCATCTAAGGTATCTTTAGGCAGTTGGAGGGCTTTTAAGGTATCATAGATGGGCTTCAGGAGCTCTTTCTCTGGCATCCATACCCTGTCGCACATACCCTTGTAATTAGTGCAACTGTAATATATATACTTGCCCTTCTTTATTTCAGGTGTAATCAGGCATCCGCATTTGTCGCATCGGATAAGACCTCTAAATATGAATGGCTTAGCTAATGCCTTGAATGGCTTCTTGTGGTAGCTGGCAGTTACCGATTGGCACTTATCAAAAAGCCATTGGGGAATAATAGGTTCGTATCTGTGTGGGTATTCTTTGCCTTTGATTTTCATTAACCCGTAATAAAAGGGGTTCTTTAAAGTCCTGTGTATGAGACTGGTGGTTAGTTTCTTGCCAGTTCTTGTGGTAAATCCTATTTTGTCCATCTCTTGTTTGATGCTTTTAATAGAATGTTGTCCAGCCGAATAAAGCTCAAACATCCGAACTATTGAATGGGTTCGGTCGGGGTCAGGGACTACAGTTTTCTTGCCATCTGGCAAATCTTGGTTGATGTAACCAATTGGAGCCATTCCAGCCCACTCCCCGTTTCTAATTTTAGTTTCGTTAGCCCTTTTCACACTATCGCTAATGGCATCAGAGTAGTATTTGGCTAAACCCAGGTTCATACCAAAGTGAAACTTTTCTGTTGCAGATATATTGGGTGTAATGATGAGATTATCTGAAGCAAAATGAAGTTCTATCTTATCCTGCATTGCCATCTCATATAAGATGGCAACTCGTTTGTCGAAGACATTGCGGGAGAACCTATCTACCTTGTCAAAACAGACAACGATTTTTTCTTTGGCGGTTTTCAAGAAATCTAAAGCCGTATCAAAGTCATCACGCTTGGTTTTATATGCACTTTCATCGATGCTAAATGTTTTTACAATTTCGAAGCCTCTTGCTTTGCAGTAAATCTTGAGGCGTTCTATTTGAGCTGGTAATGAGTTACCCGCCTCTTTTTGCTCTTCTGTAGATACTCTGGCAAAAATAACTGCTTTCATAAATTATTTTCTTTTGCAATTTGTAGGTATAAGCGGTTGACCTCTTTGTCTACATCGCGCATTTTAGACTCATTCTTATAGTCAAGATGAGCTTCCTTCGATAGGTTAACAAGTTCTTTGTGTGCACTATTGTTGTGGTCATACTTGGGGATATATACAGGGGGTCGAATTTTAAAGGTTCGACTGTCTGAGGATAATAGCACAAATTTTTGTGTGATAGGGGCATTTAGG
>Ga0209210_1000889_pt1 | contig 27707 bp, 47 predicted proteins | sample RifGroA1_FD_183991 | JGI IMG/M metagenome (GOLD analysis project Ga0209210, IMG submission 183991) | Contaminated groundwater microbial communities from Rifle, Colorado, USA - Rifle Groundwater A1 (SPAdes) (version 2) | ecosystem: Environmental > Aquatic > Deep subsurface > Groundwater >...
GGAGAAGTTATTAAAAATTTCCTAACGCCCATATACCTGCATTTGAATCATCCCAATCTTTTTCTAATTTACAGGAAGAAGAACAAATTGCAGGTTTAGTTTCAGAAATTCCCCAATTGCAAAAAGAGTCATTATCCTTGTCAATGCAACTAATCTGATTATTAAACCCTAAAGGCCAATAAGAATGATTTGTTGGTGGAATGATTGGTGTTTTTACCGCTCCCATCGAACCAAGTTCATTAATTGTTCTTAAAGTTCTATCATACCCATCCCAATAAATACCGTAACCAGCACTATTTTTAAATATCCATTGAAGAACTCCATTATTTGGGTGATAAGAATAGATATTTGCGTTTGAGTTTTCACCAAAACTATCTCCTACGCAAAGTAAAGTACCTATTAGAATAGATGTATTCTTTTTGCAATTTCCTTGATAACAAATTTCATCATCGTTGCAATAATAATTTCCTAACTCGGGTTGATTTGGTTCAAGAGTTCCTGCGTCATTACACCTCATTTTTATACCCTTTACTAATTTTCTATTTTGAGGAGAATAATAAATGTTCTTACAAACAATCTCCCCCGGATTGCAAGTATTACTACAATTCGTTTCTATGCAAATCTCATCCGCATCACATTTTTCAATTAAAGAGTAATCTGTGGTTTCCCAACCAATAATAGAAGCGGTATGAAGTTCTGTAACCTCGCTTGCACTTATAGGACCATATAAAATAATAAATTCTTTTAGTTTTTCTTCACTATTATGTACTTGATTTAATCTAGCTAAAAGAGGGTGATTAAGATCATTGATTACTTGATTATTTTCATCTAATGTCCAATATTGAAAGTCTCTGTTTGAAAGTAATTGTATAAAGTAAACAAAGATTATTGCACACAAAAGTATCTGGAGTAAAATGATCTACATAGGGGTAACACTTCTCGTCTACAATCCCAGTAAATTTAGCATTACAAATAATAGATGCGGGAGAATTAATCCCGAAACATTTATGAAGATTTATATCAAAAGAAAATTCATGATAGAGTTCATTCGAGCATGAAAAAGTGGATTGTTCAGATAAATCTAGATCTAAATGTTTGTTAAAATATAAATTTATTGCGGATTCAATTGAGGCTAATGCTCCGAAACCTGGGCAAGAAGATATACTGCCTTGATTTTTTACAGGACTATTCCAATTTTCTCCGTGTCTATTTCTCCAATCAAAATTTTTTGGTAATCTACAAGTCCCATTACAACATCTATTTGTTTCTCTATCAAAGAATATTTCTCCGTCGCAAACTTGATAAGATTCACAAATATTTCCTTCGCATTTAGGTAATAAACATCCTCCTTTATCACAAGAAAGATTTTCATAATTTACTTTTATATAAATTTGCGCAATTTGTCCTCCTGCATTTGGTTTTGTTGATTCCATTCCAATTTCTAAATTATTTAAATCATTAATTGTCCAATTATTTTTAGTAAAAGGATTTTTTTCAAAACTTTCTGAATATAAAATCCAATATTTAGTTGTACAAATTTGTTTTACAGAAGTAAAATTCATTTTTTCTTTTTTCATAAACACGCTAAAACAAGAATCAGAGGAACCAGTATTGTATTTTGCATAGTAGTAAATACTTAGTGAATTTATTTTTACATTTTTTAAAGTAAAACTTTCAAAATAAAAACTTGATTTTTTTGGATTGCTAATTTTTAATTTGTCGTTAATGTCTTCCTTAATTTCATCGACGCATTTAAAATTTGAATCGCAACCAAATTTATTCCATTCAGAATAACCTCCGTTTGCAATTGGACGAAGAATCAAGCTTTCCTGCGGACTAAATTGAATTTTATTTGAAGTATTAAAAATTAAAGCAAGTATAAAAACAGATAACAGCAAAAGTAAAAAATAATTTAACCCCCTTTTCATATACAAATATCTTCTTTGAAATTTATAAATCTATCACAACAAAATTTAAAATAAACATTTCACTTTCTTAATTATGAAAATTTTGTTGATGATAGTTTTAATTTTTTTAATTGGTTTTGTTTCTGCAAAAATAAAAATAAACGAAGTTGAAATTAATCCTGCTGGAAAAGATACAGGAACAGAATGGATTGAATTTTATAGCGACGAGGAAATTGATTTTTCTGATTTCAAAATAAAAAATAACGACGGAGATGAGATACTTTTGGATTTTACTTTTTCAAATTATTCTGTTTATAATTTAAGCAAACAATGGTTAGATAATTCTGATGAAAAAATATTTTTATATCAAGGAGAGAATTTAATTGATGAAACCGACATTTTTGAAGACAATCAAGATAATGAAAAAACTTGGAGTTTATGTGAAAGCAATTGGGAATTTTTGGATTCAACGAAAAATAAAAAAAATAATTGTGAAAAATACAAAAATTCCGACGACGAAGAAAAAGAAATTGTTGAAGAAAAAAATAAAACAACAGAAATTTTACAAACTAAAACCGAAATTGAAGAAGAAAATAAAATTGAAAAACAGGAAATTAAATTGTCCCCGCAAAATATAAAAACCTTTGAGAACACAGAAAATTCAAAGAAAAATTATGCAATTTATGGGCTGATTTTATTTAGTTTCTTGCTTGCAGGATTGTTCTTTTTCAAATTAAAAAAACAACGTTTTGAAAAAAATGAGTTCAGATAAAATAAATGCAATAATGATTGTGGAAGTTTTGGGAAAACCAAAAGAATATGTTGTAGAAATTCTTGAAGAAATCGTCGGAAGAATCGACGCAGAAAAAGGAATAAAAATTTTGGACAGTTCAATAAAAGAACCGAGAGAGTTAGAAAAGCAAAAAGATTTTTTCACGAGTTTTGCGGAAATTGAATTTGAAGCAGACGAAATGTTGCAGATTGTTTTTTTGGTTTTCAAATATATGCCGTCGCACATTGAAATAATTTCTCCTGAACAAATCACAACAAATAATTATGAATACACAGACATTTTAAATTCTCTGACAAAAAAATTGCACAACTATGACGAGGTTGCGAGGATTATAAAAGTTGAAAAAGATATTCTTGAAAAAAAGTTGAGGGGGATTGAGGGGAAGAAGGAAGAGAAAACTAAAATCCCGGACTTGCTTGAGCAGGCGTAACTTTTTTGTATTTTTTTATCCAAAACCATAAAACAAAAATTACAAGTGCGATTATTAAAGCCCAACCAAAATATTTCCAACTGAACGAAGAAGTTTTAATTTCTTTACACGAACTTGTGCAACAAACTCCGTCGGTGGCGTAAACAATTTTATTTTCTTCGCATTCTTCTGTTGTGGAATTACAAAATGCTCCATAAAGTTCTTGACAGGACTTTGCAGTTATCGCTGGCTCTGAAATATTTTGCGGAATAAAATCCTGAACAAAACTAACTGAGACAGGAACAAAAAAAGAAGTATCGTTTGATTCAAATTTTATTTTTCCCTTAATTGTCGTCGCTGATTTTCCAGAAGAGAAAAATAATTCAATTCTTTCTGTGGATTTTTTTTCAATATCAAAAATTTTTTTAGCAGACAAATTCAGAGAATCGTTCAAATCTCCGAAAAGAAAAAGTTCTATTTTTGTTATTGGATAGTTTCTAAGATTGTAAATGTAAATCACTCTTGTTTGATTTGATTTCGTCGCCATTGTGAAATTTAATTCATTTGGTTCAACTTTAAAAGAATTTCCAACATTTGAGTTTGTCTTGTTCATAAAAATTGAAATTAGAATTAAATACGAACTTTCGTCTGAAGAAATTTCAAGCGTTTCCAAAGTTGGTTCTGTAAACTCTGCGACTTCAAAATTTATTTTCTTAATGTCTCCGCCTTTTATTGTGTTTGATCTTGTTTCAGAATTTGTTTTTGACTCAACGATAATCGCAGTTGGTTTTAAATTTTGTATTTCAATTGCAAAAGAATTTTGAGTTATTATAAAACCGGGTTTGACTGAAAAATCTGCTGTTGTATTTGTGATTGTAAAGTTTGCGATGATCAAATCTTTGACAACCTCGACGCCATTTTTGTAACTTGCGTTGCTTATAACAATAGAATAATTTCCTTTTGTATTCGGCAGTTGCGCGTAAATATAATAATCCTCGTTGAATTTTGCAACATCAGATTCCATCGGAACTTTCACATGCCCCCGATAAAATTGAATGTTTTGATTTAAAATGGGTTTTACAAATGCTCCAGAAATTTTTCCAATAAGGGTCTCGCCTTGTTTGTATTCTGATTTCACGACGAACTCGACTGAAATTACCGACGGCAAAATAATTAACAAAATTAAAATTGCAACCAAAATTTTTTTCATCTTAAATCTCCGAATGAAATGAAGAGTTTAAGAGACAGAAATCCTTTTGGTTTCGGTATTCAAAATCTTTAATGAATACTTGCGCGAAGACGCGACTTAGATTTTGAAATCCTCTTTTCATAAATTATTGAGGGAAAAAGGGTTAATAAATATTTTTGAAAAGAAAAGTTTTTGAATAGTAATTTCTTTTAGAGAATATGGATTTAATTGTCTTGAAAGAAAAACTTCGTGAATATAAAAAGCAAGATATAATTATAGTCAAGGCATAAATGCTCAACGAACAATGTCCTTGACTATGTCAAGGAACTTCGTCAATTTAAATATTCAGTTCCTTGAACATCCAAAAGTTCCAAACAAAACTTAAAGAACTTTTTGATTGAAGAAATGAAATAGATTTTGCTCAATTTATTATGTCTTATAGAGAGGTTTGAATAATTCACATTTTTCTGTCGCAAAAATATTTTTGCAAACTTTATGAAAAATTCCCGACGACAAAGTTGATTATTTTTTGCATGAATTAAAATATATTTTTACAAACTTCTCTTAAGCTTTTTTGGTGCTAAAATGTTTCAATCATCCCTTCTATAATAAAACACTTCGAAATTAATCTCTGTTGGAATTCCAGAACGAACAAAACTCTGGACTGCGCCGATTGAGTTTGAAGTAGAGTTTCCTTCTTGGACTTTTAAGAGTTCTTGTTTATTTGAGAGAATTGCTAAAGAATAACCTTTTATTGGAGAGTTTTGAATGTCCCAACTTTTTGAAATAATCTCTTTAATATTTTTCTCAAGAACATTGCAGGTGTCTCTTTCATCTAAACATTTTTCTTTTTTCTGACATTTGTTAATTAAACTTTCTATTGAAAGAAATTCTAAATTGTCTCTACAATCAGTAGTGTATTGAAGCAAACTTTGAACAAAACTTTCTGCCTCAAAACTTTCAACAGCTTGTTTTTCAGGGCGAGAAATCATAAACGCGACGAAAATTAAAATAAAAATAGCGATGATCACAACTATTAAAACAAATCCCATCATTTCTTCTTGGGCTTTTGAAAATTTTTTCATTGTTCGCTCCTTGGGAAAACAATTAGTTTCGCGATTTCGCATTTATCATAAATCCCGTTTTCAGAAGATGTTTTTCTGCACAAAGAAATAAAGTTTGAAGAACTCACGCCCTTGTTTTTTTCAGAATAAATTGTTATCAAACCGCAATTTGGATAATTTCCTAAATTACATTCAATATTATTTTCAGGATAAATTTTCTGAATTTCAATTCCTGCAACACCCCAAAAATTTTTGTAGTCATTTGAATTTTGTTTTAAAATAATTGCTTTGTCCTCGTCGACGCAGTTTAATTTTAACATTCCAAAACTTTCTCCGCAAGAAAATTCAGGCGAGTTTGCGAGACGACTCACGAGCAAGAGCGCGTTTCTTTCATTCAACGCTGTCGCACTTTCTTTCAAACCTGAAAACATAAAAACCAAAACAAACATTCCAGCGAGGGCAAAAAGCAAAGTAATCGCGATTAACATAAACGCCATTTGCTGAATTTTAAGCTGAGCTTTTTTCATTTTAAAAATTTATTTTTCCATTCCTCTTTTTGTTTTTTAGTAGCTTTCTTTATTAGATAGATGTAATCTTTTATTTTTAATTTCTCTGTTTTGATCGGCTGGATTGGTTTTAATGAAACCCATTGACTTGAGCCCCTTGGAGAATTTTTAAAATTTTTAGATTGAAGTGTGTGAAGATAAATGTATTTTTGTTTTGGCCAGCCTTGATAGATAATTCCTGTTGGATTTTTTGTTTGAGTTTTTAACCCTGCATACCAAACTCCTTTAGAAGAAATTATTGCCATAGAAATTGCAGACGCTTTTATTGACGACGCGTAAACTCCAAAAATAAGGTTGTGTTTGTTTTTTTCTAAGTCCTCTGCTTTTTTTGGAATTAATTTTTCTCCGCGCAATTTATGCGGACTTCCGTGAAATAAAAATTTTGGTTTCATTTTTTATTTTCTATTTCATTTAAAAATTCTTCAGCGTCTTTTACTATCTCTGTATCTATTGCTTCAAAAATGATTTCGTCGTCGAGAAATTCATATTGATGGGCCAAAATGTTTCTCATTCCTTTTGCTTTTCTCATTCTGTCAGATAGATCTTCAGAAATAAATTTAGCATTTGCAAGAATCTCAAACGCATTTTCATCGTCAGTGGGCAATGGGAGTCTTTTTTCTTTTATAAAAAGTATTGCTAAATCGTTTAACGATTCTATAATTTTTTCAAATGCTCGTTCAGAGGCGAGTTTTTTTCCAAGATCATTTTTATATGATTCAAAATCCATGGGTTTAACTATTTTTAAGTCTTCAATAAGCTGAACTATTGATTCTATTTTATCATCTACTCTGCTCATTTTTGTAAATTACTTTCCCTTTATTTAATATTTCTTCTTGCATTTTTTTAGGAAGAAAATTAAAAATAGTTAATTGCACTTTTTTATTTAACTTTCCTTGAATATTAATTTTAAATTTAGACGCTTCTCTTTTATCTATTTTATCAAATTCAACTGCAATATCAATATCAGAACCAAATCTTAAATTATTTTCAATGTAGCTTCCAAATACAAAAATTTTATTTATATTTTTTTTAAGATTATTTTCTAAGATTATTTCTTTTGATTGTTCGATAATAAATTTAATTTCCTGTGCCTTTTTTAAATTAAATTCTTGTTTAAAATTTGATAGTTCTTCAATAATTTTGAATTTTGGACGAATATCTCTGGAAAGTCGTGTTTTTTCAGAAGGAGAAAGGGCAACGCCTAACAATTGTTTTTTAATAATATTCAGCTCTTGCTGTCCAAAAATCCTGCGCATTTCTTTATGTTTTGTTAGTTCAAGTATTCCCATAAGTTATCATAATAAAGATATTTATTATCATAATTGAGATAATGTTATATTTAAATGTTTTCCTCTTTCTCTTTTTTCTCTTCTTTGATTTTAAGATATAAAAATATTATTGGGATTATTAACGGAATGTATAACAACATTGTAAATTTCACGCCGATTAAATCCATTAGATAGCCAGTGATTATACTTCCCAAAATTCCTCCGATATAAATGGTCATTGACCTCACGCTTCCCATTGTTGCTCTCATTTTGCTTGGAATAAATCTGTGGAAAAAAACTTCTGAAGCAGGTCTTCCAATCATCCAAGAAAAAGTAAACAAAGATAAAATTGCAAGAGCAAAAATATAATTTTGAGGAAGAAGGATTAAGAACATAACTATTGCAGAAATTGCTAAAGAAAAAATTATAAAATTTTTTTCTTTTCCTTTTTTTAATAATTTGCTTGAAACCATTGGAGCGATTGCAGAAAAAAAGGCCATTAAACTCCACATATAACCAAAATATGCGTCAGGAAAATTCAAATTTTTCATAAATGGCGTCCAAGTAAGAGAAGCATTTAAACATCCGGCAATTGCAAACAAAAAACCTGCAAATAAGTAATAAAATAAAACATGGTGATTGTAACCATAAGAAATTGTTTCTTTGGACTGAACAAAAACTTTTCCAAAAGATTCTCTTATTTTTACTTTTTCTCGACGATAATCTTCAGTTGTAAAAAAGAAAAGCAAACAAATAGAAATTAAATAAGAGAAACTTGTAACAAGCCAGATTATACTTAATCCGTTTTTATTTACAAGATATGCCCCTAAAAATCCAGAAAAAATTAATCCAAGCTGAATAAAAATCATCATTTTATTAAAAAAGTTATGAACTAATTTTTTATTTTTTTTATTAATTGAATCTACAATCCACGCGTCTTTTGAGCCAGAAGAAAAAGTCCCGCCAATCCCCCAAATTGCAAAGATAAACATTATTGCAAAATAATTTTCAAAGAAAAATAAACCCAACATACAAATTCCTTCAATAAAATAGCCAAAAAGAACTGAAAATTTTCTTCCATATAAATCTGCAATCGCGCCTGTTGGTATTTCAAAGATTAAAGAAGTAAGAGGATAAATCGCAAGAAGAATTCCTATTTGAGTAAAACTAAAATTTAATCTGGAAAGATAAAGAATCATGAACACAGGCATAAAATAAAGTAAAGAGGAAATAAAATATTCCAAATAAAACGGCCACAAAATTTTTAATTCTCCGTCGGAAAAAAGTTTCATCTTACCACATTCTGCAACTCGTAGCGTGGTTATTAGTATTTATTTGTTGAATAATTTCTGTGATTGAATTTAGTTGCGCTGATGTTCCTGTTTTTGCAAAATTTTCTGCAGTCGCCATTAAAACCATTAAATCTCCGTTGATGTTTGAGTTGCAACCAACTCTCGAAGTTAGTGTTGATTTTTCTTGATAAATTTTCGCGAGTTCTGAAATTCTTTGCATCAGTCGTTTCACCTGACATTCATAAACTTCTTTTTCTGAAAAAATCCCAGCATACATCAAAGCATCTGTTTCAAAATAAATTTTTTTGGAATTTTTTTCAAGATATTTCTCGTCGTAATTTACTTCAATGTCGCACGAACCAGAAAAACAAACTTGAACAGAACCAGCAGAACAATTTTCAATTAAAATATTTTCTTGGTTTAAATTTTCCAGTTCTTCTTTGATTTTTTTGGGGGCATTGATAAAACAATATTTTTCTTGGGTTGAAGTTAAATAAATTAAATCCGCGACTTTGAATGGAAATTCAAATGGTTTTGAAAAGACATAGAATTTTTTTCCTTGAGAATAATTTTTTGAAAAAATAAATTTGTTTGAGAAACCTGCGTCAAGATTTGTGTCTGTCCATTTGTTAAAACTTTTTTGCGAGATGTGAATCAATTGTTTTCCGAAGTTTCCGTCGGTGTTGCACTTATTATAGATTCTTGTTTCAACAGGCATTGTAAATGAACTTGCTTTCAAACTTTCAAAACCTGTTTCAAGGGGATTTAACAAGAACCCGATTTCTTTTCCAACTCGCGCGTCAATATTAGTATTGCCAATAGAAATAATTTTTACAGAAAAATAAATTGCCAAACCCAAAATAAAAATTCCGGCTAAGATAGCGAAAATCCATGTAAAAGAAAATTCTATGGCCCCTTTTTTCATTTTAACTAAAATCGAAATGTATATATATAGATTTCGTCTTGTATAAATAACTCATTGAGTTAGATAAAAACTCTTCGGGTTAAAGGTGAAAGGAGGTTGAATAAAAAATGGCAAAATTAACTGCATGGCTTGTAACTATAATTGGAGTATTGCTTATCTTGCCTTTAATTGGTGTAGATCAATTAGCAGGAATTACTGAGTGGATAGTTCCATTAGCGGTTTTAGTTATAGGTATAGGAAAACTTGTAAGAAATTACAAAAAATAAACTCTTATTTATTTTCTATTTCTTTTTTTATTTTTTACTCACTGTATTGTTAAGTTAGCGGGTGCTAGTTTCTAGAATTTCAATCTTAATCTCTGCTAGAATTTTGGGTTTAAGATGTTTTTGAAATAGTTTTGGTATTATGATTGCACGTTATCTTTTTCCATTATGGATTCTAGAAATCTCATCATATCTGCCCATTTATTTTCTTCCATGTCTGATATGAACCCTGTTTCTAAAAGCCCCTTTCTCCTAGAATATCTTTCATAATTAAGTGCTTCGTAACCCGCTCTCACTAACATATTCTTTTTCTGATAAGAAGCACCTTCTGAAGAAGGATATATGAAATCAGGGGATAGAGGATTATACCAGCTTATCGTTATTGGACCATCCATTTCTTGATGAGTTATGTTTCTAATCGGGCTACCTCTTGAATTGTGAATTATGTATTTTTTTTCTATAGTCGGAAGAACAAGTTGCTTTAATACTTTTGAACCACCCGTAGGAGATAATAATCTTATTTGTGCCCCCCAATCGACCCTAGTAGAATCTATCCTGCTAAGAACTAAATTATCTAACACATCCATAACATAAATGGGTTCATCTTTGAAATCTTTTAACTTCCAATTAAGATTTCTTAATGTTTCTGTTGCTGAATCAAAATCCATAGCATTAGAATTAAAATCCATAGCATTAGAATTAAAATTAGCAATTATTTTCCATACGAGTTCAGACATATCTGTTATCATGTTTTCTTCTTATTTTTTACTCCAATAGGGTAATATCATATCTTCTTTTAAATATATGTGGTATATCCCTATACCACAAAAGCATAAAGTTTATATATGCCTAAGAGTTAACTAAAATATGGATCTAAAAGAACTTGAAATTTTAGGGCTAACGCGGGGAGAGATAAAGGTTTATTCTGCTATTTTGCATATTGGCTCTTCTTCGATTAATAATATTCATGAGAAAACAGGGATGGAAAGAAGAGCAATTTATGACATTATTAATAAGTTAATTGAGAAAGGACTTATTTCTTATACTACAGAAAGAGGAAAAAGAACATATCAATGCGCTCCTATTTCAAGAATAAGAGAAGAAATCAAGAATAAAAAAGAAGAGCTAGAAAAGTTTGAGAAAACTATTCCGCAGATTGAAGAAATTTACAAATCAAAAAAACAAAAAATGAATATAGATATTTTTAGAGGAAAAGAAGGAATAAAGAGCGTTTTTGAGGATATTTTAAATTACAAAGAAGCTTATTTTATAGGCGGTAGATGGTATGTTGCTAAAGAAATGCCTATTTATTGGAGTAATTATGATGCGAGAAGAATAAAGGCGGGAGTGAAATTTTTTAATTTAGTTTTGCATGATGCTCCTAAAACTCCTACGGATAAGTTAGTTTCTATTAAAGAGCTTCCAAGCGATTTTTCAGGAAGTCCAAGTATTATATGGATATATGGTAATAAAGTTGTAAATGTTGTTTGGGGGCAAGAATTCTTTGCATTTATGATGGAAAGCAAGGAGATTACTGAAAACTACAAAAGATATTTTGACTATTTATGGGATAAGGTTGCTAAGAAATAGATTTGCTCATCCTTATCAATTCAAGCCACTTATTATTGTCCCTAAACTTTAAATTAGTTGCGAGTTTATAAGGGAGCGTGTCTAATAAGACCAATTAAGGTAACAAAGAATTTACTCAGAAATATTTATAAACCCAATTTTCTCCTAATTTATATTCCAGGGTAAAATGAAATCCGCTAATTGTAAATATATTAAAAAAATAAAATGGGAAGCAGAAGCGCGCCGAGAAAAGGAAGTTTGCAGTTTTGGCCAAGAAAGAGAGCCGAGAAATTCTTGCCTAGAGTAAACTGGGGCGCAATAAAAAATTCTAAAAATCTAAAAGGATTTATTTGTTATAAGGCAGGAATGAAATCCGCAATTGTCAAAGACAACACACCAAACTCAATGACGCAAGGAAAGAAAATAGCGATTCCTGTAACAATAATTTCTTGTCCTGTTATGAAAATATTTTCTATAAGATTTTACAAAGACAGAAAAGTTATGACTGAAATTCTCGCTGAACATTTTGATAAAGAACTAAAAAGAAAATTAAAGCTTCCGAAAAATTCAAAAAAGCCGGAGATTGATTCTATAAAGGACTTTGATGATGTTTCTGTAATTTGTTATTCTGTTTCTAAGACATCTGGAATTAAAAAGACACCAGACATTTCCGAACTTGGTTTAACAGGAAACACCGACGACAAACTTGCTTGGATAAAAGAAAAAATTGGAAAAGAAATTTCTATCTCAGAAGTTTTCGGAATCGGAAGTTCTGTTGATTTTAGGGGATTAACAAAAGCAAAAGGATTTCAAGGACCTGTTAAAAGATTTGGAATAAAATTGCGTGGACACAAATCTGAAAAAGGAGTTAGAAAAGTTGGAAGTATTGGGCCGTGGCATCCTGCTCGTGTAACTTTCAGGGTTGCAATGGCAGGGCAAATGGGATTTCACACGCGAGTTGTTTACAATGAAAAAATTATTGAAATGAAAAAATCAGGAGAAAAAATTTTGAAAAATATAAAAAATTTTGGAGATGTTTTAACTGACTATGTAATTGTTTATGGAAGTGTTCAGGGTCCTGCAAAACGACAGCTGATTTTAACATCTGCATTAAGACCTACTAAAAAACAAACTAAAAAAAATTACGAGGTTGTGGAGATTTTATGACAACAAAAAGACCAGACCAATATTTAGCATTACCTTGTTCAGGAAGATTAAAATTAGGAAATAAAAGAGGGCATGTATATAAAATAGATAATCCAAATGGCACAGAAGTCGGAGTTATGACATTAAATGAAGCAAAAGAAAAATATGGTGACGAAAAAGTATTTATCTCAAGTTCAGATACATTATGTCCTTCATGTTATGAGAGTATATTAGATGGGGTAAACGAACTTCAAAAGGAGAACCGCATAAATTGAAAACCAAATTATATCTTATCGACGGAAAACATGGAAAAGAAATTGAAATGCCTAAAGAATTTTCTGCGCCAATCAGACAAGACATTCTTCAAAAAGTTCTTGAAGCGAAAAAAACAATTCAGCCATATGGGGCTTTTGCTCTTGCAGGAAAACAACAAGTTGCGTCGGGAATTATAATTCGTCGACGCCATGTTTGGAAAAGTGGTTATGGCCACGGAAGTTCAAGAGTGCCGAGAAAAAGATGAGAAGAGGAACTCAATTCAGTTGGGTCGGGGCATTTGCTCCAGGAACTGTCGGAGGAAGAAAGGCACACCCGCCAAAACCAAAAATAAATGATTTGAAAATAAATAAAAAAGAATTGAAAATTGCATTTGTTTCTGCGTTGAGCGCGACAGCAAATTCAGAAATGATTTCAAAAAAATATTTGCGACTAAATGACAAAAAAATTTCAGCACCGTTTGTGGTTGAATCAAAATTCACAGAACTTAAAACTCAGAAGTTATTAGGGAGTTTGGAAAAAATTTTAGGCGAACTTTTTGAAGTTGCTGTAAAGAAAAAATCAATCAGAGCGGGTAGAGGAAAAATGCGGGGAAGAAGATATAAATCAAATGCAGGAATGCTTTTTGTCGTCGGTAAAAACGAAAAATTAAAAACAACAAAGTTTGATGTGACAGACGCGAAAAATTTAAATGTTCTTGATTTGGCTCAAGGTTCTGCTGGAAGAATTGTTGTTTATACTGAACAAGCAATTAAAGATTTAGGGGAGAGATTGAAATGATTCCATTAGTTACAGAAAAAGCAGTTAGAATTATTGAAAGAGAAAATGTTTTAATGTTTGTCGTCGACAAACGACTTTCAAAAACAGAAATCAAAAAACAAATTGAAGAAACATTTGATGTGAAAATTGACAAAGTCAGAACTCTTTTGAGAAATAATAAAAAATATGTTTATGCAAAATTAAATAAAAAAAATCTTGCTATTGATTTAGCGACGAAATTGGGGTTAATGTAAATGGCTGGAAAAGTTGTAAAAGATGCGAAAAGTTTTTGGAAAACATTTAAAACAAGAAATGCAAGAAGAGAAACAAATCTCGCATTAAAACAGCATACAGGAACGCCCAGTTTTGACGAAGACGAAACACCCAAAATAGGGGGGGAATTTTCAGAAGATTATTCAGTAGATTTACTGCAACAAAATTATCCACTTGGAACAATAGGAGATATTTTATAATAAAATGGGAAAAAGAATAATTATGCAAAGGCGTGGAAAAGGAAGCAAGACATACAGAGTTAGACCAAGCGCTTTTAAAATTTTTGTTGGATATACTCGTGATTTGCAAGGAGAAGGCGAAGTTATTCAATTAGTAAATTCTCCTGCACATTCTGCGCCACTTGCAAAAATAAAATACGCAAATAAAAATAATGAAACAAAAACTTTTTTTATACCCGCGTTCAACGGAATGATTGAAGGACAAAAAATAAATCTTGATTCTGAAAATAAAGAAATTAAAAATGGAAATATTATGCGATTGAAAAATCTCGGAGTTAAAACAAAAATTTATTGTGTTGAATCGCGACCTGGAGACGGGGGCAAATTTATAAAAACAGGCGGGAACTCTGCAGAAGTAAATAAAATACTTTCAACAGGAATTGTGGTTTTATTTCCGTCAAAAAAAATTAGAGAATTTAATGAAAATTGCCGAGCTGTCGTCGGAATAATCGCAGGACATGGACGACTGGAAAAACCAATTGTCAAAGCAGGAAAAGCGCATTATATGAAAAAAGCAAAAAATAAATTATGGCCAAGAACTTCAGCATGTAAAATGAATGTGGTGGATCATCCATTTGGCTCTGGTCGTGGCAAAGTTGCAAAACAAAGAATTGCAAAACGAAACGCGCCTCCAGGAGCAAGAGTTGGAAAAATCAGGCCAGACAGAACAGGAAGGAAAAGATAAAATGGAACAAATTGAAACACAAAAAAAAGAATTTACTTACAGAGGCAAGACACTTGAAGAGTTGAAAACATTAGATGTTCGTGAGTTTGCGAAATATCTTCCAGCTCGGCTAAGAAGAACTGTTCTTAGAAATTACAACGAGATTGAAAAATTTGTGAATAAATCAAAAATAAAAATGAAAAAATCAAAACCAATAAAGACACATCAGCGGGATATTGTAATTGTTCCGCAAATGATCGGAATGAAAATCGGGGTTTACACTGGAAATGCTTTTTTCTTGACTGAAATAATTCCAGAAATGTTAGGGCATGTTTTAGGAGAATTTTCAATGACTCGTTCAAAAGTTAAACACGGAACTGCAGGAATTGGGGCAACAAAGGGCTCTAAGTCCCAGAGTAAACATTAAAATGACAAAAATTCAATTAAATAAAACAAACGAGTTTCAAAATCTCAGCTGTGCCTTCGCACAGATCGCCATTAAAGATTTTGCATACAGAAAACAGAAAGTTTTCTGTCCTTTCCAAATTGAGAAATCAAAAAAATTCGGAAAGAATACAGAAAATTCAGGAAAAATTTTCTGTCTCTTAAACTCCTCGTTTCACTCGGAGATTTAAGATGGAAAAAAATTACAATCCAGAACAAAAAAATGCAAGGGCAATGAAACAGCAAACCAAAATTGCAAAAACAAAATTAGAAGTTCCTAAAAAAGAAAAGAAGATTGAAAATAAAATCTACGAAGACAAAAAGCAGGAAAATAAAATTGTTGAAGAAAAAAAATTAGAAAACAAAATTACAGACGACAAAACTGCTGAAACAAAAATTCAGGAAGAAAAAAAGAACGCAATAGAAAAACCAGAAATTAAAACTCAAGAAAAAGAAACAAAAAAAATTGAAATTAAGAAAAGTGTTAAAAAGGACTTGGCAGAAGTTAATGCAAAGGACTTGAAACTCTCAACAAAGTATGCGATTAATCTTTGCAGATTTGTGAAATTCAAGACACCAGACAGAGCAGTTGAGGACTTAGAAAAAGTTTTGAAAAAAACAAAACCAGTTCCAATGAAAGGAGAGTATCCTCATCAAAAAGGAAAGGGAATTGCAGGCGCAAAATTTCCGCAAAACGCAACAAAAGTTTTCATAATGCTTATAAAAAGTTTGAAATCAAATTCAGAAGTTAATGGAATAAATAATCCAGTAATCTCGCAAGCAATTGCAAATCAGGCCTCAATGCCTCGCGGAAGATTTGGAAAATGGTTAAGAAAAAGAACTCATGTTAGATTAGTTGCAATTGAAAAAAATAAATTAAAAAATAGAAAAGGGAAAAGGAAAAAATAAAATGGAAGAAAGAAAAACTGTTCAACTTAAGAAAGAAGAATATTCCGCACGCGAATATATTAAGAAGTCGCTTGGAAAAGGAAAAATCAGCAGAATCAGAATTGAATACACCCCGGTTGGAGAAAAAATAGTTATATCCACGAGCAAACCAGGTTTAATAATCGGCAGAGGCGGAGACAAAATCAGAGAGCTAACTCAGGTCTTGAAAAAAAGATTTAAATTAGATAATCCGCACATTGAAATTGAAGAAATAATGATTCCGGAATTTGATTCGCAAAGCATGGCAGACAATATCGCGATTGAGTTGGAAAAATTCGGGCCTGTTAGATTTAAAATAATTGCTTACAAAACTCTTGAAAAAATTATGAGGGCTGGCGCTTTAGGGGCAGAAATTAGAATGAATGGAAAACTTCCAAGTTCAAGAGCAAAGCAATGGAGATTTGGACAGGGCTATTTGAAAAAAACAGGAGACCCTGCAAAGCTCGTAGACAAAGCCCAAGCAAGAGCAGAAACAAAACCTGGAACAGTTGGAATAAAAGTCAGCATACTTTCTCCAAAAGTAAAATTAAAAGATAAAATTATTGTAAATGAAGAACTTTTAAAAAAATTAAATGAAAACAAAAATGCTTATGAAAATCCTATTGAAAAGAGCCCTTTCTTTTTTTCTAGGAAAAAAGAAAGCCTTCGGGGAAAGAAAAAAAGCCGAGATATTTCTGAAGGAAATGAAATTGAAGAGAAAACTCGAATTAAAAAAGAAAATAAAAAATCTGAAAACTCCGACGAGAAAATTGAAAATAAAAATAATTTTCAAGAAAAAAATACTGACAACAAAATAGAAAATTCAGAAGAAAATAAAATTAAGGGGAAAGGAGAATGAAATTTAAAGAGATAAAAAAATTAAGTAAAGAAGAAAGAGAAAAGAAAATGAAAGAATTAAAACTTGAACTCGCGAAGTCAAAAATAAAAGGAAAAGAAATTGGCGGAAAAGCAAAAAATATAAGAAAGATCATTGCGCGAATATTGACGCTCAACAACCTTGAAAAAGGAGTTGAAAAATAAAATATGGAAATATGTCCAAAATGTGGATTGCCTCAACAGGCATGTGTCTGCGAACAAATGCAAAAACGCTCGCAGAGGATTAAGGTAACAACTGACAAAAAAAGATATGGAAAAGTTGTTACTTTGGTAAGTGGATTTGAAAACAGCATGGATGTAAAGTCCATCGCAAGGGCCCTGAAAAACGAGCTCGCTTGTGGCGGAACTTACAAAGATGGCGCGATAGAACTTCAAGGAGACCATAGAGACAAGATAAAAAAAATCTTAGTCAAACTTGATTTTGATGAAGGATCCATTGAATAAGTTGAGGAATAAAAACAAAAGATGAAAGACAAAAAAACAGAAACAAAAATGGAAAAGAAAATGAAAAAAGAAAAAATAGTTGAAACTACAAAATGTTTAGATAAAGATTGTCCTACTCATGGAAATCTGAAAACACGCGGGAGAACTTTCCAAGGAATTGTTGTAAAAAAATTTGATAAGCGAGTTGCAATAGAATTTGAAAGAACAATTTATATTCGGAAGTATGAAAGATATGCAAAATCCAAAACAAAAATTCACGCACGACTTCCAAAATGCATTGATGACAAAATCCAGATAGGAGATTTAATAAAGGTTCAGGAATGCAGACCCTTGAGCAAAATAATTCATTTTGTAGTCGTAGAAAAAATAAAATCAGGAGAAGAAAAAACTGAAAACAGCAACGACAAAATACCGATAAATAAAAATAAGGAGAAAGAAAAGGACAGATGAGAAATGAAATAAACACAATGCAAGAAAAATATGAAAGAGCAATAGCACTTGGAAAAAACGCGTTAGAAAATTATGCATGGGTAAATGGAAGTTTTAATTTTGTTCAAGAATGCATTCAAGCAAGTGAAAGAAGATTAAGAGAAATAAAAACTCAAAATCCCGCAAGTTTACCTGGGGGTTTAAGATGAAAAAATTAGGAAATTTTTACCTCATTAAATTTTCAAAAAATGAAGGAGAAAATTTAAGATGAAACCAATTAGCGCAAGAGCAACGCGCGCATTAAATTTAGGAGCAATGGTAATCTCTGCAGATAATAGTGGAGCAAAGATTGTAAGAATTGTGGGAGTAAAAAGAGGAAAGGTTACAAAGACAAGACAGGGCTATGCAAAAATCTCTGATTGGGTAAAGGTCTCTGTAAGAAAAGGAATTCCAGATATGAAAGGGAAGGTCTTTGACGCGGTTGTGATAAGATTAAGAAAACCATATAGACGAAAAGACGGAGAAAGAATTTGTTTTGAAGACAACGCAGTCGCAATTTTAAAAGACGAAAAAGGAAATCCAAAAGGCACTCAAATAAAGGGACCAATAGCAAGGGAGGTAATGGAGCGATGGCCACAAGTTGCAAAAATCGCTAGCATTGTTGTTTAAGATGAGAGATAAATGTTAGCAATTAAATTTGGAGAAGATATTTCACAATATCCTCGAACAATAAGAGCATAAAATGAAAACAAATTTTCAAATAAATAAAAAACGATTTCAAAATCTCAGCTGCGCCTTCGCGCAGATCGCCATTAAAGATTTTGAAAATACAGAAAACAATCTTAATTGGTCATTGATGTTTTCTGTCTGCTCGTTTTCAGGAGAAAACTTCGCATGAAACGACATTTTAGCAAACATTGGAACTCAAGCAAGGCACCGAAAAAGCAAAATAAATATCGGGCGAATGCCCCGCTTCATATTAAGAGAAAATTTTTAAGTGTCACACTTTCAAAAGAACTTAGAAAAAAATATTCAAAAAGAAATGTAGTTGTCAGAAAAGGCGACTTGGTAAAAATTATGAAAGGAAAATTCAAGAAAAAACAAGGAAAGGTTTTGAGGGTCTATACAAAAATTTCAAAAGTAGAAGTTGAAGGAATTCAAGTAAAAAAAATGGACGGCTCAAATGCGCTTGTTAAAATGCAACCTGCAAATTTGCAAATCCTTGAATTAGAATTAGAAGATGAAAAAAGAATGAAGAAAAAAATTCAGCGAGAAAAATCTGAAAATAAAACTGAAATAAAAAAAGAAATTAAAAATAAAAACACCGACGAGAAAAATAAAATGAAGGAGGAGAAAAATGTCGCACCTTAAATTGCAAAAAGCTCCGATGACTTGGCCAATAAAAAGAAAGGGCAAGACCTTTGTAGTGAAACCTATGTCAGGAGAAATTCCGATTTTAATAATTTTAAGAGATATTTTGAAAGTCGCACAGACAAGAAAAGAAGTTAAGAGGGCAATTTTCAGAAAAGAACTTTTGTTAAATGAAAAGCTAATTATCGACGACAAACAAGGGGCAAATTTATTTGATGTTTTGACAATTGTTCCTGCAAAAGAAAGTTATAGAATAACTTTTGACAAAAAAGGAAAATTCAAAATAGAGTTGGAAAAAAATTCTCACAGCAAGATCGCGAAAATAAAAAATAAAAAAATCTTGAAAGGAAAAAAAGTTCAAATAAATTTGAGCGATGGAAGAAATTTTCTTTCTGATTTAAAATGCAAAGTAAATGATTCTGTTGTGATAAATTTCAAGACAAATAAAATTGAAAAATGTCTTGAACTAAAAACAGGCGCAAAGGTCTTTGTTATAGACGGAAAGCATGTTGGAGAAACAGGAATAGTTGAGAAAATAAATTCTGAAAAGAAAAATGTTGAAATCAAAGAAGCTGGAAAAACCTCTCAGATCTTAATTAAACAAATAATGGTGGTGGAATGAAAACAGAAACTAAAAATAAACCAGAAAACATTATGAGAACAATTAGAATTGAAAAAGTTGTTTTAAGCATAGGCGGGATAGGAGATAATCTTGAAAAAGGATTTAAGTTATTAAAAATTTTAACTGGGAGAGTTCCTGCAAAAAAACGCTCTAAAAAAAGAATTCCGACTTTGGGGGTAAGACCTGGACTTGAAATCGGTTCTGTTGTAACAATAAGAAAAGATATTGACGCTATTTTGAAAAGAATGTTAGTTGCAGTAAATAATAAATTAAGAAAAAAACAAATCGCAGACAATCATTTTTCTTTTGGAATTCACGAGTATATTGAAATTCCTGGAGCAGAATATCAAAGAGACATTGGGATTATCGGACTTGATGTGACAGTTGTTTTCAAAAGAGCAGGCAGAAGAGTTGCTTTGAAAAAAATCAAGAAAGGGAAATATTCAAAAAGACAGATAATTTCAAAAAAAGAAATAATTAAATTTATGGAAGACAAATTCAAAACAGAATTTGTTGGAAGAGCATAAAATGAAAAATGAAATAATAATTTATGAACAGGAAATGAAAGTAGATGCAGAGATAGTAAGAAGATATGGAGAAGATTCATTAATCGTAAATATTGAATCTATTCGTGCATTAGTAGATGCAGATAATGTTGGTCAACGAAGAAGAGAAATAGAAAAAGCAAAAAGAGAACTCGGAGGTTCAAGATGAAAATTCAATTAAATAATTTAGGGGGAAACTTCGCATACAGAAAAATAGTAATTTTTCTGTCTCTTAAACTCCTCACTTTGTTCGGAGGTTTAAGATGACCGCATCTGACTGGAGAAAAATTTTGAAACAATTAAGAAATAAACCAGTAGTTATGCAGAAGTTTTTAAAGCACAATAAACCTAAAGAAAGAACAACTGGAATCGCAAGACAAAAATGCGAAAAGTGTGGAAGATTTGGCGCGCACATAAGTTCATATGGATTAAATTTATGCAGGCATTGTTTCAGAGAAATGGCGCCTGAATTGGGGTTTGAAAAATATAGTTAAATGAAAAATAAATTAAAAAATAATTTGGAAAAAAATAAATGATAAGATATAGTATATACCACACTGGAACTTGTGAAGAAGTTGTAGGAGTTGAAACACAACAAGCTGAGAAAAAAATTTCATTTGAAGGGGTTGATTGCGGAAATTGCCCTAGTCAAACTCCTAATTATGAAGAAGAAGTTTATGTTTGCTCTTCAACCGGAAAAAAGATAGGAATCTTATTTGGGTTTGTTGCAAGAGATTGTAGTCATTTTCCAAAAGAATTATATGGAGGGGGACAAGAATAAATGAAAAATAAAATAAATAAAACAAACGAGTTTCAAAATCTCAGCTGTGCCTTCGCACAGATCGCCATTAAAGATTTTGAAAATACAGAAAATTCAGGAAAAATTTTCTGTCTCTTAAACTCCTCGTTTCACTCGGAGATTTAAAATGTCACAAGATGTAGTTGCTGATGCTCTAAATGTTATGAGAAATGCAAAGAGAGCAGGAAAAGAAGAAATTAAAATAAAAATAATTTCAAATGTTCTTGTTGAAGTATTGAAAATTATGAAACAAAAAGGCGCTGTGAAAAAATATAAAATTAATACAGAAGAGAAATCAATAGACATGACTCTCGGCGACTTTCAAGAATGCAAATCAATCAAACCGCGATTCACAGTTCAAAAAGATGAAATAGAAAAATACAGAAGAAGATATTTGCCTGCAAGAAATATGGGAACAATAATTGTCTCAACAAACAAAGGTCTGATGACTCACGAAGAGGCCCAAGAAGAAAAAACAGGAGGATGCTTAATTGCATATTTTTACTAATGCACAAGGAACTTTTTGTAGAAATTGAAATCCCCGACGGAGTTGAAGTTAGTTTAAATGAAAATGAATTTTCTATTCACGGAAAAGAAGGAGAACTTAAAAGAAAATTTTATGCTCCGAGTTTGGAATTTAAAATTGAAAACAACAAAATAATTATTGGAAATAAGGACTCAACAAAACGCGAGAAAAAAATGATGAACACAATTTCTGCGCATTTGAAAAATATGATTAAAGGGGTTCAGAAAAAATTTGAAATAAAACTAAAAGTTTGCTTTGCTCATTTTCCAATCACAGTCAGCATTCAGGGAAATACTGCAACAATAAAAAATTTCTTGGGAGAAAAAACTCCGCGAAGTTCAGTTGTTCTTGACAGAGCAGAAGTTGAAGTAAAGGGGCAAGATATAATTGTAAAATCAATTGACAGAGAAATCGCAGGACAAACAGCGGCAAATTTTGAAAAAGCAACTTGGATTAGATTAAGGGACAGAAGAGTTTTTCAAGACGGAATTTTCATAACAAATAAAGCAGGAAAGGAAATGTAAAATGGAAATTAATAATTTAAACAAACCATGTTTTCAAAATCTCAGCTGTGCCTTCGCACAGAAATCCATTAAAGATTTTGAAAAGACAGAAAACAGGAAATTTTCTGTCTTTTTTGTTTCAAGAAAAAAAAATAAAATGAAACAAAAAACAAATAAAGCGGGAAAGGAAAAATAAGAAGAGAAAAGTAAAATGGAAAAATATATTAGAAAAAAACCAAAATTTGTTAGAAGAAGAATGCTGGCGCATTCGCGACTTGGAAGACGCAGAAAAAAATTGCAAAAATGGGCAAGGCCAACAGGACGACACAATAAAATGCGTGAAAAAAGAAAAGGAGTTCCTGTTTGTGTTTCAATCGGATATGGAAGCGACAAAAAATTCAGAGGAAAAATCCAGGGAAAGCAACCAGTATTTGTTGAAAATTTAAAACAGCTTGAGAGAGTAGAAAAAAATCAAATCGCAATTATTGGAAAAATCGGGAACAAGAAAAAATTTGAAATCGCGAAAAAAGCAAAAGAAAAAAATATTGAAATTCAAAATTTAAATATTGAAAAATTTTTTAAAATAATTGAAAAGAAATTAAAGAGAAAAAATCAAGAAAAGAAAACCGCGTCTGTAAAAGAAAAAAAGAAAGAAGAAAAATCAGAAGAGAAAAAGAAAGAAGAAATTCAAGAAACTAAAAATGAAGAAAAAATGGAGAAAGAAAAATGAATCTTAGGAAAAAGAAAGAATTATCGTCAAGAACTTTGAAAGTCGGGAAAGAAAGAATTGTTTTTTTAAAAGAACGGCTTGAAGAAATATCTCAGGCATTGACAAAACAAGACATTCGCGAACTTTACAAAGAAGGCGCAATAATTGTAAAAGAAATCAAAGGAAGAAGAACAAAAGTCAAGAGAAGAACCAGAAGAAGAGTTGGGAAAATAAAAAAAAGAGTTGTTGGAAGAAAAAGAGAATACATAATAATCACAAGAAAATTAAGGGCGTATCTAAAGGCGCTGAAACAGCGAGGGGAAATTTCGCGAGAGGACTTTACTGAAATCAGAAAACAAATTAGAAACAGACATTTTAAAAGTATCGCGCAATTAAAAGAACAAATTAAGGAAAGAAAATGAAAACTCAATTAAATAAAAACGATTTCAAAATCTCAGCTGTGCCTTCGCACAGATCGCCATTAAAGATTTTGAAAATACAGAAAATTCAGGAAAAATTTTCTGTCTGTTTCATTTTCAAATAGGGATCTAAAATGAAAACAATAAAATCACGGAGAAGAAAAGCAATAACAAATTATTCAAAAAGAATTTTGCTGTTGAAAAGCGCAAGACCTCGTCTTGTTTTGAGAAAATCAAACAAATATGTTGTTGCTCAATATGTTGTAAGCAAAGAAGCTCAGGACAAAGTTTTGCTTGAAGTAAATTCAAAAAAATTAAATAAATTTGGCTGGCCTGAAAAATCAAAATCAATAAAAAATCTTTCTGCATTTTATTTAACTGGTTTGTTAATTGGAAAAGAAATTCAAGATAAGAAACTTGAAGAACCAATTTTGGACTTAGGAATGATGAGAACAATTCACAAGTCAAATATTTTTGGATTTATCAAGGGACTTATTGACTCTGGAATAAAAATTTCTTGCAAAAAAGAGGCCTTGCCTGATGAAGAAAGAATTAAAGGGGAACATCTAACAAATAAAATTCCGTTTGAAAAAATTAAAATTGCAATATTAGGAGAAAAGAAATGAAAGCAATTTTAATTTTTACATCATTAAATTTTCAAAAACAAAATGAGAAAATTCAAGACGAAAAAATTAAATTAAATATCATAGGAAAGAGAAAATGAAATCAGAAGAAGAACAAAAAATAAATTTAGAAAAAACCGCAAAAGCATATAAAAGCGTTTCAGAAGAAGGAATTGAAAAAGCAACAACAGAGTTAGTCAACGACGAATTTGCTGAACTTCCAGAAGAAGTTTTAGATGAAGAAGAAATTAAAGAATTAAAAGAAATTCAAAAAGAAGTAAAAAATATTTCTGCAAAAGGCAGAAGAGGAATTTCAAAAGTTGTGACAACAGAAGCATGGGTTCCGAAAACAAAATTAGGAGAAGAAGTAAAAGCAAAAAAAATCAAAAACATCGACGAGATTTTAAATAAAAATTTAAAAATTTTAGAGCCAGAAATTGTTGACTCTTTGCTAACTCTTGAATCAGATTTAATCTCAATCGGACAATCAAAAGGAAAATTTGGCGGAGGAAAAAGAAGGGCTTGGAAACAAACTCAGAGAAAAACTGAAGAAGGAAATGTTCCAACTTTTTCTGCAATGGCTGTTGTCGGCGACAAAAACGGGCACATTGGAACTGGAATGGGAAGAGCAACTGAAACATTGCCAGCAAGAGATAAATCAATTAGAAAAGCAAAATTAGGAATTATAAAAATAACAAGAGGTTGCGCTTCGTTTGACTGCGATTGTTCTGAACTTCATTCAATTCCTTTCAAGGTTTGCGGAAAAGCAGGAAGTGTTAGAGTTGAATTAATTCCCGCGCCTCAAGGAACTGGTTTGGTCGTCGCTGGCGAATTAAAAAAAGTTTTAAAACTCGCAGGAATCAAAGATGTTTATTCAAAGACATTTGGAAAAACAAAAACAACTTTTAATTTAGTAAAAGCGTGCATGGACGCGTTGGAGAAAACAAATGGAAAATAAAATAGCAATAATAAGAATTAAAGGAATGATGAGTGTCAGAAGGGACTTTGCAGAAACTCTTGATAGACTTAGATTAAGAAGAAAATATGCTTGCGTTGTTGTGGAACCAACTCCTGAAAATTTAGGAATGATACAAAAAGTCAGGGACTTTGTCGCGTATGGAGAAATAAGCAAAGAAATGTTTGAAGAATTAAAAAAGAAAAGAAAAACAAATATTGAAAACTTTTTCCGTCTTCATCCGCCAAGAAAAGGAATCAAAAGCAAACTTTCGTTTAATCAAGGCGGGGTTCTCGGAGACCACAAAGAAAAAATAAATGAGCTAATTGCGAGGATGCTATGATGAAAAAAATAAATTTGAAAAATGTCGCAGAACTTCAGAGAGGACAATTTATTGTAAATGTTTCTGGAATAATTTTTGATCCAAAGACAAAAAAAATTTTGTTAGGAAAAAGAGAAAACGATCCTTACATAAAAGGAATTACTTGGTGTTTTCCTGGCGGGCGACCAAAAGAAGACGATGAACTTGAAGATACCTTAAAAAGAGAAATTCAAGAAAAGACAGGTGTGAAAGTTGAATCACTTGGGCCGATTTTCGCGAAAATAATTTCAGAAAGAAAAGAATTTTTAACTATATTTTATTTATGTGAACCAGTCGGCGGAAAATTAAAGCCAGGACAAAAATTTGTGGACCTGAAATGGATTGAAATTGACGAATTAGAAAAATATCACAAAATACCAAAAGTTCATCCAAAATTAAAAGAATATATTGAGAATTTAAAATGAAATTAAAAAAACGACAAAAAAAATCAAGAATGCATGGAAGAAAAATGGGAACTCATGGGGGCGGAGCAAGAAAAAAACGAAAGGGCTCTGGACATCGAGGGGGATATGGTCTCGCAGGAACAGGAAAAAGAAGCGGACAAAAAATAACCTTGATAACAAAATTATACGGACATGATTATTTCGGCAAACAGGGCGTGACAAGTAGAGGAACAAAAAGAGACAAAAGACAAAGAATAAATTTAAGACAAGTTCAAGAAAAGCACAAGTCAGGCGAAGTTGATTTAACGGGTTACAAAATTCTCGGCGAAGGGTATGTCTCTGGAAAATTAATTATCAAAGCAGACGAGGCCTCAAAGTCAGCAATAGAAAAGGTTGAAGCAAAAGGCGGAAAAATAATTTTACTAAAACAAAAAAATCCTGAAGACGAAGAAAAAACTGAAGAGAAAAAGGGAAAAAAAGTCGCAAAGAAAAAAGAAAGTAAAGAAGAAAACAGCGATGAAGAAAGTTCTGACGACGAAGAGGAAGAAGAGAGTGAGGGAGAATAAATGAGAATAAAATTGGTTTATGCAGTTCCAAGAGAAGTTTTTAAAAAAGAAGTTGAACTAAGAAGTGCGAGAGAGACACAAAAAATTTCAAGAGAGTATTCTTTTTATTCTTCTCTAATTAATTTTTTTAGGGTTGCGTTTGAAAATTAAAAATTACAAATTTGTTTAATAATTTTATCGACGAGAACGGCGAATAAAAATTTTCATAAAAGAATAGATAAATTAAATGTTGGGAATATTTAAAAACATTAATTCTCAAGAATAATTATGGACTTTAGAAAAATATTTGAGTATATTCCCGAAGTCAGAAAACCAGAAGAAAAAAAATTGGACTTCAAGACAAAAATGAAATGGACTCTGATTGTCGTCGGAGTTTTTTTTGTTTTAATGAATATTCCGCTTTTCGGACTTTCAAATAACGCGCTCGCAAGATTTGAATATCTCGCAACAATTATGGGAACTGATTTCGGAAGCATCATTTCTCTTGGCATTGGCCCGATTGTTATGGCGTCAATAATTTTGCAATTGCTCGTCGGGGCTCAAATTATAAATATTGATCAATCAACAGCAGAAGGCAAGAAATTTTTCAATGGCTTGCAAAAACTTTTGGTTTTCTTTTTTATTATTTTTGAAGGAACTGTCTATGTTGTGATGCAGGGTCTGCAGGCATTGCCGGGTTTTGCAGGGATTGTAATTTTTCAATTAATCTTAGGCGGACTTGCAATTTTTTATTTAGATGAAGTGTGTCAAAAATGGGGATTTGGTTCTGGAGTTAGTTTATTCATCGCAGCTGGAGTAAGTTTAAGAGTTGTCACAGAGGCCTTTCAATTTTTAGGAAAAGATGCAGGAACAGGAAATTTAATTGTAAGTTATAGCGGAAAAATTTTTGTATTTTTTAAATCATTAATCGACGGAGATAGCATTGGGGCAACTGCCGCGTTAGGGGCAATTCTCGCGACAGTTGTAATTTTCTTGCTTGTAGTTTGGGTTCAGTCATTGAAAGTTGAAATACCTTTATCATTTGATAGGTTAAGAGGTTATGGAATAAAATGGCCTCTGGCATTTTTTTATACATCTGTAATGCCTGTAATTTTAGTTTCTGCACTTTCAGCCAATGTTCAGCTAGGTGCCGGTTTGTTAGAAAATTATTTAGGCAGGCCAACAATTTTAGGAGGATTTTCTCAAGGAACACCTATTTCAGGATTTGCATCTTGGATTAATGGAGTTGATTTATTAAACGCATTTATTACAAGTAGTTTCACAAAGTTTATGATTTTACAATCATTAGGACATGTTTTATTTTATGTAATTTTCTCAACAATATTTGCTTTTTTCTGGGTAAAAACATCCGGTATGGATGCTCAAAGTCAGGCAAGAAATATTATGAAATCAGGGCTAACAATTCCCGGATTTAGGAAAGATGAAAGAATTTTAGAGTCTGTATTAGAAAGATATATTTGTTCCAGTCTAACTATGTCTTGATGTATGGACACATCTGGATTAGAAGAATATTCAATCGCTTCATGCGGATGGACACCAATGGTGGAACAAGTATTAAGTTCTG
>Ga0209210_1000892_pt1 | contig 27644 bp, 21 predicted proteins | sample RifGroA1_FD_183991 | JGI IMG/M metagenome (GOLD analysis project Ga0209210, IMG submission 183991) | Contaminated groundwater microbial communities from Rifle, Colorado, USA - Rifle Groundwater A1 (SPAdes) (version 2) | ecosystem: Environmental > Aquatic > Deep subsurface > Groundwater >...
TGTTCAAGCGTCTGACCTGATATCACTACATCGAAATGGTTATTCTTAAAAGGAAAACTATACGGTTTGATGACAACGTCAACGTTTTCTCCTTTAGCGATATCAACACCTGTATATTGCCAGTTTAAGTTATTGAAAAGAGGACGGTATGACCCGATTGCCTGGTTTTTAACGACTTGGCTGCCAAGATCAAGTATTTTTAATTTTTTGTTTGTTTTATCAAAAAGGTAATGTTTTATGAAGCCTTTCATTAAGTAGATAGAATTTGCGTGCATATTAATTAAGCGCTAAGTAAAATTTGGCAATCTTTTGAATATGATATTCTTCTGCCATTATCATACCAACTTGTGTATGTCTGGTATACTCATCTCCATTTCTTTTTAGGTTGGATATGATTTCAAAAATTTCATCACTATTTTCAGCTTTAAAATAATACCCGTCTATTTCTTGGTATCCGTCTTTGGGGAAGGCAATTGTTGGTACACCGAATGATGCGGCGTTTATAATTTTCAAGGGGTTATTGGCTTCGGATTTCGGCCGCCAGTCAAGTTGCACGTCTATCTGTTGAAGAAAATTACAAACATGACCTCGGTTTTTATAGTCGATCTTGTACATAAATTTCAATCCTAATCCCGAACACCTCTTTGAAAAATCTTCAGAGTCGAGCTGGAAGTTGCGGGGGCTACCTATAAAGCCTATTGTTGTCAGCTCCTTTCGTGTTCTTCTTACTCTTTCAAAATTACAGTGATGCTGGGGTATTAAATAAATTTTGTGTTGCGGTAACACCATTTTAATTGAAGACAGTGCCGGTAGGGAAGTAACAATGATTTTAAGGTCTGGCCTCTGAGAGAGCTTGTCCACGAAATATTTCGTGTCTATCAGGTCGACATATGAATTTTGGGGCAGGTCTTTGTAATTATTAACATGCGGTTTTACGAAAATGCACACATCACTCCCAAATCCATCTGCGGGGTTCTTTTTTGCACCGAGGAAATCTGCAATTTGCTCACCACGGATGAGTGAAGAGCCGCGCATCAGATGGGTATCGTCGCGATGGAAAAAAGCTTTTTTATAAAAGAATGAAATAGTCATGTTGTTTGGTTTGAGGTAAAATTAACCCTTTTGCTTTTTGGTATCCACAAAGGGTGATTTGCAAGGGACTCATATTCAATTTCTTGAAATCTTTCAATTCTTGCTTTTTGTACTTGATTCCAATATTTGTATACTGTAATTGGCCATGCAATCTCGGGTGGTAAATTTTTGGGTCTAAATTGAAGCGGATAGTGCTTGGCAAAATGTGAGTTTGGATAGGTTCCTCCAATCCGAATTTGAGATTTTACGATATCTTCCACATCTCTTATTACAAACACTACAAAATCGCCTCCGAGCGAATCAATACAAAAAGCCAATGCTGGACATTGGATGACGATGTTGTCAAAATTATCCATAACATATCGACATTTACTTGGACTACTGTTTCTGATTCTTCTTTCGTCGATATATCTGTGTCCGGTATCGTAAGCGATCATTTTTGCAGTGATCCTTGTTCCCGACCTTTGCGGACCTGTTACTAGTATGTTTTTATATTTTTTGAGATGTTTAAACATTACTTAAAAAGCCAAGATACCTTTATAAATTATCATTTGTAATGATATCAAACCGTTTTAATAGTCGTATAGAAATATCGTTATTATATTAACGGAAACGATGGCGCCTGGTACCAAGAAACCAGCAATTGTTATATATATCACTAAGCACATTGATCTTCATACCGTTTTTTTTAAGTACGTAAGAAAATGAAAGCTGATCCATGATTAAATATCGTGTGATGTGGTACCACCACTGTTTAAGTGTTTGTTGAACGATCGGCGTGTTTCGATACATAAATACTCCACCGAGAAGAAGTAGGTCGTCGATGTAGCTTTTATCGTTTCTGATGGCGCTGTATTGCTCCTGATGCCACTCGTTCAGATAGCGGTTTATTATATAGATCGACTGTTGTCTTATGCCTTTCCTCAAGTATCGTGTTTCTTGCCTGATGTTCGGACGGCGGTTGTGGCGAAGGGCCACAAAGTCATGGCCTTGAATACTGTCGAGAAAAAAATTTAAAGAATCAGGGTGTTTAAGACTCAAGTTCCCGTCGATCCAAAAATAATATTCGTAACCCGGAACCATTTGCCAGGCAAAACATTTGGGAATTTTTGCCTGAAGGCGCGCCGTCATATTTTCTCTGGGAGGAAAATTCTCGTCGGTGAACAGAAAGTAATCGTACTTAATTGATTGCGGAGCGTGTTCTAATGGGTTATCAAAACCTCCGAGATTAACGCTAATTACAGCTATTTTGGGTACTTTTTCAATGAAGTAGACATGTTCAACACCATAACCGGTTTTTGTCTTAATGTTTTCTTTAAGTGTCCAATTAAATCCTTTGAGATGTTTTTCAATATCTTTTTTTGAAAAAGAAATGTCGGGAACGTCGATGCCGAATTTTTTATTTTGAGAAATGACCTGAGTTTTATCAGAGAAGGGGGTGAAGATTATGATACAAAGTTTTTTATTAAATGAAGACAGCGCATTTTTTAAAATCTTTTTCCAACCGTAGTTGTGCTCGAGAACGTGGCGCATCACGATTGCTTCCACATTTGTTTTGTATTCACACAGATCGGCAATTTTATCGACAAACGGGGTTTTGCTTCCATCGACTCCGATGTATCCACCTTTGTGGATTCTTTTGAATCCTCCCGTTCCACAACCCCAGTCCTCTACAGCCAGGTCAGTTAGGAAATCCTCAGCCATTTGGTAGGTTACCGTATTTCCATAGCGAAAAGATGACATTCCGTGGATATTTTTATACCAGCTGTCCCATTTTCCAAGCATTCCACGATCCATGTTAATAATAATTGTAGGCGTTTTTTACTGTGAAGATGTTTCTTTTTTTTTGCATCTTATCGCTGCAAACTTATATTTTTATCCCCCTTCGCAGAAAACCTTGGGCGCAGGCCCGAGGATGAATGCGAAGAAATTTCTGCTTCGGAGGGATTCCGCCCCCGACCTGCCTGCGTTGCTTGCGCAAGCATGGCGGGCGGGCGAAGTAGAGGGGAGAAGATACTCCGATCGTCAGATCGGGTAACTTCATAACTTTTCGAAACATATTTTCGAAATATCTGCAGCTCGGTCATCTTCCTGCCTGTGATATTCATTTCCCAATTTCCATCTGTTGGTGTGAGGTTGACCCAGTAAATGAATTCGGGTTCATCGACAATGTAGCGAACTACATTTCTGATTTGGATGTGCTGCTTATTCTTTACCTTACTGCGGAGAAAGGGGATCAAAATGTGTTGGTTGTTCTTTCCCCAGGTTATCGTTCCAATTCTGACGATTGCCCAGTGCGGAAATTTTTCGTCTGTAAAAAGATAGTAATCGTAGGGAATAGATTGCCTTTCATGAGGTAGAACCTTATCAAATCCACCAAGATTTGAAGTGATAATCGCAATTTTATTCATGATTCCATTTTCCGGCGCAGTTCGCTTGCATTCCCCCAGTAATCTAGGTTCTCTACGGATTTTGATGTTTGCTGTCTTCTTTTTGGCCAGCCATGTGTCGCGTTGGAATAACATAGCGTAATTAAAGGAATTACTGTAGAAAATATTTCAACATCCTGATTTTTAAAACCGAGCCTATCATCCTGCCCGGGATCTCTCCAGAAATATTTTTGATAATCTCTCGGCATTGGTTCGATCGAAAACCTTCGGAAGCGCTGCTCCAGTGTGTCGGTTAAAATTTTTGTTGGGGCAATACATCCAAATGTTCCCGTTCCCCCCCGATTCCAAAAAATATTCCTGTCCAGAAACCACATGCTATTGTTGTAGCTAATAATACTATCTGTACTTGGTCTATAGGAAAAATGCTCCATAGTATAAAGAGTGTCGTCCTCTATGGTAGCAACATATTTGGTTTTAGCTTCTTGGACACCGACGTACATTTGTTTATATAAGTTATAGTAAGATTGTCCGACATCGCCGACACAAATATTATTTCCAAAATCCACAGGTTTTTGGGTGACACTGATAATTGGGAAAATACCTTTTGTAACATTCAGTAGTTCCCGCCTGAAATTGTTTGCTACATTTTCCGGCAAGGCATTGGCACTGTAATAAACAAGTGTTAAGTCATTAGTTGCAGGTCTTAGGATCATAATCTTCCGGCTTTAATTTCCTTTATAATCTCTTTTGGTTTTAACAAGCGTCCTGTAATATTCATCTCGTTTTTTCAATAAAAGGAAATATTATCTGATAAAGATTTTTTCCAGACCTTCATCCAGAGAAATTGTTTTCCTACCAGTAGTTTCGGAAAACTTTTTTGAATTAAGTACTGCATTTTTCGATCTTAACTTTGCCTCTTCTTTACCAAAAAATTCCACCATTGTAACCGGTTTTACTCTGTTTTGAGGTATTTTCATCCGCTTACAGACTTTTAAAGCCAGTTCATATGGGGTAGCAACTTGGCTTCCAGCAATGTGGTAAATCCCTTTTGAACGGTGCTTTATTAAAGCAAATATACCTTCAGTTATATCATCAACATAAGTGAAGGAGACATTTTGATCTGTCACAGCAGTGGTCGTTCCTTTGAAGATTAGATTGCTCACAAGTCCTTGAATAAGATTACTTCCTATTCCTCCCTGACCGTAGGCCACAACACCTCTAACTATCAAATAATCTGTTAGTCCCGAATCTATTATCTCATCCTCGGCGACACTCTTGGTGTAGCCATACCAGTTTATTGGCTTTTTCTTATCGGTTTCTGTGTAGCTCTTCTTTTCTCCGGAAAAAACGCATTCTGTAGAGAGGAAAACTAATTTTTTCTTGTATTTTTTACAATAATCAATCACGTTTTGAGTAGCAACAACATTTCCTTTCCAGGCTAGACTTTCCGGTCCTAAATCCCGCTCAACTTCGCACTTATTTATATGGGCGTAGGAGGCGCAGTGAATTACGACATGGCCGTCATTTTGTTTTAGTAATCTATTTTTTATAGGTTTTGTCAGATCGTGTCTGACATATATCCTAAGACTGGATGAATGGGTTGGGGGAGGGTTTTGGTGGTATATCCCGAGGACCTGATCTTTTGGCAGACAGTTTAGTAAGTTTCTGCCGATAAAACCTGAAACACCGGTAATTATATATTTATCCATAATTTAAATGTCTACAAAAATATTATAAAATGTCAATGTATCAAAATACCAGTTAGACTGTTATTCGTCTACTCGCGAAAGCTAGTGGAGCTTCATAAACCACCAGCTCGGAGCATAATCTTTACGGTCCTCGCCTGAGTGATCAAATCCTGTTAGCTCCAACTTGCAACCGTGTTTTGCGACATACTCGTCGACAGCCCTCATCACGCCGAGATCGGAGTTAAGCATCCGCGAAGTTATATAGTCATGTCCGGAGACAATTCCTCCCTTATGGACTTTTTTGGCCCACTCTCTTATATCATTCCGTACAAGGGGGTAGTGATGATCGGCGTCGATATAAACAAAGTCCAGAGAGTTGTCTTCGAAGTCCTTAACGGCATCCATGCTAAACTTTTTGATCAATTCACAATTATATAGAGTAAGTAATTTTTGAGCCTTCCTGAAAGCATTCTTCTTATCAACCCCTTCACCTTTTCCCGGAAGAGGTGTTCCCCACGAATCTATGCAATACAATTTTAACTCCGGATTATTAGCGCATAACTCGGCGGAATAGTCACCCCTATATACACCAACCTCAGCTCTGACCTTAAAGCCGAGTTCTGCAAAATATTTAGCAAGTTCGGTCCGATTCTTCATGGTGTAATAAAATAACAGTTAAACCATTTTCGTCCACTGTCAGGTAAAGATTCCCTGGCCTAGTGAGCCAGGGATTTTCCCTAAGGAAATCTTTGGCTCTGAATTCAATTCATCCGTGTCAAAATAAGACACGGCTTTCTTGAAATCATAGTAAAGCTTTTGACCAAAATCCTTTGCAGATTTTTTGCCAGTTAAAACACTTTTTGACAATTGCTTTCTCTTTTTCCGTCACGGGCCTTGGGCCTTTGATAAATAATTTATATAGATTTTCAACAATATTGAAATCGTCCGGTATGAACTCGGCTATTCCATCAAACCATGCACGGTAGCAGGGGAGATCAAAGCAAATCGGTCTTGCCCCGCAAAGAAGGCCTTCAAGTACCGGAAACTCAAAACCTTCAATTCGGTGCAGTCCTGATACAAAATCGCAGCTGCTGTAATATCCTGCCAGCAATTCGTCACTCATGCCGTTACTGTAGGCAATGCGGTGACCTCGTCCCCCGAAACCCAATTGAAAGACATTTTTTGCAAGTTCATCTGCAGCTTCAATTACTTCATATTTGCACTCCCGGCTGTAGCGGTTTCCGCTTCCTGTACTGGCAATAAGAAATTTATGCCGAACTGGAGTTTCTTTGAAAATTTTTGCATCAACACCGAGCGGCGCATAGTAAAAGTTAAATTTGACCTGGTTATGATCTTCTTGGCAGAGTTTTTTTAGGTCATAGTAGCTCCAAACCACTTGCGCCGACTCCCAAATTTCATTCCAGTCAGTGGTCACGGGGTTTGGAGTGCTCCGCAGGCAAAGCTGGACAATTGCGTATTTTTTACCCGATTTTAAAAGACGCTCGGTGTGGTAGCGTGTATGCCTTCTGAAACCGTACACATATAGTATTACCAAATCAGCGTCACTCTCTGATTCTACGAATTTGACGCGTTTGGGTGCATATTTTTTCAACGCGTTTACAATTCTCAAAATTGCAAAATCATCTCGGTCAGCTTCAGCAAAAACTTTCATGATTAAGAAAGCCAAAAACCCTTTTTACCCACTTTTGAAAAATCGTATTGCGCGTCGATTTTGATTTGCTCCTTCCAGTTTTCCGGCCAATTCGGTACCGGCCAGAATTTTTTAATCAGCCACTCAAAATCATGTAACCTTTGCGGCCAGCGGTTATTAATCCAATAGTCGATGCAGCCGACCCGTCCTTTTTCTTTCTCGCGGCTGAACCTTTTGTACTGCTCGGTACTGAAGCCATAACCCTTGCCGTGGCTGCCTTTGTGAAAGTGTGCGTACCATGTTTTTTTATTTACAACAAGTCTGCCGCCTCCGAGCCAAACTTTGTTGCCGATTTCCTGCGCTTCGTGCGTAAATGTGCCATATAAATCGACATCCATCGGACCGATTTTTTTCCAATAACTTCGGTGTAAAAACCAGCACGATCCCTGCCAGCTCATTGTGTCATCAATAAGAATATCTTTTCGCTTAAGATACCAGTCTCTCCATTCATTTCCGTGCAAACCATCGCTGACATCGCCCTTTGTTTTATATGGGTAATCCAAAAACATATAATCAATCGGAGGGCGTCCGTCTTCGATTAATTTCCAATTCTCGGCGTCAAGCCTGTAGCGCCTGGGAATAACTACCCAGTTTTCCTCGCAATCGGCAGCGAGTTTAACGTCGAAACCTTCGTTTACCATGCAATGCTCGTCAATCTTCATGATGTATTTTCCGCGGGCGAGCGAGATTCCGGTATTGATGCCATCACGCATTCCCAGATTGTCAAAAATTGTTCCCTGATGAACAACAATGACATTCGGATCCTGTCTTAATGGGGGATTTGGCCAATAGCCATCAAGTACGACAATGATTTCAATTGTTTTTTCTGCTTTAGCAAGAAGATCGTCAATTGTTTTCTGCAGGAACTCATCGACCCGAGAGGGGATAATTACGGATAAATTTGGAGCATCCTTCATATCAAATACTAATACAATACAATTTCAAAAAGGTCAATGTTTGCCTGTACCTAATTTTGAAGGGGGAGTTTTAAAAAATGAAAGGAGTGAGTGTATACTGAAATTATTATCCTGGGTTTTTATGGTAAAAAAGAAAGGCAATAATTTTCGAATACTTTGGATAGCACTACTCGACGTCTTTCTAATCGCGAGCGTTTTTTATTTGATCACCGGACGTGTAATAAGAAGTTCGATTGAGACAAACGTCTTCGATCAGGAATTAACAATCGCCAGAGCGGAAGCGAGCAATATAAAATCATTTGTAAAAGCCGTAGGAAATTCTATTACCATCATTGCGCAATCAAATGATATAAAAGTTGGCAGTAATTTGTCTGAACGGGTTTTGGACGATTATGTTTCAAATTGGCGTGCCGGGGGTGTTATTGCAGGTGTTGTTTTAGTCGACAGTAAGGGTGTTGTGAGAAATAATTCAAATATTTTAGGTACACACTCAATTGGTACATCTGTTGCCGACAGGGATTATTTTATTTGGGCAAAGAGTCAGGATCGTTCTGGAAATTATTTTGTAGGCAACCCTGTAATTAGTAGGTTGGGGGCAAGTAAAGATCAAACCATCGTACCAATCGCTTCACCAATATTTATGAACGGAACTTTTCAGGGAGTTGTTACCACATCGGTTTTGCTTAGGCCCCTCACACAAGAATATCTGAACATGATGAAGATAGACAACTCCACGAACGTGTATTTAATCGATGAAAACGGCCGAGTTTTGTACGAAAATGGTGGTCCAGCGTTGGATGAGGAATTGGTGAAATCGCTGAATATGCGTGTTGCGGGGAGATTAAAATCAGAAGGAAGATATATAGCATATGTTCCAGTTACATTGAGTGCCCAAAATTGGTTACTTATTGTTAATACCTCCAATCAAAAAATATTAATACATACTGCAACTTTTCATCTGCGACAATTTCTTGTGCTTTTGTTAATAAGTTGCATTTCGGTTGGCTCCATTATATTTGTGCATAACAAGAGCATAAAGGCATGATAAGTCCACGGTCAAAGGCGGAATTGCTGCCACAATTTATTTGAAGACGTTATAATAATAATCGTAGTTGAGGGTTTCCCTGTTTTCCCAATTAATTTGGAAATTAGGATCGCCTTTGGCGTAGCGAAAAGTACCGTTTTCCGTATCTTCCCGCATAATAAACCATTCACCTTGCGGATTAGTAAATCCATAATAGGTAATCTGACCATCATCAATTTCAGAAATTAAATAACTGTCCGTTGGCTGGCGTTGCGCAGGATCAATCTTTTGACCGGATGTATTCTCAATTGCCGTTACTCCGAAACCCGTACCTCCACCGAGCAGAGGTGTACCGATTTTTCTGTTTAATAGAGACAGCAGAAAGAATGAGATGCCAGTTGCCCCGATCAGTTTCAGAAATGCTCTCTTGTCAATATCTATTACCGTTAAATCTTGTTTTTCGCCTTTCTCTTTTGCAGTTGTATTTTGAGATTGGGTGGAATTGGGATTAGCTACGGCAGGTGCTTGTAGCATTGCAGTAACCGGTACCTTTTTCTTATGGATAAATAATCTGTAGGCATAGTAAACCAGAACCAAGTAAAAGACAACTGCAACTCCAAGCTGATAGTACGATTGTGAGCTTATAAATGTCCAAAAGTTTAGTGTAGCTGTACCAATAAAACCGGTGTAGTATAGAATTTTCTTCATAAATTATTCCCCCCTTGATTTGATACTGTTGCGTAGCGACTTGAAATGTAAGCATATGTACCGCTGTCTATTTTGATTTCATACCAGCCTGCCCGGAAACTGCTGTACTCATATTGTTCTCCGTCCTTGGCCGTACCAACGCTTTCAGATCCAGTTGTCGGAGCTGTGCGAAGATTTACAGCTTGAGACCCATCAGAGATCGTAATTTTGATGTAACCCAGCGGTTCCGGCGTTGGGGTAATGATCGCTGATTGGGTAGCGCTTGTTTGGTCATGAGCTCCATCAACCGAAAGTTCACTCTCCTTTTGAGTAGGACTAACTTCTTGGGTAGGAGTTAGTGTCGGAAGTAGTTGCTCGATGTCCTCAACTACCGTTTCACTACCGGCAACTTCAGGTGAGGGTTGCGGATTTGTCACAAGTGTAGAATTTGAATTGGCTGACGAATTAATATTGTTCATTCCGAGGCTAAACAACAGAATAAATGTGATTACTGAAGCTGTGGCGAAGGCGGGTGCTTTCAACCTTGATTCTGGTTTTTGTACTGCTTGTATTTCAGGGGTTTTATCTTCTGGTATTAGGACAGTTTCAGTTTGTACTTCAGGTTGCTGAGATGGATCTTGTTGCTCTTCAATTTGTGGCTGTGTCTGGTTTGGAGTTGGTTTTGGTTCCGTTAATAAACTATCAATGATTTGTGTTTCAATGTCATTTAAAACCGTGCTTTCAACAAAACTTGCATAGCTGGTGATACCCGGAATTTTGCCGCTATTTTGTAGTTTATTAAATAGTTGAAGCGGATAAGCTACCTTGACCCATTCTACCGGATGAGTTTCTGTATATTGTCCATATGATGAAAAGTTGTTTTGGGTGTCTTGCGAGTTAATTTCTTTATCTACTTCACGATGTAAGTGCCGTGTGAGATATAAAAGCTCTTGTTCGCTGGTTAGTTTGTTTGATTTGTACGGCCCGATAAATAAAGAACCGCTTCGGTTGTATTTCTTGTTGAAATAAATAGCGTATCGGGTACAGAGTGATCTGATGAACTTCTCCACAGATTTAGGTGATCTTACGGCGATAATTATGTGGAAGTGGTTTGGCATGAGGTTATATGCTACTAATTCGACTTGACTGAAGAAGTTCTTTGGTTGGTGGGGGACACCTTTAAACTCACGCCCATTTATTGAAAAGTTTTTCTTGAGCTTGTCTTTGCTTTGTTGAGGATTTAGATATTCTTCGAGAAACGACAAGAAGGTTTGGTAATCGTCCAGATCCGAAAAAAGATTTAAATTTTCGATTGTTCGGTTGTAGATAATATAATAATTTATTATCGGACTTTCGGTGTTTGTACCTTTGGCAGGCATAATTTACGATAGCTTGACAGCTGAAAGATTGCAAGTTTTATATATTCGGCATAATATGCGTTGTTATTATGGGTTTTCACTGCGTGATTAATCGCAAATCCTTCAATAGGTCAATTTTAGGTATTTTATATCTATAAATAGATCAGTAAATGTACTCATATGCTGTTATTTCTATAATTTGGTATATTATTATGTACACAAATATTAAAATATCAAAGGTGGTTACTTTTAAGGAATGCTTGTAAAGTGAGTTTATAAGGTTGGAAAATTCGTCCTTCATACAATTTAAAAAATCTATGCAGATATTTTTCTTTTTTGTTTTAGTGTTTTTAAAAAAAAGAACAAGAAATTGTTACAAGTTATTACTTGTTAAGACACTTGAGCTATGACAAAGATAAAAGGTATAATACGGCAGTTATGAAGATCTTTTTTTATCTTTTCAGCGCTTTGGTTTTGGGTTTCAGTCAGACGAAATTGGTTTCTGCTGACGACATCCCAACGGGTGCATTTAAGGGCGACTATTATAACGGCAAAAATTTCGACAGTTTTGTTTTTACAAGGACCGATCCACAAATAACTTTTAACTGGTGGATGGGGTCTCCCGGAAAGGGAGTTTTTGGTGATAACTTTTCCGTTCGTTGGCAAGGAAGATTTGATTTTACGGAAGGGGATTGGGAGTTTAGGTCGATGCCGGATGATGGGTTACGAGTTTACGTTGATGGGGAATTAATGATTGATTCGTGGAAATTCCAGCACGGAACCTATTTTAAATTTGTTAAACACCTTTCTGCTGGAAGCCACTTAATTAAGGTTGAGTATTTTGAGGATAGGGACTGGGCGGGAATTACGTTTGGGTGGATAAAGGTAAGTCCAGCGGTAGCATCAACCGGTCCGACATCAGCTCCAGGTGTTACGGCAGCCCCGACGGTTCCGCCACTCTACAACAGCCTTTATGTCTCAAGCTGTGAGGATTTAATAATCAATCCACTAATGGGGGATGCGCCACTGGAGGTAAACTTTTCCGGAGCTGGTTATGATCCGTACGGAGCAATTCAAAGTTATACTTTCAACTTTGGAGACTCAAGTCCTATTGTGGCACAGGAGGATTCTTATGTGGCGCACACTTATCAAAACCCCGGCACTTATAACGTAGTTTTGAGTATCAAAGACAGTCGGGGAAACGTCAGAACGTCTAATGTCTGCAAAAAACAAATTGTGATCGGGGGAACTTATAAAGAAAGTATTGGTGGTTACGCCGAGCCGACAGTTTATCCAAATGCCAGCGCTTCGTCACTTCCGAAAACGGGTATTTTTGACAACTTTTTGTGGCTTACTTTTGTGACGGTGCCCTTAGCCGCATTTGGGCTACTTCTTAATCGAAAATTCAGCAAGTTGTAATATTATTGCTACCTTGCTTAAATCCACGGACTGTAGTTCGTGGATGAAGCAAGAATCCAATCTTGTCGACAAAATACCATGGGCTGCCTGTGGTATTTTTTTTTACATTCACCATTTCACTCGTTCACTCTTTTGATCTAATATAAGTTATGTCAGAAACAGATGAGTTTGTTAAAACTTGGCATAAGCGGCAGTTTAAAAAAAACTTGAGTAGTCATATCTCTGATTCTGATTCAAATCGTGGTGCTGCCGCCAAAACGCTTGATAATAACCGCGATACAATCAACGATTCTTTTGTAAGTTTGGATCCGCACCAACTACAGGCAGAAAAAAAACACCTCCAAACACGCAGAACCGCAAGGACGGTACTCAAACATAGCGGTACATTCATTTTCATTCTTTCTTTAGCAGCAACGGTTATCATTCTTTTTCCGTTTTTTGGTATTGGTACAAAGAGGGCGGTACAACATAGTACAAATGAACCCACGTTTGTTCCCAAACTGGAAACCTCTGAGGCGAAGGTGATTAAGGAGGCGACGGGTTTGGGATTGGATGCGCGTTTTTCGATTTACGTTCCTAAGATTGACGCCAAGTCGCCAGTTATTGAGAATGTTGATTTGGGAAACGAAGAGCAATATTTGACTGCTTTGAAAAAAGGGGTTGCGCATGGGAAGGGGACATATTTTCCAGGGCAGGGTAAGAACGTCTTTTTGTTTTCACACTCGGTTTCGGCACCTGAATACGTTCAGACTTATAATGCCGTCTTTTACAACCTGAGAAATTTGGAAGTGGGCGACGAGATCGCCATTTATTTTTCGGGTGAGAAATATTTATATATAGTATCCGAGAAAATTGTTGCCGCGCCTTCCGATATCTCTTTTCTGACGAAGGATTACGGGAAAGAAACGCTGATCTTACAAACCTGTGACCCGCCGGGAACAACTCTCCGCAGACTTTTAGTTATTGCCAAGATACAGTAAATGGAAAAAAGAGAGAAAAAACAGGAAGTGAAGGGTGGGGAGGATGTCATTGGATGGTAAAAATCCTATAATACTTCGACATGACTTCTGAAATAAACTACCGAGGGCAAAGGGAATTGGAAATACATTTGAAAGAACCGCTTTTGCAACACGGTCAACTTCCATCTGCGCCGGAAATCAATGACCCTTTAAATATACCGGATAATTTACTTCAATCTTGGCTTAGTTATGCAAAGCAAAGGTGCGATATGAATGGATATTTATGTTTGGCCTTCACCGAGTTGTCCGAAGAAGAAAGATTCAAACTGGGATTTTCGAAAGATTTACCCCCAAGAGTTATATATTATCGGCGCAGTGATCAAATACTTGAAACTGGAGCTTTAATTATAAACCCCCTTGCAAGAGAAAATTTAGAATTTGGTTATAACCGGCCCATGATCGAAGGTTGCGGCTCGATTGCTTATGGTCAACTGGGTTATTTTATAAAGCGGCCAACCGTTAGTTCCACAACAGGATACTATTATGACGGCAGCTCTTATTCTTTTAAAACTTTTGGTTCAAGCGGTATCGACTCTGGGAATAGTATTCATGAAATTACTCATCTTAACGGTGAAACGGCAATGGATCATCCCAAAGAGTTGTTTGATATAAGGGATGCAAACGATTGGAATAAAATTTTAGAGATTGTTAAACCAGTGGAGAATAAGGAGGAGAGATTCAGAGAGGTCTTAAAACGAGCTTTCCCAAACGGTTTTTTGATATATAACAGGGAAAGAAAAAAATTTGAAGTTGTTGATGCCCACAGTAATACTCTTGGGGGTTTTGATAATGATCGGTATCGGTGATAAGAAAAAAGTGGATTACTTAAAAGTCCTACTGTTGAAGCTGTGAAATTATTCGATACTTTTTAACAGACTTTGCCACGAAGTTAAAATTAAGCTACAAGTCGATAATAGCGGAGTAGGTTGTTTTAAACATTCTCCCGTTGACAGAAAGATCAGCTTATGTATACAATACAGGAAGAATTGAAATTGGCTGCTTCTTTTCAATAATGTTAACTTCCTAAATCTGAATAAAATGCTAATTTTTCGTTTAGTTTGAGTGTTCGGGAAGAGAATAAGTCTTAACTTTAATGTAAGTTATCTATGACTGTTTGACTTCGGTAAAGAAGCTTTATAAAAGTAAATAATTATGTTAGCAAACACGAAAGACACAGGAGATGTCAAAGAAAAAGATGATGTCCATAAAGCACCCCCTGACATAAAAACTCTAGTTGGTGAAAAGCCCGATTTAGATCCTGCAAATTATACAATGAGCGATAGCCAATATTCTTATGAACGGACTATTCCTGATGCAAATTTGCCGACAGAATTTGTTCAAGGGGTTTTGGATATTGCCAACGAAGGCTCAGGGCTTTTGCGTCCGACGTATGCCCAATCAAATAATGATATTTATATTTCTTCATCGCAAATTCGCAGATTTAATTTGAGAGTGGGTGATCTCATCGGTGGACAGGCAAGACAGCCGAAAGAAAACGAAAGATACTGGGGACTTCTGAAAGTTGAAAAAGTGAACGGAATTGCCGTTGATGAGCTCAATGATCGTCCTGATTTTGACAGTATGACTGCAATTTACCCCGACAAGAGAATTAATCTGACAACGGGCGCGGAACCATTAACAACGCGCGTGATTGATCTGGTTTCCCCGATAGGATTTGGGCAAAGAGGCCTGATTGTCTCGCCGCCGAAAGCTGGTAAAACGTGGTTACTAAAGGATATGATTGCGGGGATTGGTAAAAATTACCCCGAGAAAGTACTAACGGAGGCTGAAATTTCTAAAGCGAACAAGAAAGAATTTGATAAAAAAGATGATCCTAACGGGTCCAATGATACATTAGAAGAAAGAGGGGTTCATTTGATGGCTGTTTTGATTGGCGAGCGTCCGGAGGAAGTAACCGATATCAAAAGAGTGATGAACGAAATAACCGGCGGCCTTGGTGAAGTTGCTGCATCGAATTTTGACGAATCTCCCGAAGCGCAAACAAGAGTGGGCGAGTTGGCACTTGACCGAGCGAGGAGACTTGTTGAGATTGGTGCAAATGTTGTAATACTTCTAGATTCAATTACAAGAATGGCACGAGCCTACAATTTGGCACTGCCAACTTCCGGAAGAACGCTCTCGGGCGGTTTTGACCCGGTTGCGCTTTTTCCGGCGAAGAAGTTCTTCGGCGCGGCAAGAAAGATCGAAAAGGGTGGTTCTTTAACGATTATTGGTACCTGCCTTGTCGACACAGGTTCGAGGATGGATGATTTAATTTACGAAGAGTTTAAAGGTACGGGTAATATGGAGCTGCACCTCGACCGGAAGTTGGCCGACAGGAGGGTTTTTCCGGCAATTAACGTGACGCGTTCCGGGACACGGCAGGAAGAATTGTTGTATGGCAAGGAAACTTTACAGAAAATTTACACACTACGGAGAATGCTGGAGATGGTTTCCGAAGACGAAAGAACGGAAACTTTATTGGAACGTCTCAAAAAATCCGAAAGCAATGAAGATTTCCTCAAGAATTTGACCACTGGTTAAACTTCAGTAAATAAGTAGAAGAAATATCGAACAATGATCTAATCATTTACATACTCTTGACACGGGTTGCAATAAGTTACTACACTGAATTTAGTGAAGAAAAGATATGTCGTTAAACTTCTTGGAACAGTCTTTCTGTTTTCGGGGTTAATATCTTCACTTTACGCCCTTTACACATTCAGACTTTGGAAATCCAAAGCAAACCAACAAACAAAAGAAGAAAAAAGAGGCGAGGAGATAAAATTTGTAAATAATGAACTTCTCATTAAAGTAAAGAAAGATGTTAAAGATAAGGTAAAAGAGGGGACAAATGACGATACTGGAATCACTTCACTCAACACACTCTTTAAAGAGAAAAAAGTAAATAAATTTGAAAAGATCATTAAGACAAAAGACACAAAGGAAAAGAATTCAGATATTGATCAATGGTACAAGATTACTTTTGAAGAACCTGATCCATCATTACGATATAACAATATCCCACAAGGGTTGGTAGTGCAAGTGGGGGGAGAGGAATTCGGTCAGGCATCAAACAATAATTTCACTTTAGAATCAATTAGGATAATGGCCGCTGATTTTAAGAAAGACCCCAATATAGAAACAGTAGAACCAAATTATATTGCCCACACCTTTCAAGACAGTTCTCCTTCAGTTATATCCACAGCAACACCCACTACAATTCCTACATGGTGTTCGGCCTGTGGCGCTGATGTCAATTTTGACGGGTATGTAACATTATTAGATTGGTCTTTATCTGTTTCGTGTTTGGGGAAAAACCCTTCAGACAGTAATTCAAATGGTCAATCGTGTTTGACCTCCGATATCAACAAAGATGGGTTGATAAATGAAACTGATACGGGGTGTGTTCAGAAGGAGTTTAATCAAACATGTTTTTCAAATCTTATACCAACAGCTACGATTACCCCCCCTATTACCCCTACTTCCACACCAAGTGCTTTTAACCCGAATGATCCGTACTTTTCATCTTTAGGTTCATGGGGGCAATCGTACGATGACCTTTGGGGATTAAAGAAGATTGATGCCGGAAATGCCTGGAATGTAAGTCAGGGAGAAGGCGTGGTGGTGGCTGTTGTTGACACCGGAGTAGACAGAAACCATGAAGATATCCAAGGGAACATGTGGATAAATGAAGCTGAAATTCCGGGTAATGGAATTGATGATGATGGTAACGGATATGTTGATGATGTAGACGGCTGGGACTTTGTAACATATGATGGAACACCTGAAGATAACGATCCAATGGATGGTCATGGTCATGGAACTCATGTTTCAGGAACAGTTGCAGCGGTTGGTGACAATGGAAAAGGAATAATTGGTGTTGCACCAAGAGCGAAAGTAATGGCGTTGAAAGGCTTAACAGATGGTGGAATGGGAACAAATGAGGACCTTTCAAGAGCAATAATCTACGCAGCCAACAATGGAGCAAGTGTAATTAACGCTAGTTGGGGAGGAGAATATCCGACTGTTGAGGACTATCCACAAATATTAAAAGATACAATTGACTATGCACACGACACCAAAAATGTAACATTTGTAGCTGCAGCTGGAAATTCAGGTATGAATGTTTCAACATTTTTCCCCGCTGCCTTCCGGAATGTAATTTCTGTTGCATCTTCAGATCATCTTGATCAAAAATCTGATTTTTCTAATTATGGGGTCAAGATTGATGTATCAGCCCCCGGTGGAGATAGCTCTAATGTAAGTTATTACAATAACATATTGTCATTAAAAGCTAATGGGACATCGATGGGTGAATCTGTTGGGACTTTTTACACGCGTGCTCGGGGGACCTCTATGGCTTCGCCTCATGTAGCTGGAGTTGCAGCATTAGTTAAATCCATTCATCCTTCATGGAGCCCGGAACAGATAAGACAAGCAATAAGAAAAGGCAGTGATGATATTCTAAATAACGGTTTTGATACACAATCCGGTTATGGAAGAATTAATGCATTTAAAGCAACAAATATCACGGAACCGTTAAATGTGCGTCTTACGGTACCAATTGAAATAGAAACAAATTTGGACACAGTCCCTATTAAGGGGTATGTATATGGAAATAACTTTGTGAATTGGAAGTTAGAGTATAGCCAGGAAAACTCTCCAACAACATGGAACCTTATAACAACATCTACCTTACAAATAAGTACAGAAACCACAATAGCGAATTGGGATGTAAGTCAGATTCCGGATGGTTTATATACCATTCGTTTAACAGTAGTGAATTCTTCTGGTAATACTTTTGAAGATCGATCACTAATTACTCTAAATCGTTTTTATATCTCCAAGCCATATAGTTACAGAGCGCCAGTTTGTTTGGCAGATTTTGAACCCAGTTGGTATCGAAGTGGTGACAAGATTAATTTGATTGGAACCATAGCAATCCCTGATTTAAAAAATTATTCGGTAACTGTAAAAGAAACAGAGAGCGCTAAAATCGTTGACGCAAATATTACTTTGGCTAATGGAGGTGTTCAAAAAGTGTATGATGGCTTACTGGGCACATGGGATACCAGCGGCATTCCGACCAATAAGTATGACATTTATGTTTCAGGTTATCTTCAAAACGGTAATCTTTGGAAGGAAATTGGCCCAATTACAGTTATGATTGATTCCAATATCCATTCAGGTTGGCCTAAAAAAATGTCTGTAATGTTTGGACCATGTACTGTATTAAGTGCGCGGTACCATACCACAGTTGCAGACCTTGATGTTGATGGCAAGAAAGAATTACTTATAGGTTATGGCAATTACGTCCATGTATTAAATGACTTAGGTCATGAACTATCCGGATGGCCTCAATATGTGGATGACCCCCTAAAATCAGATGATTTTGTGCAAAGCGCACCGTCTGTCGGAGATGTAGATAATGACGGTAATTTGGAGGTCGTAGTTTTATTTCATTCCGGAGACATTTTGACGGACCATCTCGTTTTTATATGGAAATCAAACGGAACTTTGTTGCCTGGTTTTCCCAAGAAAGTAGCAGGACAAGCAATACTTGCCTTATCAGATATGAATGATGACGGAAAACTTGAAATAATCACTTTGGAAGGATACCTCAATTCAGATAATAAGGTGAATGTTTACGGTCTTGATGGGAATCAAATACCTGGTTGGCCAGTTTCTTTTGCTCATCGATCGCAAACAACTTACGGATATCCCACAGCACCATCTATTGGAGATTTTGACGGGGATGGCAAGAAGGAAGTCGTTTTTTTTGACAGTGATGGTACAAGTTCAGGTACAAGAATATTTGTAGCCAAAGCTAATTCCCAGACTTTAGCAGGATGGCCAAAAATTGCCGATTCAACAACGGGTGAATTTCGCATCCCTCCTGTATTAGCCAATCTGGATTCAGATCAAAATTTAGAGTTGATAACCGGTACTGATACCGGAAAAGTTTGGGCTTTTCACCATGACGGTTCAGTTGTAACCGGCTGGCCTCAAACTGCAGCATATCCCTCCTCATATAATTGTTGCGATATGAGCATTGTAGTTGGTGATATTGATGGAGATAATCAACCTGAAATAGTTGCAGGAGGACCAGGAGACAAATTATTTGCCTGGGAAGCTAACGGTCAAATTATACCTGGTTGGCCAAAAGTTCTGTCTGGCTTAAAAATGTATGGCACTAAAGCTGCAGGTTTTACTTCAATCAGTATTGCGGATGTTGATGGTGATGACAAAGGAGACATAGTTGCTATGGATTATTTCGATGCGCCATTAATTGCCTACAAGTTTGATGGTACTGTTATTCCAGGATTTCCAAAACAAATATACTATCCTATTTATGAAAATCCTATAATTTCAGATTTCGATGGAGATAACTTTGCAGAATTTGTCGGTGTTAATAGTTTAGGTATTATTGTAATGTTTGATCTTTCGGGTACCAGCAATGACTTGCCATTAACTTGGCCGATGTGGGCGCATGATGCACAACACACATCAAACTTGGGGGTTTTACCCATACCATCTCCGATTCCTACAAACACACCAACAAATACTCCAACCCCTGTTCCTTTATCTTGTAGTGTTACTCTCACACCATCATCTTATTCCCTCAATCCATTACAGTCTGTCAACCTCATTGCAGTAGTAACAACTTCGGGTGGTGCTACTGTGAATAGGGTGACTTTCAGTTCAAGCAAAGCAACTCTTACTATTTCACCAACGAGTGATTACTCTTCACCCTATATTACCAAAGCAACGGCTAAGATCACAAAAAATAAAGGTGAGGTGACTGTTACAGCATCGGTATATCTTAACGGGACGACAAACACATGTTCAGGAACAAGTACAATAACATTGAAATAACTTTTCAGAAATAGTTGTCAAAATCAAATGAAGAATTCCTCAAAAATTTGACCACTGGTTAGAGGTAAAATAGCACCCCAATATTAAAAAGCGAATGGTACAGCTTTTTTTGCGAGTATTTCCGATGATTAAATGTTGTGGTTTACAAATGTGTTAAAATGATAAGTTGACCTACACAAAGTTTATATGAAACGTTCAGCTTTTCAGCTTGGAGACAAATATAACAAACTCCGCGAAGTGTTTATAGATTTGTTTTTTGATATAGAGCTATTTTCGAAAGACCTGCGCATCTATTTGGGGAACGTTTTCGGTAACTGGGGTAAAAAGGTTTTTTTTGGTAAAGAAGTTTTTGTTTCAGTTTTGTACCGCAAGAGGGGTAAGTACACCAGACCTCTAATCCACTTGGGAATGAGTGTGCTGGCGGGATTGTCAATTATTATTGCGCCTGCAGTTGCCCAGGAGTTTCCTGGCAGGTCAATCGATCCTTGGAGTATCCCGCAGAGTGTAACTGTCGTTTCAGCATCAACACAAGAAGCAAGTATCCAAACTAATTTTTCGGATGGCGTCAGGGGAGAGATTATTGATTATCTTGTCCAGCGAGGCGATACGGTAAGCTCCATCGCACAAAAGTTCGATGTGTCAGCGGATACGCTGCTTTGGCAAAATAATTTAACAACTAAGGCGGCGATCAAAGAGGGACAAACTTTGCAAGTTTTACCAATTACCGGGGTTGCCCATACTGTGAAGAAGGGTGATACGGTTTATTCGATTGCAAAAAAATACGATGTCGATCCGCAGGAGATCGTTAACTATCCATTTAATTCTTTTTCAAATGATGAAACGTTTCAGCTTGCAGTTGGTCAGGTAATCGTCGTTCCGAATGGCGTAAAACCTGCTGATGTTTTACTTCCCGCACCTGCGAGAATCAGACAAACCACGCCCGATGCCGGTACTATTGCCGGATCAGGAGTGTTCGTCTGGCCGGTCTCGGGAACGATTTCGCAACGATTTGTTTGGTATCATAAGGGGCTTGATATCGCCAATCGAGCGGCTCCGGATGTTCTTGCCGCCGATTCCGGAAGAGTTATTGCCGCCGGATGGGATAATAGTGGGTACGGAAACCGTGTGATTGTCGACCATGGAAACGGTTACAGAACACTCTACGGCCATTTACAGAAAGTTTACGTCCTCCCCGGTCAGGGTGTTACCAGAGGAAATGCTATTGGAAAAATGGGGTCAACAGGAAGGTCAACCGGAATACATCTTCATTTTGAGGTAATTCTAAATGGAGTTTACCTTAACCCTTTGAGCGTATTGTAATAATAAACTTTCTAGGAACAGAAGGGAATTTGTTGTAAAATTGTAATAGTGGAAGACATGTTTTGGGCCTGTAGGTAAGTGGTATATCGTACCCTTGGTTCATTAGATACTTGGGCTCATAGTTTAACGGCAAAACACACCCTTCGCATGGGTGAAATCTGAGTTCAATTCTCAGTGGGTCCACTTTTTGAGCTATTTGGAAGGTTCCCTGCCCGCATTGCTTACGCAAAGCGTTGCAGACGGGGATTCCGACCAGGTCCACAAAAAATTTCATTCTTTTCTCGTACGAAGATTGATATTACTTCCTAATTTGTCAAAATTCTATTTCTACTTTCTTGTTTCTCCAAGAAAGTAGGGAAAGAAGGAGCCGCAACAAAAATTTAAAAACTCCTCATTTCGCTCGTACAATGTCTCTCAAACTCCGTTTCGTCAAGCTCGCGTCGGACTATTCGGACTTTTTAAAGGTATTCGCTCAATTTGTCGAATTTAAATTTTTAATGCGAATTGAAAGTCAGTTTTCCAACAGTTTACGATTTAATGGGATTTTCCACTTCCATACTTCAACTCTTCTACTCTCGTGCTCTTGTACTCTAATTTATTGAATTCATCTGCGAAAACCACGGACTTAAATCCGTGGATGAAGCAAGAATCCAATCTTGTCGACAAAATACCATGGGCTTTAGCCCTCGGTAGTTTATGGAATTGGTGATTGGATTTGGGCAGTGGATGCCCAGGTGAAGAGAAGGAATGCATCAATTGCCAAGATTAAAATAATTGCGATTGATAGAAGTATATTTGATTTTTCTTTTTTCTTTTCGCTTCTGACAATTGTGTTAATTCTTCTTTCGATCTCCTCCTGGCTGAGTAAGTTACTTTCATTGTGGGTTGGTGTGAGGATGCTTTGCAGCGTGGTTGTTTTATCGTGGATTGGAATTGGATATTCCATTGAGGTTTCCGAATGAATGTCGCTTTTCTCTTGTATTGGGGTTGTTGCTTCTGCAGTCTGAAAATCCATAGCTTGATCTTTTGTTTCGGCAGGTAAAACTGATGGAGTGGAGGTAGTTGCCTCTGTTTGTGCAGCAAACTCAGATATCACTGGTTCTTGGGGTGGTTCGTTAACAACCGCAGGTGGGCTTGCCTGTGGGAGAATTTCTTCAGAGGTTAGCGGCTTGTTGTTTGTTTCGGCAGTAGTTAAGTTCTCTTCCATCGGGTTTAAATTCGGGATTGTAACTTCACCCAGGGGGTTCTGTTCAACAATTCCGAGTTGCTCGTTCGTTCTTCTGACTGTTTCTTCGTCGCGTGAATATCTTTTTCCAAAGAGTATATCGAGGTCGTCTTTTAAAAAGTATCTGTGTCCGCCGGGAGAGCGTAGCGAGTTGATTCTTCCTTTTCTTTCCCAACGCCGTAGCGTGTCAATCGAAACACCCAGATATTCCGATGACTCTCCGATTGACAACATTCTTTTGGTATTGCCTTGGTTATCCATGGGTATAATTCAAAGTTCAAAACTCAAAAATCAAAACTATAACTTAAAACTTAGAAGATTTTATAATTGGTATTTACTTTTGACTTTTAATTTTTAACTTTTGACTTATATTACTATATACCCTAATTTGCATAGATTGTACAGAGGTAACATCGCGTTAGAAGATGGAATTTGCATACTTTCTTACTTGTCTGATATTGTTAACAATTCTTTACTTGTCTAAATGTATATTCATTTCTTTACTTCTCTAAAGAAATGAAACAAAAAAAGGAGCCGCAGGTAAAAATTTCTACTGGATTTTATATTACTCATACTATGTTTCTTTAACTCCTCTTGAAAAACACTTTTCAAGATGTCGCACTTATCGAAACCAAGAAATGTATTCGTTTACAAAATCCATGTGCAATTTTTAATGCGTTATGAATCTCGACTTATTCAAAATAAAAAAATTCGGTGAGAGTTGTTAATCGAGTGAGATTTTTACTTCGTCGGTAATTCTATCCTTACGTCGCTGGAGTTGGAGTAGGTGTTGGCGTTTCGGTGATTGGTGCTGCCGGCGGTTCGGAGCCTTCAGGTAGTTCCACCTTCGGTTGTATCGCCGGTGTAGGAGCTGCCGGCGGTATCAAGTTTTCAGATGAAGCGGTTGCCGTAATTTTTTTCTTCGATTGAAAATCGGTTAACGCTGTTTGGGCGACTTCATAATCTTTTGAACCGGGGTTGACTATTCCGAGTACAAGCGACATCTGTTGGATAGCATTATCAATTTTGCCTTGTTGCTGGTAGGCGTAAGCTAAATTGAAATGTGAATTTGGCAGATCTGGTTTTGAAGCCACGGCGTATTCAAAAATACGTGCGGATGTGTCGTAATTTTTGGCTGCATAATAAATGCCACCCAGTGCGATTCTGGTTTGCGGATTGGTGGGGTCAAGAATGACCGCTTGCGCATATGCCTGCTGTGCAAAATTGTCAGCTCCGTTAGCCAGGGGAATAATGCTCTGATATGCACGTCCTAGAACCTCCCAGTTTTGGGCACGCAGGGGATTTAAGGCTACGTTTGCCTTTGCTTCATTGATCGAAGCCTGAATCAGTTGCGTGATTGTTGTCCGATCAGCATCAGTAAGATCCTTCTTTCTTGCAGTCGCATCGGCAAGAATCAGATAAATTCGCGAAGAAGTTGCGCGGTAGCGGTCAACGCGTGGGTTGGTGGTAATTGCCGATCTTAAATTGTTATAAGTCCCGGAAGCATCATTTGTGATTAGAGATTCCAAAGCGGCTTTGTAATAAAATTCACCCTTGACGATCTTAAATCCCATGTAGCCAGCGTAAATTGCAAGACCCATGACAGGCACCGAAACGGCGATTGCCAGGACTCTGGAAAAAGATGGCTGATCGGCGTTTTCCTTAATTTTAGGAATGTTTAAATTAATACTTCCGGTGTGTGATTTTGCGGAAAGGGCAAGGAGAATAAATATCAACATCGAAATAAATACGGTCGCCGGAAAAAAAAGAAGGATAACGACCAATGCGGCGAATGAGACGATAGGTGCAGCTGCAGCGAAACCCCAGTTAACCAGTTTATGTTCCTTGAGTTGTCTTTTTGCGTCTTTGTAGAAGCTGAAGATGAGCAAAAGAATTGCGGTAAGTCCGATTAGACCGGTTTCTGTAAACAGGGTGAAATAGAAATTTCCGGCAGTTGAGTACTTTATTGCCCAAATATTTGTTGAGTTGTAAGAAATCGGGCGATACCTGTTGAAGGCGGTCATGTAATTTCCGGGACCAACACCAAGAAGGGGACTCTTTTTTAGTGAGTCAATTGCAATTTCCCATGAGGTCTTTATGTTCGGAAAGAGCGGTGAAAATGGTTTTCCCGGAAAGATTTGGTATATCGAAAGGATCAGACCGGCAAGTACGATAAAACTGGCAAAAGCAGAAGCAATTTTCATTTTTAAATCTTTGTCGGAGAGAACCGCCGAAATTGTCAGTGGCAGGCAGGTAAGTAAAAAGATGGCAGAGGGAAGGTATCCGCCTTCGGGATTGAATGATTTCGCTTTGATAAAAGCCGGTAATTGTGGAATTGAATTAAGAAGTCCGGTATATGCCATTATGGAAAATAGTGCATAAACGCCAGCTGAATAGGCGAGAATCTTTGATGCTAGACCTTTGTCTTTAAGCTGATTAATAAAATAAAAAAGAAGTGCTCCACCGACAATCGCGGTTGTCGTTCCCGGCAGTAAGATTGCCTCCATTTTGTTTGGAGTTCGCAAAATTGTGCTAAGGATATAGGAAAGAGCAACTATAAAGACAGGTAGATCGTATGCGCTGGATGCGAATGCCAACTTTCCTGTGAGAATTGTTCTAACCGCTTTTAAGATAATGATAAGAAGAAGAAAGAAAGTTAAAATTGCCAGCTTGGTAACTGTGAACGGATTTGACGAAATTGAAAGTACTGTAAAAGGAAGAATGAACAGTAAAGTATAAACCAGATAATTTTCAACTTTCTGAAAAACTTTTTCGACATCCATACATTTATAGAGTAAAAGGGTGAAAGAGTGATGAGGTAAAAAGTTGTTGCATCTTTCTTTTACCCTTTTACCGTTTTGCTCTTTTACACTGTTACTTAAGCCACTATATTTTATTTTTCAAACCGCTGTCAATAGTCAATTTTTGGTATATCAATGTATTAATTTGTATATATAAATACCACATTTCTCAACCTGAGTATGATTAAAAGCATACTTTTGGAACATTTAGGCTTAAAAAAATAAAAACTGGATGCGAGACAAGAAAAAAGTTAATATTAAGTAACTTAAGTTATTTGAGATTTTGAAGATAATCCCGTCTTCTTTGGTATAACTTCTCCGTGTATCCACCTTCTTTCAGGTGTTTTTCTTCCAAAGATTTGATTTGACGGTCTAAAAGGAAACTTTCCTGATGACAAAGGGTAAGAAGGAGGTTGACTTCTTCTTCAATGTTTTTGGGTTGGAACTGTTTTTTTAAGTTTCTTAGGTTACTTAAGTTTCTTACAAGAGCTTCATCCTGATAAGATGAAGCCAATTTTCTGACAAGAGAGGCGCTCATTGCCCGCCATTTGAAAACTCCTTTGTCATTTTTTGTGTATTGTTTCAATCCTCTTTGCCTCAAAAAATCCTCCAAGTCACCAATCAGCTCTTCTATTGATCCCTTGGAAATGCTGGTTAGTTTGATTGCAATTTTGAGAGATGTTTGCATGTCGATTGAACCTTCAACGATATTTTGTTTTCCCGACCGGGCGGCTCCGTCAATTTGTTCTTTGAGCTTGTAACTTTTTATGTTTTGTGAGGTAAAATCGACAGTTAGATCGTAAATAATTACGGAAAACCAGAAAGTGAAGAGTTTTTTATACGACTGCATGATTGTAAGTTTTAAGAGACTTAAGAATCTTAAGTTTACTGCCCAAACTGTACTGCCGAACTATTGTTATACAGTAACTTCACCTGAGTAGGGGTAAGTGCATAGTTGTAAATCCTAACGTCGTCAATCATGCCGGTAAAGTAACTGGAAGCGACATCGTTTACTCCAATATGCAGATTGTCTGCAGCGTCTGACGTCGGGGGGTTGGTGGCAGAAGCACCGCTTAATGCTTGAGATACTCCATTAAGGTAAATCTTGACGCCTGATAGGTTGCAGGTTCCATCCCAAGTGGCTGATACGTGTTGCCAGGTATTTAATTGGATACTATTATCGGGAGTTAACGCGTACATGCTATTGCCGAAACATTGATGGTAGAACTCGAGGGAATTTGTGCTGTCTTGTTTGTCGATTGTGAAGCTAGTACCTTTTGAAATAATACCGCCGTAATCGTCTCCACCGCTTTTTGGGTAGAACCAGAAACTGTAAGTTGCCGGACTAATATCATCCAGACCGTCACTAGTAACACTAACATTATCATTGGTGCCGTCGAAACCCAAAGAGGCTGTATATTTTCCGGTGGCGCCTTCGCCCCACATTTCGGTACTTCCCCCGGAGCAGGTACCAACAGAATCGTTGTCGCCGGTGGCATCGCCGGGGTCAATGGTGCCGTTCATGCCTGCAGCACCACCGTTTGAGTTTAAGGCGGCGTTGAAGGCGGTGGCTCCGGAGCATTCGTCGAATTTATACCAGGCGATGGGGGCGCCGCGGTTGTAGTCCCAGGCGATTTGGGCGGGAGTGCGGGAGTAGTTGTAAACACGAACTTCATCAAGTATTGCTGGTAACCAATTATCTGATGGCGGGCTGTCGTAAGTTTGTCCGATCCTGACAGTGTCTGAGTAACGATAGTAAATATCACCACTGGCACCAGTACTGGTGGCTTGAGTTTGTAATATTCCATCCATATAAATCATGGTATTTGTTCCATCGTACACCCCTGCTATATGATGCCAATTGTTATCTAGTTCCAATACGTTTCCTTCCCCCGCAGTTCCTTCCCAACCATCATTTACGTTATCGGTATTTATTTCAAAAGTAATACAACTTAGGTTATTAATTCGCATAGTCCACCCTGAACCCCAACCAGTACTGCCACCATATTGGGCGATAATAGTTCCTTGAGAGGCTGGGGTTGCCATCTTTTTAATCCAAGCTTCGACGGTAACTCTTTGGGGACTATTTATGCTGTTACTGGTGGTGATGGTAC
>Ga0209210_1000893_pt1 | contig 27593 bp, 25 predicted proteins | sample RifGroA1_FD_183991 | JGI IMG/M metagenome (GOLD analysis project Ga0209210, IMG submission 183991) | Contaminated groundwater microbial communities from Rifle, Colorado, USA - Rifle Groundwater A1 (SPAdes) (version 2) | ecosystem: Environmental > Aquatic > Deep subsurface > Groundwater >...
CTACCAACTGAAAAGTTTTCTCATGATGGCAGAAACTCCAAATGTTCCGATATCTACACCTAATTGAAGGCCTCGTTCTAAGCGTTCAAAGTTTTGAACACACTCTTGTCGCTCTATTTCCAGAGCTTCTTCTTCGGTCATCCCAAATTCGACCATTTCATCATCTTCTATTTCCGGCTGTTTTTTTATGGACATAACTATCCTTTTGTTTTATTTGTGAATGAATTTCTTAAATTTTCAGGGTTTTGTTTGTTAAAGAGAAATGACCAATTTCGTTAACAATCCAATATACAGCAAATCACCATTTTTGTCAACCCCTAACCTAATACCGCCGCATAAATTCCTTATGGTACCATTCGCGCGAATTAGACTAGGGTCAACTTAAAGTCCGGTCGGACGTTATGTTGACATTGATACTCTTAACATTTACTAACCACAATTAATCAGCAATATAGACCTGCGTTGTAAATAGTCCCACCTGGGACAAAAAACAACGCGGTAAAAAAATATACAAAAACTTTATAGTATTTAAATTTAAACTATCTTCCAACCTTGTTCTGTTTCTACCAGCTTACCTGGCACGGAAAACCCGGCGGCTTTTTTGTGCCCTCCGCCGCCGAATAGTTTGGCGACCGCCGCTACGTCCACATCATCACGGGTAGTGCGCAAACTACCCTTCACTGTGCCTTCGGGCTTTTCCTTAAGCACCATAATAGCGCGATACCCTTCTAAATCATTTAAAAAATTGGCCACGCCTTCCAGCATATCTTCACTAGCATCAAATTCAGCTAAATCTTTTTGAGTAATTACTGTTACCACCAAACCCAAATCAGGATAATCATGCAAACGTTCAAACGCCCGGCCCCATAGTTTGAGTTCAGTTAAAGTCCGATTGCCAATCACTTGCCGCAAAGCCCGGCTGGCATTAGCGCCCCGCGCCAACAAGTCAGCCGCCGCTTTCAAAGCCGTATCATTAGTTGCTGGATTAGAAAATGTACCAGTGTCAGTTAAAATTCCAGTTAACAGGCAAGTAGCAACTTGCCGATCAATTGGCCAGCCAGCAGAGGTGAGCCATTCATAAACCATGGCGCAAGTAGCGGCCGCCTGGCGATCCACAATATTAATATCACCATAACCCGTATTAGTATGATGATGATCAAAATTTACTGTAATTAAACTGCTCGGACGTTCGTTGAATTTGTCTGCCAAGCCCGTCAACTTAGGCTCAGCCGCGTCCACGGAAAGGTAAAGATCATAATTTTTAAAATTTATTTCTGCTGGATCGCTGATTATGTGTTCTGTCCCGGGTAAAAATTTAAGACTAGCCGCTACCGGTTCTGGTAAAAACGGCGTAACTTCTTTACCTTGAGCGCCCAAAACCAGCGTGATTGCTGTAACTGAGCCAGTAGCGTCACCACAATTAGCATGACTACCGACCAAAATACGGTTAGCGCCCCCGACTAAACGGGTAAGTTTTATTAATTCATTTTGAGAAACCATAACAAAAAAATTAAAAATCAAATATCAAAAATTAAAATTGCAATACAAAAAGTATAAATCATTTAATATTTTAATCTGTCATTTTACATTTTGCTTTTTACATTTTGCATTATCAAACATTACCAAAATAGAGGATCTTAAAAGATATTCCTCACAGGAACGCTCTAGCCTACTACTTGGTTGATAAATTGTCAAGCAGGCGATCTATCTTGTCCGCCTTTTCTAGGGAATCATCAAAATAAAAGCTTATGCGGGGCACGCGGTAAAGCTTTAAACGGCGGTTAACTATCCGCTGCAAATTTGAAGTTGCCGAAATTAATATTTTAAATACTTGGTCCTGTTTCTCGGTTGGTAAAATACTTACGCCAATACGAGTCTGACTTAAATCCGGCAAAACTTTAACTGAAGTTATGGTTAAAAGAGCGCCCCCTGGCAACTCAAGCTCACGCTCCATGGCGCTACCCACCTCGCTCCGTAATAAACTCTCTAGTTTAGGTAACCGGCGATTGGCCGGCGAATCATTAATCTTTAATGGTTCGTTGCCTAATTTCCTCATGATAAATTTCTAACTTATCGCGCTCTTCTATGATTGGCGGCCCGGCTAACAATAACCCGCATTCCCCGCCTTCCGATACTTCACCCACCGCTTCATGACCAATCCTAACTTCAGACAAAGTCATTTTTTCCACTATAACCTTATCTTGCCGAAAAACCATCACGCTGGTTTTGGGCCTGACTACTCCCTTAATTATCCGGCAACCCACAATCATTTCTTTTTTGCCGCGGCGGAAAATCTTTATAACTTGCGCTTCGCCAACTTGATTTCTAATAAGCTCAGGTTTAAGCATGCCAGTTAACTGTTTTTTAACTTCATCCAGCAGATCATAAATAACTTTATATGTTTTAGCTAGTATTCCTGTCCGCTGAGACATTATTTCTGCTTCAGGCTTTATCGGCACATTAAATCCAAGCACGACCGCCCCGCTGGCCTCAGCAAAAGCCACGTCGGTTTCAGTAATGGTGCCTAAGCCCGCGCGCACAATTTTTACCTGAATCTCACCTTGAGTTAAATCTTTAAAAGAAGAAATAATAGCTTCACGCGAACCCAAGACATCAGTTTTTAATACCACATTAAGTGAATTAATTTTGGAGATTGTCTCGTTATTTTCTTCACTATTGGTTGTTACCTCCGGGCCCGCTGGCATGACTGATTGATAACGTGTTGATTTGCGCAAAACTTCCCGCACTAGCTTTTCATCTTCAACTACTCGGAAAATATCGCCAGACTGTGGTACCTGCTTAAGACCTAAAACTCTAACTGGGGTAGAGGGGCTAGCAACAGCAACTGATTCTCCCCGATAATTTTTCATGGAACGAACCTTGCCCGCCATTTGACCAACAATTATATAATCACCAACCCGCAAAGTTCCAGCCTGAACCAAAGCGGTTACCACCGGCCCCTCCCCTTTATCCAAGTGAGATTCAACAATCGTACCTACGGCTAAACGATTAGGATCAGCTGCTAACTTTTCCATATCCGCCAGCAGCAGAACCATGTCTAATAACTCGGTAATACCTTGACGTTTCTTAGCTGAGATTGGTACGCAAATAGTTTTGCCGCCCCAATCCTCGGGCAATAAATTCAATTCCGCTAAAGACTTTTTGGCGCGTTCAATATCAGCATTATCCTTGTCCACTTTATTAATGGCAAAAAGAAAAGCGAGCTTTTCGCGCTGGGCGATTTCTATAGCTTCAATGGTTTGCGGCTGCAAGCCATCATCCGCTGCTAGTACAATAATGGCAACATCGGCTAGTCGGCCGCCCCGGCTACGCATAGCCGAGAAGGCCTCGTGTCCAGGTGTGTCCAAAAAAGTAATCTTGCGCCCCTTAGTTTCCACCTGATAAGCACCAATATGCTGAGTGATCGCACCGCTTTCTTGGGCAGCCACATTGGTTTCACGAATAGCATCAAGTAATGTAGTTTTGCCATGATCCACATGCCCCATTACTACCACCACCGGCGGCCGAGGCTGAAGTGAGGCCGGATTGTCTTGTTTTAATAAATCTACCAAACTAGCGGCTTGGGCTAATTCAATTTTTTCATTGTCATTATTTTTAGCGGCCGTAGTCGTATAACCTAAATCCTGCGCAATAATAGAGGCGGTTTCAAAATCTATACGCTCATTAATTGAGGCCATCACGCCATTCTTGAACAGCTCACCAATCACGACTGTAGCTGGTAAACCCAACAAATCAGCAAACTCTCTTGGCGTTAAAGTTGGCGGCAATTGAACTTCCCGGCCCGTACCCTTGCCTTGCAGTTTGTCATCTAAGCGCTTCTGAATAACTACAAAAGTATCCTGCTGCTGTTTCTGTTTTTTCTCGGACCATAGTTTAATTACCTTTTCCGCTACCGCATCATCAATCTTAATTGCCCTCCGACCAATATCAAAACCAAGCTTGGGTAACTCGTCTTTAAGTTGCCCAGTCGGGATTTTCAATCGTCTAGCAAGTTCTGTAATATTCATAAATTAGCCTTTTTCTAGCTAAAGACTTGATTAAACTTACGCTGACTTGACAAAAAAGTCAATAGATAGTTAAATAATCAGCTTACCTATAAAAGCAGCCACAAACATTGACAAAGTATTGTTTATAGGGTAAGTTAGACGGCTATATTATTCTTTATGGCACGAACAGATTTCCAACAAGCTCAAGCGGTTCTGCAAAATGCTAAACATATTTTGCTAACTTTTCCAGCCTCCAAAGCCCATTTGGCCATTGGTTCGGTTTTGGCTTTGGCTGCAACTTTTGATGGTTTAAATAAACGAGTTGATATAGTGGCAGCTGATTTTGCCCTACCGGGCAATTTTAAATTTCTACCCCAAGCTAAGCGCATTGTTAGCCATGTGGCTGGTTTGAGAAAATTCATTATTTCCCTTAACCTCGCCAAAACTCAATTAAAAGACTTGAGTTACGGTTTGGAAAATGAAAAATTAAATATTTTCTTAACACCTGAACATGGCAGCTTTTCGGCCCATGATCTGACTACCCAGACCTCTGATTTTAATTACGATTTAATAATCACGGTTGATACGCCTGATCTTAACAGCCTGGGTAATCTTTTCCACGATAACACTGAATTTTTTTATCAGACTACTATCATTAATATTGATAGTGCTCCTAATAATGAGCACTTTGGCCAAGTAAACTTAGTTAATTTCAATCTGGCTTCAACTGCTGAAACCATCATGGAATTTATCGAGCAAATTCACCCCGAAAGCTTAACTCCTGATGTGGCAACCAGCCTTTATGCGGCCTTAACCGTTGCCAGTAAAAGTTTTACTTCACCCCAAGTTACACCCTTAACTTTAGATAAAGCCAGCCGTTTGGTCACTATGGGTGCCAGGCGCGAAGAAGTAGTGACTCATTTGTTCCGCACCAAAAAATTACCTTTGCTTAAATTATGGGGCCGGGTGCTAGCCAGATTGAAAAGTGACGGTTCGCGTAAACTGGTTTGGTCCTTACTCACACCTGATGACTTTATTAAAGCTGGGGCGGAGGAAGCTGACTTACCGGGCGTGGTTGATGAATTAATCACCGGCGCAGTGGAAGCCAAGACTGTGGTAATAATATATGAGCGCAGCCCGGGTACTACTTTAGTTTACTTACATGCTGGTAGCGGCCGACGGGCGGATGAACTGTTAAAGCCATTTGCCCCCCAAGGCGATCAACACACTTCCCGAGCTACAATAACTAATTGCTCAGTGATTGAGGCAGAAAAGAAGATTATCGATCACCTTAGGGCAGCTATACCACCACTTGAGCAATAAGCGCCTAGGGCAGTAGAATGTCAGAGCAGATATCAGACTGGCGCGCGTAGCTTCACCCGCCGGGTGACCACCCGTAGGGTGGCAATGGTAGAGCAATCGTCTTACCTGCCCGCCGTACTGCATGGATGCGTAGCTCAATGGTAGAGCAATCGTCTTATACACGATCGGTTCCTGGTTCGAGTCCAGGCGCATCCACCAAGATTAATTATTAGGCAGGCGGGTACACGATCGGTTCCTGGTTTCACCCTTCGGGTGATCTCCCGCAGGGATGACGAGTCCTAGCGCGCGCACCAAACAATTTTTATGGAATTACAAGTCGGCGTCAAAGCCTTAATTAAAGACTCTCAAGGGCGTTTTTTATTTTTAAAGCGCGCCTTACCTTATGAAGGTGATACTAAACCTAAATGGGACATTCCTGGCGGGCGGATTGATGCTGGCGAGCCTATCTTCCAAGCCTTAGCTCGTGAGATAAAAGAGGAAACTGGCCTGACTATGAAAGGCGAACCTAAGATTCTTTATGCTCAAGATATTTTAAGGTTGGACGAAAAGCATATTGTCCGGCTGACGTTTGAAGCACAAGTTGAAATTGGTGAAATTACCTTGGATGCGAGCGACCCCAACGGCACACATCATGATGATTTTACCTGGGTGGCACCTCAGGAAATTAAAGATTTATATCATGATGTTTATCTCGTACCAGTATTCAAGCTCTTGGGAATTGAACCCAACAACCCTTGATAAGATAATATGGATACACTACAATCTCTCTGCTAGAGCGCGCATAGCTCAGTTGGTTAGAGCGTCACATTGACATTGTGAAGGTCCCTGGTTCGAGTCCAGGTGCGCGCACCATAACTATTTACAATCCCTCGCCCCGCACGAGGGATTTATGTTGTTAATTCATTTTATTGTGTCTTTAATAACAAATAATTAACAAATTATTTATTGCTAAAAAGCTTCAATTATCGTATATTGTAAGCACTTATGAGCCCCCCCACCAGAGAATTGTCTGTTGTTGTACCCCTACTTAACGAAAGTGAAAGTTTGGCGGGGCTTTGTGATGGCCTAAGAAAAAAGCTTGATGGCAAAATAGATTATGAGATAGTTTTTGTTGATGACGGCAGCCGCGATAACTCGTGGAAGGTCATTACTGATCTTTATCATGAATACGATAATATCAAGGCTGTTTCATTCCGCTCTAATCGTGGAAAATCATACAGCCTGGCCGCCGGGTTCATAGAAGCAAGTGGTAAAATAATCGTGACTATGGACGCCGACCTTCAGGATGAGCCGGCTGATATTCTGAGAATGGTTGATAAAATTAATGAGGGTTATGATGTGGTTGCGGGCTGGAAACACCGTAAAGCCTCGCTCTTTAGACTAATTTTGACTAAAATCTTTAATTTCTCTGTCCGCGCTACTACCGGAATAAAACTACATGATTTCAATTGCAGCCTTAAGGTTTATCGCTCCGAAGTGGTCAGGAATATCAAACTTTATGGCGAACTGCACCGCTTCTTACCGGTACTAGCCAGTTGGCAGGGTTTCCGTGTAACTGAGATTAAGGTAGCAAACTATGAACGACGCTATGGCCGATCTAAATATGGCCTAGCCCGAATCTGGCGTGGTTTTTTTGACCTAGCCAGCATTGTCTTCATTGTCAGATATGGCAAAAAACCTTTGCACGTCTTTGGCGGTTTGGGGATGTTGTTCTTTACCATCGGCTTTATCGTCGATCTGTACATGACAATGCTGAGATTTCAAGGAGAAAAGATCGGCGACCGGCCATTATTCATGCTGGGCACCCTGATGATAGTCCTGGGCGTACAGTTCTTTACCATGGGCCTGCTAGGTGAGTCTATTAACTACTCTTTTTCTGACAGTCGGGAAAGTAGGAACTTTTACCGAGAGGTCCTTAAACATGATGACCAATGAAACTAGATGAACATTTCAGGATATTTAAGACCGAAAAATATCGCGAACGTTCTGCTATAAAAAGGTTTCTGCTTAAAAGGTTTCTTAAAAAGATAAACCGGTTATTTGTCTCGTGCCAACCACATCGGGTGCTGGAAATAGGCTGCGGCGAAGGCTTTGTGCTTGGCTTCCTTTCAACCCTCCATCCAGAGGTCAAATATCTGGGTATTGATATTGATAGCCAACAGTTGAAGTTGCTGAAAGAACATTTCCCTACAATCATCACCAGTCAAGAAGATATCATAAACACGGACCCAGCCGGAAAAAATTTTGACCTAGTATTGGCGATTGAAGTGCTGGAGCATATCAATGACTATCAAAAAGCTCTTAATAATATAAGTCAATTTAGCAACAAATATATATTGATAAGCGTACCCTGGGAACCGGCCTTTCGTCTATCAAATCTATTACGTGGAAAAAACATTAAACGCTGGGGTAACGATATTGAGCATGTCAATAACTGGTCAAAAAAGAAGATCACCAAGATTGTCAGTGATTATTTCAATATTATCAGGGCTGAGATCTCCTTCCCTTGGACGGTTATATTAGCCCAAAAAAAATAAGATGTATAAACGTACCGGCCAGATAATAATTGTTCTGTTGTCTTTATATTTCATTGGCCGGATCTTTTATAATAACTGGGAAGATGTCAGTGTTTCCCTTACGAATATAGCTAGCGGCCCTCTGATAATATCTATTATTATATTCTCCTTAACCTTTTTTTTGCTGAGCAGCCTATGGCATTATCTAATCTTTGGCAAACGGTACGGTCTCGCTACCTCAAACCAACTCTACCTTAAAGCAAATCTGTTGCGTTATATTCCGGGTAATATCTGGGGTATTGGTGCGCGGATTATTTTTTTCAACCATCTTGGTATTGCTAAAGCAAAACTGATCTTCTTTTTGTTTTATGAAAGCGTCCTCATGGTGCTATCTGGCGGATTAGTCTTTCTTATTTTTTCTCTATTCTTCAATGCACCAACTTACTTAATCATTCTTGCCCTGATAATGACCCTGGTGCTGACCATTCTTGCTTTCAAACCTGCTTTCATTCTCCGCTTAGTAAATCTTTTTGGTAGCACGGAGATTGAGCTAGGGACCAACAAGAATCGGATATATTATTTCTTGGCCTACATCATCTATTGGCTCCTCTCAGGTATGGCCACTTATTTTCTCGCCCAATCCATCTTGGGTGTAGGCAACGTAAGTTATGTGAAATTTTCAGCTATTTATATAGTCTCTTGGCTAATTGGTTATCTTAGTATCATCACTCCTTCTGGCATCGGAGTACGCGAACTTACTTTCACCTATCTTTTATCAGCCATGATCAGTCAGCAAGAAGCCGGCCTGATAGCAATCATGAGCCGGCTGGTCTTCACTGTTGGCGAGTTGCTGAGCTACTTCTCATCACTATTGATCTATAAACTTATCTCTCAACAACATGGACGCCTTCCTGCTCAATAGTATAAAGCTTAATCTAATATTTTACCCTCTAGTCTTTGCCATTGGGATAGTGCTGGTGTTCTTCCTAAAGATCGCCTTGCCCGAGCTATCTCGCTGGGTTAGGTCCATAAAAAGAAAGAATCTACTGTTGATAGTCTTTATGGCCATGGTTATTTATACAGTCATATTCGGATTTTTATCGATCCACCGTTATGATGTTTTCGCTGTAAATATATATGATCTTGGTAATATGGAACAAGCCCTTTGGAACACTGTTCATGGAGATTTCATGCGTATGACGACCCATTATCCAGCTGAAACTCGCCTAGCCTTTCATGTTGAACCGATTATGCTCCTGGTCAGCGCTTTCTATTTCCTTTGGCAAGACCCAAGATTATTACTGTTATTACAGACTATCTTGCTGGCGTCAGGTGCTTTGGCCGTTTTTTTGCTGACAGAAAGGATCTTAAAATTTGAATTCATCGCCCTGCTTATGGCAATTGCCTATTTGCTTAATCCGGCATTGCATCAGGCAAACCTTTTTGATTTTCACCCTTTGGTTTTTGGCACCATCTTCATACTTTACGCTTTCTATTTTTTTCTAAAAGAAAAATATCCGCTGTCCTTAGTTTTGTTCCTCTTGGCTGCTTTCTGCCGGGAGGAAATCGCCTTGATGGTATTTTTATTTGGCTTGTACCTATTCTTCCGGCAAAAGAAATGGGGCGCGATTATCGGACTGTGTGGACTGGCCTGGGGATTAATATCTTTGCTAATCATTATCCCCAATGCTTCGCCCGGCGGAGTGCCCATCCAATATGCTCTGTACGAGCAGCTTGGTAATAATCCGACCGAAGTTATCACTACCCTAATCAGTAATCCGTTCATTTTATTGGATTATTACTCCGGTCTTGGTCGATTAAATTATGTTATTTTCCTCTTATTGCCCTTTGCCTTTTTATCTTTGCTAAGTCCTTGGCTTTTGCTTACCGGCATCTTTTCTTTTGGTATTATTTTTATTCGTGATGACCTACGGTTGCTGATGGGTATATATCATTATCATTTTGCTCTAGTTGGATCGCTGCTGCTGTCTGCTCTCTATGGTATAAAAAAGCTAGATGATAAATTTTCGCATAGATTTAAAGATCTCGCACTTTATACTGCAATAATGATCGTCTTAATCAACATGATGCTGCTCTTCGGTCATCAGTCAACGAGTATTAAGATTGATTATTTTGCCACCAAATTATCCACTGCTGGCCAGGAATCAGCCCGCGTGGCAATAAAGTTAATCCCCACCGAGGCCTCACTGACCGCTTCTTGGAATCTAGGCCCGCACGCTGCTGGCCGCCATGATCTACGCACTATTGATTCACCGCTTAGTACTAACTCGGACTATATTTTATTAGGCAATGTCACCAACGCCCCATGCCATGAACAGACACTAACTTACAACATCAACACACCAAAAACCTGTGAAGCGACGCCCGAACAATATCAGGCATATATTACAGCACTTAAAAAAAATGAAAATTACCAGCTAATCTTTGATCAAAATGGTATCCTACTTTTTAAACGCTACTGAGTTTTTTATCTAATTATTTACTAATCCTCGCCGAAGCGCGAGGTTTTTGGTATCGTTGAGTTATGGTCAATATTAACCAATGGCTCCAGAATTCACTTGGTAACTTCTTTGCTACCCTAACTAACAAAAAAGCGATTTTAATAATCTCCATCCTGGGGATTATTGTTTTTGGTAATTCATTAGGTAATGGTTTTGTAGGGGATGATATTCCACAAATGATTGATTATCCTCAAATGCAGTCTATCACAAACATGGGTGGATTTTTTACTGGCCAGGTATCAACAAATACTAATTATTATAAGCCTATCTTTAATACAATTAATGCATTAATATTTACTTATTTTGGACCAAGGGCTATAGCCTTTCATTTTTTTTCAATAATTCTACATATATACTCAGTCATTTTTTTGTTTCTAATTTTAATTCAGTTTTTTAAGAAGCCTCTGGCTTTAGTGCTTGCATTAATATTTCTAGTGCACCCCTTAAATAGCGAAGTTGTATTTTATGCCGCGGATTTACAAGATGTCCTATTTTTCTTTTTTGGTATTCTAGGCTTATATAAACTAACTAGGGCTAAGTCTATTGGTAGTATAGTAGTGGTAACATTCTTATTTTTCCTATCAATCCTATCTAAGGAAACGGGAGCCTTATTTTTTCCCGTAGCTGTGATTTATGCCCTCTTATATAACCGTAAATATGTATATCAGCTTCTAGGCTTACTTGTTTTTACAGGGCTGATTTACTTTGCATTACGGATGAATGCAATAGGCTTTTTTAACTTACCTCTTAATACACCAATTGCCGAGTTGGATTTTTGGGGTCGTATTCTGCATATACCAGCTATACTGTTCTTCTATCTCAAGACCTTTTTCTATCCCATGTACTTGTCAGCTTCCTATTATTGGATTATTGGCTCTTTAAATATTTACAATTTTTATATCCCGCTAATTGTTGATTTATTGATATTAGGCCTAATTACTTACTTAGGAGTAAAACTCTTCAAAAAAGATAGATTAACTTACTTCAAACCCTACCTTTTCTTTAGTCTCTGCCTGATTATAGGTTTGTCTCTTCACATACAAATAGTCCCCTTGGATGCTACAGTGGCAGACAGGTGGTTCTATTTTCCTATGGTTGGTGTTTTAGGCATCATAGGCACTCTGTTCCAAGCCTATAATATCAATCTAAACCATAAGTTTATCATTACCTTTATTGTCGCTATCCTGCTTCTTTTTTCCACCCGAACATTTGTTAGAAGTTTTGACTGGCGAGATGAGTTGACCTTGGCCACACACGATGCGATGGTATCTGAATCTCATGTATTGGAAATAACTATTGCTAATAATCTTATTAAGCAAGGTAAGGTAGATGAAGCAAAAGAACATGCGGTAAGGGCTGTAAAGATTTATCCTAATTTTACTAGTTATAATACCCTTGGAATAGTCTATACATATCTTGGTGATTATGGGGTCGCAGTTGCTGCTTATGAGAAAGCATTGGAATTGGGACAATATCAAATATTTTATGAAAATTTGTCTTTCGCATATTTAATGGGCAATGATTTAGATAAGGCTGAAAGCTTTACTGAGGAGGCATTAAAAAAGTATCCAAGCAGTGTTAAACTGTGGTTCAGGCTAGCAATTATTGAATATAAGCTAGGGAGACTTGATAAAGCCAAATCAGCTATCATGGCAGCCTATCAATTAGAGCCAACTCAAGGTATTAAGATGTTGTATAATGCCATAATAAGTGGGAGAAAGGGCTTAGAATTTAACCTTATTCCAGAATAACTGTATCTATTACTAATTGAACTTAGTGGATAGTTCTATACTAAAATATAAAGGAAAGCAGTCCTGCCCTCGCTAAACATAGTGTTTTTTTGGTATCGTTGAGTTATGGCTATTACGCAATTTAAGCAAATTCCCCGCAATCTCAAAGCAATCACTGCTCGGCTAGTACAGGATCTATCTTTTGCCCGAGTTTATTTGGTGGGTGGCGCTGTGCGCGATTTGATATTAGAACGACCAACCAAAGATTATGACTTGGTTGTGGGGAGCGTACCTATTCCAAAACTTGAACGCTGGCTAGCCGACCATGGCCAAGTAAACTTGGTTGGTAAAACTTTTGGCGTATTTAAATGGCAACCTGCTGGCTGGGCGGGCGAAGCGATTGATGTAGCCTTACCGCGCACTGAACATGTGAGTGTTGGCAGCGGCCAATACCGTGATTTTAAAATTCAAAGTCAGCCTGATTTGCCAATTGAAGACGATTTATTGCGGCGTGATTTTACTATCAATGCTTTAGCACTGGATTTGGAAAATAATAACCTGATAGATCCTTCACGGGGCTTATCGGATATTAAAAAAGGAATTATTAGAACTGTAGGTAAGCCAGAACAAAGATTTAAAGAAGACCTTTCCCGCACTTTGCGGGGGCTAAGGCAGGCTTGCCAGCTGAATTTTAAAATTGAGCCAACCACCTTAGAAGCTATTGCCTCATTAAGTCAAAAATCCAGCAATGGCAGACGCACTGGTGATTGGCTGGTACCGCGGGAAATTATTGCCCGTGAATTACTTAAAGCCTTACAGGCAAACCCGGTAATGGCTTTGGGGTTGTTTGATAAAACTGGTTTTATTGCCCAATTATTACCTGAGGTGGAAACTCTTAGGGGCGTGCCTCAGCCGCCAGAATTTCATAGTGAGGGTGATGTTTGGGAACACACTAAACTGGCGCTGGGCTCGTTTGAGGTGCCGGAATGGCGAGAATTTTTTGGCAAAAGCAAACCAAGTCTAAATGTAATACTCGCTACGCTGTTGCATGATATTGGTAAGCCAGTAACTATAAAAACGCCCCTGAAAGATAAGGTAGACCGTATCAGAACTGACGGGCATGATGTCGCTGGCGCTAAAATGGTACCAGATATTTGCCAGCGACTAAGACTCACAAGTTTCACCAACCCTGAAGCTGGACAAATAAATACTGACACTGTTACTTGGTTGGTACAAAACCACCTTTTACTAGCTCATGGCAGTCCAGAAATATTTAAGCCGGCCACAGTCTATCGCTACTTTTTGAAAGACCAAATCAAGGGCCAGGAATTACAACAAGTAATTTTTGCTGATATGCACGCCACCAGACCTCATGACGGCCGCTTACTCACGCCTAAATTAACTGAACTGCAAAACAGAATAAAGGAGGTCAGCAAAAAACTAACCTCTGGCAAACTCAAGCTGTTACTCTCAGGTGAAGAAATAATGAAGAGTTTTAATATTAAACCTGGCCCAAGTGTTGGTTTACTATTAAAAAAGTTAGAAGAAGCTCAGCTGTCTAGTTTGGTAAAAACCAAACGCCAAGCCATAAATTATCTTAAAAAGCAGATATGAATAAGAGTTTAAGCGCGCCAGAATTACACGAACCAACTAGGTTGGATAAATTTTTGCATGCTGCTCTACCTGATTATTCCCGCTCGGTTTTGCAACGCGCTATTCGCGAGGGCAATATTACAGTCAATGATAAAAAAGTTGTTGTCCATCACTGGCTAAAATCTGGTGACTCAATTGAGCTGAAAAACCTAGCGGAACCGATAAAAATTACGGTCACGCCCAATAAGGACGTGCTTTATAAATTAATTGCCGAAACAGCGGATTATTTAATAATAGATAAGCCAGCTGGTTTAGTAGTGCATCCGGCCGCTGGAGTTAACGAACCAACCTTAGTTGACGGCCTTATAGCCAAATACCCGGAAATTGCCAGCGTAGGCGACGACCCGTTACGGCCTGGCATTGTGCACCGGCTGGATCGGGAAGTTTCCGGCCTGTTGGTAATTACCCGCAACAACCAAATGTATGAGCATCTTAAAAAACAATTTCAGGACAGGACAATTGATAAAGAATATGTTGGTTTAGTAATCGGCCAATTATCTCAGCCCTCTGGCACTATAAACTTCCCGCTGGCTCGCTCCAAACGCAATCATGGTAAAATTGCCGCCAGAAATAAGGCAGGAGATGATACACGGGAAGCTATTACTCATTACGCCGTAGCCAAACAATGGCAAAAAGTAACTTTGCTAAAATTAAAATTGGAAACCGGGCGGACTCACCAAATCCGCGCCCATTTGGCTGCTTTAGGCTACCCGTTGGTTGGCGATCAGCTTTATCGACCGCCTAAACTGGCTTTTAAAAACACCCCTGGCAGAATTTTCCTCCATGCTCAAACACTTTCTTTTACTGACTTGGCTAGCCAGAGGCAGACTTTTTCCTCACCCTTACCAAAAGAGCTGTCAGATTTCCTAAACTCACTCTCATGAAAAAAACTGGCAAATTATTTATAATTTCTGGGCCATCACAGGTGGGTAAAGATTCAGTGGTTCGTACTCTTAAAAAGAACAAAGCTTTGGGGCTTACCGGCATTGTTACTAATACCACCCGCGCCAAACGCCCTGGAGAAAAGTCTGGCGTGGAATTGAATTTTTTAACTGATAAAAAATTTGATGAATTAATTAAGAAAGGTGAATTACTAGAATGGGCTTATGTTAGAGGCGGCAGATTTGGCACGCCGAAAAAACCGGTAGTCTCCGCCTTAAATAAAAGGCAAGATGTAATTATTAATATTGACGTCCAGGGCACAAAAAAAGTAGTTAAACAAATGCCCCAGGCAATAACTATCTTTATAACGGCGGAATCAACTAATGAAGTTAGGCGGAGAATTTTTCTTTCTAAGAAAATGACCTTGAAACAAAAAAAATACCGCTGGCAAGAAGCCCAGAAAGAACTTAAAGCCATGAAACATTATGATTATATTGTTATAAACCGGTGGGGCAAATTAGCAGAAACTACCAAGCGGGTGGCTAATATCATCAATAAACTAAAGAATGCCCAGTCTTGACTAACAACTAATAATAGGGTATCCTAGCTTGGCACTTATTGCTTAAATTTCATAATATGTCTCAAGAAAACAAGGATAAATATAATTCCATCAAACCTGGCCAGGTAGTTAAGGTTCACCAAAAAATAAAAGAGCTTAATGCCAAGGGTGAAGAAAAAGAGCGCATTCAGATCTTTGAAGGGGTGGTGCTAGCCAAAAGAGGTGGCAATGGAACCAACTCTACTATTACTGTCCGTAAGGTCTCCAATGGTATTGGTGTGGAACGCATTTTCCCTTTACAACTTCCTACTATCACTGCCATTGAGGTTGTGAAGCAACTTAAAGTCAGGCGAGCCAAGCTCTATTACATGAGAGATTACGGCAAGAAGATAAAGGAAGTAGCGGATCGGGCGGCTTAAAATCTTTTTGCGCGGACGTGGCGCCTGCATGCGGTAGGCAGGGAATTGGTATAATTAACACAAGCGCGGGTGGCGGAATTTGGTATACCTGCCTGCCGGCAGGCAGGCGCGCTGGCTTGAGGTTATATGAAACACTATGTATATGCACTGCTAAGCAAAACAAATGGTAGTCTGTATATTGGGATGACAACAAATGTACACCGGCGTTTACAACAACATAATATCGGTAAAACTCGATCGACCAAAAAATTTACTCCTTATACAATAATATATACTGAGGAATGGCCTGACAGAATATCAGCACGCGAGAGAGAAAAATATTTAAAATCTGGTATTGGTAGAGAGTTCATCAAAACAATTATCAGTTAATTCTTGCGGACGTGGCGGAATTTGGTATACGCGCAGGCTTGAGGTGCCTGTGGGGGAAACCCTGTGGAGGTTCAAGTCCTCTCGTCCGCACCAGTAGTAATATGAAGGCACGGGCGCTTAGCTCAGCTGGTTAGAGCGTCTGCTTTACACGCAGAAGGTCTGGGGTTCAAGTCCCTAAGCGCCCACCATTCTTTGTTTAATGCCTAAAAAATTCCAAAAGAGAGCTGAAAATTTTACTTGCGATAATTGTGGTCAAGTAGTTCAAGGCACAGGCTATACCAATCACTGCCCCAAGTGTTTGTGGAGTAAACACGTTGATATTAATCCGGGTGATCGCTTGTCAAATTGCGACAGTATGATGCCACCAATCGGCTTATTTATTCGCGGAGGCGAAAAATTAATTGTCCATCGTTGTGGCAAATGCGGCCTGGAAAAGTTTAATAAGGTTCGGGTAGGTGACAATGAAGATGTTGTTATAAAATTATCTTCAAACCCATTTGAATTTAAGCATTAAAATTTGCCAGAAAGGCAAATTTTTGCTAAATTCTTGCTATAAGCTAATTATTAATAACTATTTTTATGAATGGCATTATTGTCGGAATTATCATGGCCTTAGTGGGTTTTTTAATGACCTGGAAATCAGAATGGATTATTACCAATTTTGGCAAACTTGATTGGCCAGAACAACACCTGGGTTCTGATGGCGGTACTAGAATCTTTTACAAGCTGCTTGGTGTTTTCCTTATAATATTAGGTTTCATGACCATGACTGGCCTGCTGGGGAATATTGGCCGGGCAGTACTACCTCGATACTTTAGCAGTTTAACTGCTTAAAATATCCACGGGCCGTTAGCATAATGGTAGTGCATCCGGTTTGCATCCGGAAGGCGCGAGTTCGATTCTCGCACGGTCCACCAAAACGTATTTACAGAAAATAATTATGTCAAAAATACTTACCAAAAAAGAGGCTGTTGAATATCTAGGTCTTGATGACAAGACTTTTGATAACTACTTCAAAAATGCGGCGGAGTTTCCATGCCTAGATCGTAACGGTGGTAGGGGTCGTTTTTACTTTGACGAAGACGCTTTACGAAAATGGAAAGATGGCTTAGCGTGGAGAACTGTCGATTTGAACAAAGACGACTATACTTTATGTTTAGATTTTGCACTAGCACAACACTTTCGTAAGTATGTGCAATCAGATTTTGGTACTGGGCGACAAAGGGAGTTTGGACAAAAAATAACAAATTGGGTCAAAGGACAGCTTGGAGAGGTTGCAGTAAAGAAATTTCTAAAGCGAGAGTTTAATGTAGATATTGAACTTGATTTTGATATTCGCGATAAAATTGTTTTGCAAGATATTACGGCTGTCAAAGAAAATGGAAAGATGAGAATACCCAAAATAGGCATTGGTATAAAATCATCTAAACCAAAAAGTGCTTTTTTGGTGCTCGGAGAAAATGAAATAAGGATAAAAGAGCGTAGATCAGATATTTACATCTATTGTCGCCCCAATATTCCAGACGACCATCTTTTAAGACTCACAAAGGAAGAAGTGAATGAAGCCGTAAAAGATAAGCCGCATTATTCCAAATACAAGGACTTAATGCCCGACTTTATAAATATACCTTGCGAAGTTGTGGGCTGGTGTCATTACTCCGAGTTGAGAGAGGCGAAACAAATCCCCGGACAAGAATTTGATGGTGTCCGATTCGTTAAAGAGTCTGGGCTTTTAAAGAAAACAAAGAAAGACTGGCAGGAGCTTATAAAGCAACTGTAGCGCCAACTTCTACTCCGTCAAATAAACTTGCTATCTCTCGTGCATTAGCTTCTCCATTGGTAAGTTTCGACTCCACGGAATCGTAAGGAATCCCCGCAAAAGTTTTTAGCACAGCGGAAATAACAGCTTGTGCTCCAACTGGAGGTACGGCCATGCCGATTTGTTTTCTCGCGCTTTCTTTGGAACCTTCGAATATGAAGCTATCGGGGAAAGATTGCAATCGTGCTCGTTCTCGATTTGTGAGAGCGCGATGCTCTGACCAGTGATAAACATGCGTTCCACCCCCTCCGCTTCCGGTGATCGTGTAGGCGGGTTTTTTGGGGTCCAACCTTTTATAAATCTGGCTCATACGAGCACCTTTAACATTTAGCCTCAAATGTTGAGGTATTCCCTCATACCAAGCATTTTCTCCGGCAGGAATATGTTTTAGCCGCTCAACAACGTCCGCAGATTGCTTAGTAAGCTCGTGATTTTGCGCGTTATCTGATATTCGTGGATTTTCTATTGCTTCGCGCGCGCTCACATAATTATTCTTTGTAGTCGGAGCAGGAACTTTGAATCTCAAACCCAAATCTTTTCTCATGCCGATTATGACAATACGATGCCTTTGTTGAGGTACTCCGTATTCTTCAAACTTGTATAGGTGTGGTGTAAGAACATAACCTTTTCCTGCTGAACTAAGGTCTTTCAAAATTTGCTTAAAAGCATTTCCACCATTCGCACTCTGTAAGCCACTAACATTTTCTGCAATGAACCATTTTGGATTATGGGTGTTTATTGCCCTTACTCCATGAGAGTAAAGAGGGCCGAACTTTCCATCAAAACCTTTCTGTTCACCAACCACACTAAAGTCATTGCAGGGAAATCCAAAAGCAAGCACATCAAACTTTGGCACCTTTTTAAAATCTATTTCTTGAACAGGGGCGCAAACAACACTTTTTTCATTTCCGTTGTGAATATTGCGAGTGTATGTTTTGCAAGTGTCGGCATCGTAGTCGTTTGCCCAAACAGGCTCGATGCCATAGATAGTATTTTTATTTTCGGCAAAAGACCTGATTGCACCAAGAGCGAGTCCGCCGGGGCCGGAAAATAATTCTGCTAACTTAAATTTGATTTCTTTTTTCTTCATAAATATATAATCCTATTTTAGCATATTATTGCCCGATGTTCTTCACAACTTCAACAACCTTGCCACTAATTCTAAAGTCATCGTTTTTGTGAATAAAGATTGGTGAGTATTCCTGCGTTGATTCGGACAACAGGGCAATTCTAGAATTATCTGTATCCAAACGATATTTTTTTATATTAGCCATTCCATCAATAACAGACACAACATAATCACCGTCGCGTGGTGATGTATTTTCGCTATCTACAATAACAAAATCTCCACTCTCGATATTTTTGCCACCTATGTCTGCTTTGTTGAGAGAATTACCCTCCGCTCTTAAAGCGAAAACACTTTTCTTGTTCGGAGCAAGTCGTTTGGATATTTTCAAATATCCTTCAATGTTTTGATCGGCGTAAATAGTCGCTGGACCACAATTAGCGGCACCAACTATTGGAATTGAAACAAAAATATCTCCAGCCTTTGCTTTGTTGCTAATTCTGCTGACTTTTTTATTTTTTCTGTCAATCAAAATAAAACCCTTTCGTTCCAGTTGGGAGAGATGGTGTTTAACTTTTTGGGGGAGCTTTTCTCCTATCAATTCGCCGATTTGGCGTAATGTGAAATTGCCAACATTTTTATCGTCAATCACTTTGAGTAATTTTTCTTGTATTGTGTGCATATTGGTATTATAGTTTAGATGTCAAAGATATGCAAAAAGTTATCCACACCTAATTAATACATGACAGAGTTGACAAATAATCTCCTGTGGCTAAAAATAAAGCTATCCCGATGGTCTAGCAAACTATGATGTCGACGGGGCAGAATAATTAACCAACAGAAATTAAGTATGGCAAGAAATTACAGCACAAGGCGCGATGGTTCCACTTTTGACGAGGCTACCGTTGAGGCCGTCTGGAAAAAAGGTGAGGTTGAACCTAGCTACCCGAGTTACCGAAAAGATAAATGCGGTGCAAGTATGCAACGCGTAAAATACGGGGAGACCGTGCAGTGGGGATGGGAGATTGATCATATCAAACCAGTTGCCGACGGCGGCTCGGATGATATAGGCAATCTGCAACCGCTTCAGTGGGAGAATAATCGCCACAAAAGCGACAGCTATCCTAACTGGACTTGCAAGGTAAAAAGTTAAGGGTACTTCGAAAAAGCGACCCAGTAGTTAGAGCCTGATCGCCTGAGAATTATCCGCAGGAAAAAATTGTTGTCCGACTTGGATGAGATGGCGAACGACCGGCGCACCCTCGGCAGAAGGCCTGCATTGCGTGGCTTATCTATTTCTTATAATCTACAATTATGTTTTTGCTTAAGAGGAAAAGAAGATAAAGATTCAGCGCACTTGTGCGCTTCTTTAACTTGCCCTCGTAAGCTAATGGATAAACTGCCTCGGTTCTAACGAGGACTGTTCAGTTAACAGTCAAGGGTAACACTTTTTGATAAGATGATTGATGTTGTTCAAACTTTTCTCTAGGGGTAAGGCCATTTAGATATTTTCCTAAGTGAATTCGCTCCTCGTTATACCAATGTAGATATTCAGTTAGTGTGCGCCATGGTCGTAAAGGATTTAAGTAAAACTCTTGATCAATAACGCCGTGGGCTCGCTCCACCGCCCCGTCCCAATTAGGCGAGGATTTAGGAATAAAGTAATGAGCGATACCATGTTCCCCAAGATACTGGTGAAACACGCCACGATTCTCTGATCCATTATCGTTTTGAATACCACTAATCTTAAAGGGAAATACTTTTTCAGCTTGTTCAAAGGCCATGATAGTGGCTTGGGCTTCCAGTGAATTCATAACCACCGCGTGGTGGAAACCAGTATAAATATCAATAAAAGTACGTTGGTACTGCCTCATACCATTCAACCAAACATATTTAGTATCAACTTGAACAACTTCTCCTGGTTGCTTGGGGATAATAGCTTCTTTAAGTGGTTGATACCAAGGCAGTCGTTTCTGAGGACGACGAATAAGTTTTTTCTTCTGGTAGTAGCGATAGATTATGGTGGTGGAAACAGATAGGTCTAACCGTCGCTTTAACAGTAGTTTCATTTTCAGCGGTCCATAGTTAGTTAATAATTTTTCACGTTCAATTAATAGCCGCACCTGATGGGTTAGCTTCGTTGCTGGTTGTCCACGTGGTGGCTGATATAAAACAGTACCTAAGCCATGGTCGATTTTATACCACTTATGATAGGTTTTTCGACTAAGACCAAAGATCTGACACGTTTCAGTGACCGTACGGCCATCCCGGTCAACTGAGAGGTACCAGCGGGCTCGTACTTCTTTGGGATATATAATTGGGTTCATATCTCATAGTTAACACCTGTTACCCTTGAACTGGCTAATTGTAACCTCTAGGTGTTAACTGTACGAGGACTTGCTGGTTCGAATCCAGCCGAGGGTGCCAATTTTTTTACAGTCGCCGCCGGATTTTTTCGCCGAAATACCAGAAGCGAGGGCGGCCAATCGGGGCTCTCCGTAAAATGGCTTGTGTTTTTTTCAAACAAACACCACCAATTCTAATTGATTAATAAAAAATCTCCGTCTCGTACGGAGATTTTTATTTAATTTGCAATTAGAATAAACTAGACTGCGGACCAGCTTGTTCGCTTGGAGCGAATAAATGGATTTTGCCATACTCACCGTCGTAACCCGGTTCCATTTGAGCGATTTTTCCTGCGCGCAAACGCCCGATAGCCTCCACTACTCTCTCGGTAGTTAGACTTGTAAGTTTATCAAGCGGCACATCCAACAATAGCTGGAGTTCGCCTCGCCCCTCGGATACTAATTGCCAATATTGTTCCTCAACCGCTTTAGTGGCCCGCCCTTTCACGCCCTGAGCCTGGGCAATCACCTTATCCAGCTCAATCAAGCTAAAGTAGTTTAAGGCCCCGACTGGTTTCCGTCCCAGTTTATTATCCGCCAGTTCTTCCACCCGATTTAGAACACCGATGGTAAGCTCGCGATTGCATTTGGGACAAATATTTTTAAGTTTGGCAGACTCGGCCGGAGATAAGCACACCTTACAATCACGGTGCCCGTCATAATGATACCGGCCCTCATCTGGGAAAAACTCAACTGTCCCGCTTAATTTCAAGGGTGAAGTTTGTTTATTCTCACTGACTGCTATCGGGTTAGCTTCACGAATAGCTTTCATTATTCCGCTGTAAGATAGCTCACTACCTTCAAAAACATCAGCCTCCCGACCTAAATTAGGCAAACTATGGGCATCAGAATGTGAGGTTAAAGCCACTTTATCCAGAGCTGATACTCGCCAGTTCATAGCGGGATCGGATGACAAGCCTGTTTCAATAGCAAAAATGTAAGGCGCCAGATCTTCAAAACATTCGGCAATAGAATCATAGCCTGATTTTGAGCCAAAAATTGCAAACCATGGTGTCCAAGCATGAGCTGGGATAAGCACGTTCCTGGGGTCAATCTCCAGCAGAATTTTCAACAGCTCAATTGAGCTCATACCTAAAATCGGCCGGCCGTCACCGGCTAATTTACAGCCACGCTTTTCCAGGGTGGTATTAATTTTGGCAACTACTTCTAAACTTGGAGCAAAAATACAATGATGCACCCGCCTGGTTTGCTCATTATGCCGATAAATGCACGCTACTTCCGTGCCGCAAATAAAATGAACGTCCGTTTCCGCAACAGGTGTAAACCTGGCTTCTTTTTGCCTAAACTCTGATTTCAAGCGATACAAACCTTCGCCATGAGGCTCAAGTTTTTCCTGCAAATCATCAAACCATTTAGGATGGGTAAAATCACCAGTGGCTACCAAACCCAAACCTTTAATACGGCACCACAAATCAATATTCTCGGGTGTTAATTGCGGCGAACACGCCCGGGCATATTTAGAATGGATATGAAAATCAGCGTAGGTACGCATACTTACTCTCCGTAGTGTAGCAGTCTTATGTAAATAAAAAAACACGCCTCTAGGTTTTGGCGATGGCCTACTTTTCCGCGGACTAATGTCCGAGTATCATCGGCGCTCAAGGGCTTAACGGCTCTGTTCGGGATGGGAAGAGGTGTTACCCCTTGGCTTGAATCACCAAAACGTAGTGACGTGCTTTTTAAGGTTTACTGCCCGGAAAGTACTGGTGGTGTAAAATAAAACACCAATCCGACCAAAGCAGTAACTAGAAGTAGGGCGAGCGCTAAACGCCAGCCATCATTTTTAAACATTTTCATTAAAGTAAGTGTTTTTATTTACCAATTCATTCTTGTGGTTAAACCATCGGACGATTAGTATGGCTCGGCTTAAACCCTTACGGGCCTTACACCTACCACCTATCAACCAGATGTTCTCTCTGGTTCCTCAACGAAACCTAATCTTGAAGACGGCTTCACGCTTAGATGCTTTCAGCGTTTATCCGCGCCGAACGTAGCTACCCAGCGATGGCCTTGGTAGACCAACTGGTGCACTAGAGGTTCGTTCTTCCCGGTCCTCTCGTACTAGGGAAGAGCCTTCTCAAGTTTCGCACGCCCACGACAGACAGGAGACCGAACTGTCTCACGACGTTCTGAACCCAGCTCGCGTACCGCTTTAATTGGCGAACAGCCAAACCATTGGGACCTTCTCCAGCCCCAGGATGCGATGAGCCGACATCGTACTTGATTCCACACTTTCATGTGGCGCAGACTATATCTTCTTCTTGCCCTGGATCGTAGCGGATTCGCCTAGGCGAACGTGAACCGCATAACCTCAGATTTCACTGCAAGAGTCGGCGTGTTAGCCCGCCGTTGGCGGGCTCTTCCCTTTCGGGTCAGTCGTTACGGGGTTACTCCTCCGCTAAAGCTACGGTGTACAAGCAATCTAACTTTATAGACGCCTGTCAGCCGAAGCTCGCCAAAAGCGAGCGAAGGTTGAACTTCCCACGGTGTTGCCGGGTCCGCCCTGGGCGGACTGACGGGTTCACCGTTATAAGCCGATTATTGATCTTGATTCCTGTCTAAATTATTTAATTAAACGAAAAGATTGGGAAAAACATCACTGTTCATGCACCCCGATATGTTAAGGTGCCAAACCGGGTCGTCGATGTGGACTCTTGGACCCGATCAGCCTGTTATCCCCGGAGTAACTTTTATCCGTTGAGCTTCGACCATCCTATATTGGATCGTCGGATCACTAACTTCTGCTTTCGCAACTGCTCGGGTTGTAGCCCTTGCAGTAAAGCTGGCTTGTGGGTTTGCCCTATCACTCCCGTTTCCATCGGGAGCTAGCCAACCTTAGTAAACGCCTCCGTTACATTTTAGGAGGCGACCGCCCCAGTCAAACTACCTGCCAGATACTGTCCCTCAGCCGGATAACGGCATGAGGTTAGAACACTAAAACCGCCAGGGTGGTATCTCATATTTCCGCTCAGCCCCAACCGGAGTCAGGGCTTCAAAGCGTCCCACCTATGCTGAGCAAGCACTTATAATGCTCAATACCAAGTTGTAGTAAAGCTTCACGGGGTCTTTTCGTCTAGCCGTGGGTAACCCGCATCTTCACGGGTCTTGCAATTTCACCGAGTCCCTTGTTGAGACAGTCGTCAACTCGTTATGCCATTCGTGCAGGTCGGAACTTACCCGACAAGGAATTTCGCTACCTTAGGACGGTTATAGTTACCGCCGGCGTTCATCAGCGCTTCAGTTCAAGGCTGCCTCCGCCTTGCGGCGGAATGACCTCTTGCCTTAACGTTCTGACACTGGCCAGGCATCAGCCCCTATACGTTGCCTTGCGGCTTTGCAGGGACCTGTGTTTTTGATAAACAGTCGGTTGACGTCTTTTACTGCGACCCGTCTTGCGACGGGTAGGCCTTATTCCGAAGTTACGGCCGTTGTATTGCCGAGTTCCTAAACAAGGGTTCTCTCGTACACCTGAGGCTACTCGCCTCACCCACCTGTGTCGGTTTCCGGTACGGTCACCATTAAGTTAACTCTAGAGGTTTTTCTAGGCCGTCTCGCCAGTTCTGTCGGGTCGGGGTTGCCCCTTTCCCTACGTCCCGCGCCTGCCGATTATCCTGGCGGATTTACCTACCAGGCACGGCTTCACGGTACACGCGCATAACCAAATCGCGCAGAACCTTAAAAACGACGTCACCCCATTGAAACTTAATGGCGGGGCAGGAATATTAACCTGCTGTCCATCGGCTACGCTTTTCAGCCTCGCCTTAGGCCCGCCTCACCCTGGGTCGATTTGCGTTGCCCAGGAAACCTTAGGTTTACGGTGGACTAGGTTTTCACTAGTCTTTTTGCTACTTATGCCAACATTCGCACTCCTCTGCGCTCCACCCCGCCTCACGGCTGGGGCTTCACGGCAGCAGAGGACGCTCCTCTACCGCCCGTCTTACGACGGGCCCACAAATTCGGTATTCAGCTTTAGCCCCGGTACATTTTCGGCGCCCCAGCGCTAGACCAGTGAGCTGTTACGCTTTCTTTAAAGGGTGGCTGCTTCTAAGCCAACCTCCTGGTTGTTTAAGCGACGAGACCGCCTTTAACACTTAGCTGAAATTTAGGGACCTTATTTGGTGATCATGGGCTGTTTCCCTTTTGAGCGGTGAAGCTTAGCCCTCACGCTCTGACTCCATTCCTTACGTTTCCTGACATTCGGAGTTTGGTTGGATCGCCTAGGCTTACGCCATGGAAACCCATTCAGTGCTCTACCATCAGGAACGATGGAACAGGCTAGTCCTAAAACTATTTCGAGGAGAACCAGCTATTACCGAGTTCGATTAGAATTTCTCTGCGAGCCACAACTCATCCCCGCGTTTTGCACGGCGCGTGGGTTCGGGCCTCCACACAGTGTTACCTGTGCTTCACCCTGGTCATGGCTAGGTCACCCGGTTTCGGGTCTAGTGATAGCAGCTTTTGAGTAAGAAAAGCGCGGCGTGAAAATACACGCATCGCTTTTCAAACTCAGTACGGCTGTTAAGCCTCGCTTTCACTTTGACTACGTCCCGTAGGACTTAATCAGCTACTACCAGCTAACTCGTTGGCTCATTCTTCAATAGGCACGCCATCACGCACCACTTCAGCGTAGGTTCGCCTACAGCTCGTTCCCAGTACAGCCGCCTAACCTGCGATAACAGGCGGTACGGTATCTGACTAGCACGAGGGCCATAAGCAAAAAACCTACGCTGAAGTGGTAAGCGCTCTGACTCCTTGTAAGCAGATGGTTTCAGGTACTATTTCATCCCCCTCACCGGGGTGCTTTTCACCTTTCCCTCACGGTACTAGTTCACTATCGGTTATGGAATGTATTTAGCCTTAACGCATAGTCGCGCTTGCTTCCCACTGGATTTCACGAGTCCCGTGGTACTCAAGAATAATAACTAGGAGCCCAAAACTCCTTTCGCCTACAGGGCTGTCACCTTCTTTGGCTGGCCGTTCCAGGCCATTCGACTAGGAAAGTTTTGATTTCTAATTCTCCCCTTGAGAATCATTCACTCTCAAGACGCTACTATCTTACTACGCTTAGAAACACATTGGCTGAATGAGCCTTAAAACCCGCGCTTCGTATCTATCAAAAGATATACACGCATCGCAAGTTCAAGCGTCACTAAGTTTGGGCTGGTCCCGTTTCGCTCGCCACTACTCCGGGAATTATGTGGCACTGCTACTACCACTCACAAACGTTTGCGCGAGTGATAGCAACAGAACCACGTATCGGTGTTTTCTCTTCCTCTGGGTACTGAGATGTTTCACTTCCCCAGGTTGTCTTCTAACCGCCTATGAATTCAGCGGCTGATAATCTGATCTTCCATCAGATTGGGTTACCCCATTCGGATATCCCCGGGTCAAAGGTTGCTTGCCACCTCACCGAGGCTTATCGCAGGCTGCTACGTCCTTCATCGTCATTCCATACCAAGGCATCCACCATCTGCACTTATTTGCGGTTTAACCACAAGAATGAATAGGTACATACCTACTCACTTACCTTAAATTTAATACTACGCTTACAATTAATTACTTGATTTCTACTCCAATATTTATTTTTTAAAGAGCTCTTAAGCAACAAAAAATCGCTTGTTTCCAAGCGACCGTAAGTAGACAACAAGATAAATCAAGTCATACCCCGAAAGGGCCGCTTAGAGAGATTAGTGATTTAGTGTTACTCATAGTGTTTTTGCCGCTATTAGTTGTGGATAACATATTAGCAGCAAAATTAAGTATACGGGAACGCGCCCCGTCTGTCAAGAACAGACGTAATTTAACCTATATTAAACTACTGATTATAACCAGTAGCGTCAGTGAGCTGGTTCACAACAAAGGCGGCAATGGCGTAAGCTGCCAATACTATCACCAAGCCAACTAAACCTGCACCCATAATCTTGTTGCCGCTAGAGATCTGATCTTCGTTGCCGGCGGCTGTCATGCGCTTAAATCCGCCATAAAGAATTCCAACCACCACTAATACCCCAAGAAAACCCAAAATAATATTTATCAAACGGGCAATGGTAGCGATTAGCGCCACGTTTGTACCCAAGTTGGTTGAAGTCTCAAACTCATTCAAACCTAAGTTTGAAAGGTCGCTAGTTATACCCTGCGCCATCACCATAGCTGGCAAGCCACAGAGAGCAGCACTGAAAATTGTTGCGAGTATTTTCTTCATAGCTTTTAATAGTGTATGGTTAAAAAATAAATCTAAAGTAAAGATAATTCAATATAGTAAAAAAATAAAGAGTCTGCTAACTAGCAGACTCTTTATTAAT
>Ga0209210_1000894_pt1 | contig 27586 bp, 23 predicted proteins | sample RifGroA1_FD_183991 | JGI IMG/M metagenome (GOLD analysis project Ga0209210, IMG submission 183991) | Contaminated groundwater microbial communities from Rifle, Colorado, USA - Rifle Groundwater A1 (SPAdes) (version 2) | ecosystem: Environmental > Aquatic > Deep subsurface > Groundwater >...
GGACAAGAAGCGATCGGATCGGAACATACGCCAGAAGAAATATCGCATTTTCCCGAAAGCCCGCGCCGATAAGAATGCATAGCATGGAAAGAAACAAGTGTTTCGCTTTTGGGATCTTCAAAAACATTTCAAACAATAGTAATCCCAGGAGGGAAAAAAACGCCGAGGGCAAAAAGGATAGCGATGCGGCGTACCACGTGACGGCCTGTTGCGACGGAGCAGCTGCAACAAACAAAGTAGCTGCAAGTATGGCTGCCTTTTTATTTTTTATTAGCGTATCGGCAAGAATATAAAGAAGCAAACCGTTAGCAGCATGGAGCAGTATACTGTACCACGCGTACCATCGGTGATCCAGGGAAAATAGCGTATAAAAGGCGGCCATGAGGATCGTGGTGAGCGGAGTAAAATGCGACCCCGATTGGATAATAAGCGTGGTAAAGCCATAGGTTTGGGCATAGACTACCCTGCCAAACCCCACCCATTCATCCTGCTGGAAGTACATGTGCCACAACCCGTAAAAAACAAGTATGGTAAACAGCAGAATATATATAGGAACAATGAACTTTTTCATTGCCCCAAAAGTATAGCATGGGACTATGCCTTGGTGTATAGTAGGGGTATATGGGAGAAATAGTCCGTCAAATATTTATTATACCGTTCCTTTTGCTTGCGTTTTTTACGGACGTTGTGGGACAACCGAACAGAGTGTTTCAAGGATCTGGTGCTGCAGTAGCAGAGCCAGCCGGAAGCTGGCAAACCTCTGTACCGCTTCCCTCTAGCCGTTATGATTTTGGGGCCGGCGTATTTGAGGGAAAAATATATATCGTTGGTGGACTTGTGCATCCATCTCCGTGGTTTCCGACACGTCTTGTTGAGGCATATGACGAGACGACCAAGAGTTGGTCCAAACTTAAAGATTATCCCAAACTCGTCCATCATGAGGGGGTGGTTGGTTGCGGGAAATCTCTCTATGTGATTGGTGGGTACTGGTTGCGCGTCTTTTCGTCTGCCTATGTCTATGCATATGATGCCAAGAGTGACGGTTGGATAAGAAAAGCGGATTTGCCAAATGCTCGCGGTGCCTTAGGTACTGTATGTGTGGATAATAAAATTTACGCCATTGGCGGTTCCGTTAATACGCACGCAGTGAGTTTTGTAGATGTTTACGATGTGGATTCCAACACGTGGACTTCAAAGTCTTCCATGCCAAGGGCACGCGAACATGCGGCCGTTGTGACAGCCGGCGGGCGGATATTTGTATTGGGTGGACATGATGGGAACCGTTTTAAAACAGAGACAACCAATGAAATCTATGACCCAAAAACGGATACATGGCGAACTGGCACACCAATACCCTTGGCGTTAAATGGCTTAAGTGCGGTAGCGCTTGGCAATAGTATATTTATTTTTGGCGGGGCCAATGGAGATGCAGTAAGCAATGAAGTTCATGAATACCGCATAGCGCAAGATCGTTGGGTGCGACGCGCAGATTTACCTGTTGGCCGTTATGGTTTTACGGCTTTGCCCTTAGGCAACACCATTCATGTGATTGGCGGAAACAGTGTCGTGAAAGGAAATTATTTCAATCTGGACCATCGTGTGTTTATACCCTAAGTTTGTCCCCCATTATGCATATCGTCGCATTTGCCAATGGTATACACACCAACACGCTGACCGGCGGAGACAAAATTTTTGTAGAATTTTGCAAACGCTGGATACTGGCGGGACATCACGTTGTTATCATCACCAATAAAGTCGGTCGCAGATACTGCATGCGAAATGGCATTGCTGCAAGTCATATCCTGTTATGGCGTGCTTCTTGGCTCGATCGGTATGGGGTGTATGCTGCCATGTTAGGTAAAACTGTCATGTCATTTATTCGTGGATTATTTCTGCTACAAAAACGAGTGGACGTGATATTTGCATCCTCTTTTTTCTTTCCGGATATCATCCCTGCGTTTTTTCTGAAGCTGCGGCACCCCCACGCGCAACTGGCAATCGCATCGTATTTGTTTACGGCCAAGCGGTTGGGCAGTGATTATAGCGGCGGACGGCTGAAGGGTTTACTGTTTTATCTGAACGAATTGGCTTCATTTTGGCTCACCAGGCGGTATCAGGGGTTGGTGCTTACGGCTTCTTCTCATGATAAAACCCAATTGGCCAGGAGTCAGCGGATTGACCCGCACGATATTATGGCCATCCGGGGAGCCGTGGACACGCGCTTTTTTTCGCCCCAGCACTCCGAAACTATTCGCTATGATGCCGTGTTTGTCGGGCGTTTTCACCCGCAAAAGTGTATAGATGAACTTCTTTCTATCTGGCAAATGATGATCGTGCGCCACGCGCATCGCATCTTGGCGCTGGTCGGAGACGGACCGCTGCGGCATAAACTTCGAACGTTTGTCCTTCGGAACAATTTGGAAAACAATGTATTTTTTTTAGGGGTCCATGACGGGGAGGAAAAGCTGGAAATTCTCCGGTCTTCGCGCATGTTTGTATCTGCCTCGCGCTACGATTCCGGTAATATCGCACTGGACGAAGCACTTGCGTGCGGGTTGCCGGGAGTGGTGTATGACCTTCCGGCTCTTGAGTATCCGCAGGGAGTACTCAAAATACCGGTAGGCAACAAGCGCCTGTTTGCCGATGCAATTGAAACGCTTTTGACCGATGAAGAAACATATAATCGTTTGAGCAAAGAAGCGCGGGCGTTTGCAAAAACGCTGGATTGGGACCAAAAAGCCAAAGAAGTGTTGGCGTTTATCCGACGCTAAGGGTTTCCCCATCCCGCTAAGCGGGACGCGCCCGCCTGCCAACGCCTAGTGCCGATGGGGAGAGTCGAACTCCCACGCCTTGCGGCATACGCTCCTGAAGCGTACGTGTATACCAATTTCACCACATCGGCGTTAGGCACTGGCGGGCAGGTCTGCCAATTTCGCCACTTCGGCATGCGTATGGTGCGGACGAGAGGAGTTGAACCTCCACCCCTTGCGGGATACGCACCTCAAGCGTACGCGTATACCAATTCCGCCACGTCCGCGCAAGCATATTGTATCATACCAATAGATTTGTGATAATGAGTTCTATGCCTCTTTCTATTTTTCTTGCAACACTTTTCGTGAGCGCCATCTCACTTATCGGCGGATTTTTGCTCATCAGTAAGCGTTTTGCGCTCGAGCGCCATGCCGGGTATTTTGTAAGTTTTGCCGCCGGCGTCATGCTTGCCACATCGTTTTTTGACCTTTTACCCGAAGCTTTGGAACTGGGACAGGAGAGTTTGATATTGGCAACAGTCCTTATGGGAATCGTGATATTTTTTTTCATGGAGCGCTTCCTATTGTGGTTTCACCACCACGATGATACGCACCATGCAAAGCCGTCTGTGTGGCTTATTATCATGGGAGACAGTATACATAACGCCATAGATGGCATAGCGATCGCCACAACATTTTTAACGAGCCCGGCACTTGGAGTTGCGGCAACCCTTGCCATTGCCGCCCACGAAATTCCGCAGGAACTTGCGGATTTCTCCGTCCTTATCCATGGGGGCATGACCAAGCGTCGCGCGCTTCTTTTTAACGTACTTTCGGCGCTCACTGCTTTTGCCGGTGCGCTTGTGGGCGTTATGGCGATACAGGCTTCTCAGACTATGTTGCCGTTTTTCCTGGCGTTTAGTGCGGGAATGTTTATTTATATCGCCTGCTCCGACCTGATCCCGGATTTGCACCGGGATTTCACCAAGCAAAAAGGCTGGCTTCAATCTATGCCGCTTCTCTTGGGTATACTCGTCAGTTGGCTCATTATACGTCAGCTTGAAGGCTAAATCTGGTTTTCGACCTAAAAACAGGATATAATATCGTCGTGTCGGACGATTAGCTCAGCTGGCTAGAGCGTCTCTTTTACACAGAGAAGGTCGGGGGTTCGAGCCCTCCATCGTCCACACTAGTAATTACACGTGATACAATGCTCTCATGTTTCGTTTCCTTCAAAAAATTGGTTCGTTTATCCAAGCCTATCCTGTCATTCTTCCCTTACTGCTTTTTATCATATTGACACTACCATTTTTTGGTATTCAGCCATGTTTCGATGGAGAAATTAGTTTTGGTTATGCAAAAGAGTTGGCGGTCAATGGGCTAAATTCCTATCTCCATGCAACTGCTCTTCACCCACCGGGCAAAGCGTTTATTCTGGTAGTATTTTTTAGGATGCTTGGGGATAGCATTATTACACTTAATTTTGTAAGTCATCTTCATGGGCTTTTTGGCATCGTTGGCCTGTATCTCCTGGCTAAACAGTTGGTCGACAAATATGTAGCCCTTCTTAGCGCACTGCTTTTGGCAACATCGGGAATATATTTAGCAAACTCATTTCATCTGTTAGATGACTACGTCATGACGATTTATATACTTTTTGCTCTCTATTTTTATGCAAAAAATAATAAACTACTCTACAACATATTTGCTGGCATTGCAGTATTAACAAAAGACACCGCTCTTATATTGCCGGCAAGTATTCTAATCGTTGAGTTTTTCCATTCGTTTGAAGATATGGTATTCCGGATGAAACCAAAACAAATTTTACGGTTTATTCTGTGGTCTTTCCCCATTGCTATCTACGCCATCTGGTATTTGTATGTCCAGTCAAATGGAATAGATGTATGGCATGAAAACATATTTGCAGAATCTAAAGATAGGGGGGCCATTATCACGATAATCCTGAATGTTTTAAACTGGAATTTTTTACATGAGTGGGCGGACCGACATCGAGCCATGTTCTTTTATTTAAATTTCAATTGGGTCTATTTGCTTGTTGGTGCAGCAGGAATTATTCTTTACACGAAAAAAACAACTATAAAAACACTCTCAAAACAGCTATTTAAAAACACCCACATTGCAAAAACAAAGTTAACTATCATTGTCTTTTCTTTCATTTATTTTTTTACCATATTTACATTTCAAACATTCACTGCGCCGCGATATGGATTGCCTCTGTATAGCTTCATTTATATTGTCGTTGCACACACGATTATTAGGTATCTTCATAAAATTCCGTTTCACATGATCGTTATCATGGGCCTTTTTATGACAACTACGCTATTTTTCTCTTTTGATCCGATAAGCAGAATATTATGGCATATTAAACCCATAAGCAATCAACAATTTTACGGATTTTACCACGTAATAGATGGCAACGACGCTATTATCTATAATCTTCAATACCCGTTACTTCTGAAGAAAAAAACTCAAACAGTGTTGGAATACTTTAAAAATAACCAAGTAACCCCTCCGACCACTAATCAACTCGAGTATATATGCCAACTGCAATTTTAGCTTAATTTACCACTAGCGTGGCTTGATTGGTAGTGGTGGTCAATCCTTCTTCCGTAAGCACCCAAACCCGAAAAGAATATGTTCCCGAGCGCATTGCGTATGCAGAAATCGTAGCTGTTTTTGTTTCATCGGTATTAATCCCATCAATAAGATAAATATCATCCGGATTTTTCCACGGTTTATCAGTTCGTAGAGCACCAGGTGTTTCTAATGTTTTTAACCCAACGTTTGGGACGACTAATCGAGTTCTGCTAACCCTCCGTCCAAAATTATTTTTCACTGAGATAATAAGTTTTGCTGTGGGAATATTGGGATACCCCGCAATTGACAGCGTCAATGGAATCGTTTCGGGCACAATCGTCAAATGTGCTTCCAAAGGTTGTTTAATAAGCTTGTCTATATTCGGAGGTTTTGTTTTTTTGTAAACAATAGCAATACCAACGATGTGAATAACCATAATCGTACCAATAAGTAAAAAGGCTTTCCCGGAATTCGTACCTTGTTTCTTCATTGCTTGCATTGTATCACGTCAAAACATCTTAAGATTAACGCATATGATTTTGTTATCCCCTTGTACGGGCGGGTGACAACAATCTTCAATTGCCTTATAATTACAGACAGGAGAGCCTTAATAAGGCTTTCTGTATCTAGCCGAGATGGCCGAGGTAGTCAAGGCGCTTGTCTGAAGAACAAGTTATCTGGGTGCAATTCCTAGTCTCGGCACACGAAGCGCGGCGGTAGTTCACCGGTAGAATGTCTCCTTGCCAAGGAGAAGGTAGCGGGTTCAATTCCCGTCCGCCGCTCAAAATCTAGCTATTATTGCCGGGTCGTTCAACGGTAGGACACCTGTCTTTGGAGCAGGGTATTCTAGGTTCGAATCCTAGCCCGGCAGCATTGAAAGCATGAAATTCATGAAAGGTAGAAATTTAGATAGTTTAATTAGCCGATTGTTTGTTCTGTGAGATTGGCATGAATGGCGTTTAGTAAAATAACAAATTCTGCAGTTCTGTCTGCCTCAACGGACAGAGCATTTGATCCATCGGGTTTAATAAATTCCTCTAAAGTCCATCTTCCATCTGGAGATTGACGACGTATAAGATATCTGGCGGCTGTTATGGCAGTATCTCTAAAAATAGGGTTGCCGGTTAATTTGTAAAGCATCGAAGATGCTAGGCCAATTTTTCCTGAATACGGGTGTTCAATAGTCGCAACGCCGCAGATATTCCTGTAGTACGAATGGAACGCCTCCGCGTCTTCAAGTAATTTTGATTCACCGTGTGCGGCTGTAGCAAGAAGATAAGAAGACAGGCCAAAAACATAATATATTGGTTTAGACTGTCCGGGCATAAAAGCAAACCAGGACGAGGATTGGCTATCTATTAAATTTCCCGAGGGATCCCTATTTAAATAAAAGGCTTGATCAGGGTGAGGTTGCATATGCAGTACTTCAGAAACCGCTCGAGCGGCATCGTGAGCTCTTTCAAGTTCATCCGCGGAAATAAATTTTAGTCCTCCAACAGCCGTCGCCAGGAGACTTGTATTTGGTGAGACTGGTGACCAACGAAAGCCGTTGTCAGTTTGTAATTCGGCTATACTTCCATTGATGTCTTTTGAGGTTTCATCTTTAAGTAAATCAGCAGCCATTCCTAGCCACCAGTCTCGATAAAAATAACAGTAGGTAACGTATGGAAGAGTAACTTCGTTTTCTCTAAAGTGCCCTTTCCCATCAAGGAATAATTCTTTAGCAATGCCAAGCTGTTGAATCGCCATGTCTATGTTGTCTGTTAATGAAAAAACTAAAGGAAGTTTATAGTGAGCCTGAAGATCTCGCGGCCAATCTTTTGCTTTTGGTTTATCAATAGCAAGATTTTTAAGCCAATTTATACCTGCATGGGCAGCTTTTTCAAAATCAGGTGTCTCGGGATGTCTCATAGTAATTGTTCGAGGAGAATATTATACCACTTCGTCGCGGAACCAAAAAATAACACAAGAAGCTAGATGTTGTGCGGTTGCTCCAGAACTTGGAGTTGTCTATTCCACTCGTCTACGCGGGCCTGTGCGAGTTGTATTTTTCTTGCCTCCAAGTTGTGTAACGTTTGTAGATGTCTTCGACATCCAGCGACAACATCGGCAGTGTTTGCTTTTATCTCTTCATCCTGTGCGCCTAAATGTATCAGTCCTTGTACAAAATCAATTCCATTTTCGAAAGAAGCGGGAGCAAATTTCAGGCTTTCCCATTGCCTTTGACCGGTAAGGTCACTATCAGCATACATTGTTTGTTCACCAAATCTGCTGGTTGCAGGATCATAAACAACAACCGTCTGTGTTCCTGAATCCATATCAAAATCCGGGAGAACTCTACCGACAACACCATCTGCTTGAAAATAAAATCCCCCCTTCATCAAGTCCGCGGGCCTTTCGATAGCAATTACGTTCAGTAGGCCTTTACGCCAAATTTCATACGAACTTCCCACTCCTGGCTCAAAGTATGCATCACGTGGCTTTAGACTTTCTACTCTTTGCAATATACTCATAATTGTAGACATCTTATCATAAAAATATTTTGTGTCAATGCTTCGTTTTTACAGAACAATTTATTCATATCTCAGGGCTTCAATTGGATCCAGGCGGCTGGCGCGGATGGCCGGGGCCACGCCAAAGATGATACCGATGGCGCCGGAAAATCCTGATGCAAGCGCGACAGACCAGAGCGAAACTGATGTTTGGATAAACGCGCGCACGCCCAGCGACCCCAAAGTACCCAGAAGTATACCGATTGTGCCTCCCAGTAAGCTTAAAATAACCGCCTCAATCAGAAATTGAAAAAGAATATCCCGCGGAGTTGCTCCTAGTGCCTTGCGCAGCCCGATTTCGCGGGTTCGCTCCGTGACGGAAACAAGCATGATATTCATAATGCCGATGCCGCCAACCAGTAGCGAGATGGCGGCAATTCCGCCCAGGGCCGCGGTGATGACGCCCAAAAACTGGGTAATAGTGGAAAGAAGCTGTGTTTGCTCCATGACGGTAAATTCGTCATCCTTGAGCCGGCGGGAGAGGATTTTTTCTGCGTCGGATTTAGCTTGCGTTACGCTTTCGGGGTTCACTGCTTCCACAAATATCATATAGGGACGGGTGCGGTCAAACTGGCGCATGGCGGTAGTGAGGGGAATTGCCACAAAGTCATCAGCGCTTCCCATGGCTCCCCCGCCACCCTTGGACTGAAGTACACCTACGATTTCAAATTGTACTTCATTCATCGGCAGTGACCTTCCCACCGGATTGACGCCTTCACCAAACAGATCTTTTGCCGGTTTGTGTCCGAGCGCAATCACGCGCCGCGAGCGCTCCACGTCACTTTGCGTGATGATCCGGCCGAATTCCGGTTCAAAATTGGTGATATCAAAATAGTTTTCCCACACGCCCCATACTTCGGTGGACGACGTTTCACCTTTATGGGTAAATGTGGCAAATCCTTGAATCATGGGAGACGCTTGGGCAATATAGTCACTGCCCCGCTCCAGATCTTTGACATCAGAAAGCTGAAATTTACTGTTTGCCATGGCGGTAGACCGGGGCCCCTGGCTTAAATCTACTTTGCCAGGCATGACCCAAAGCGTATTGGAGCCCAAGGAGGCAAATTGCTCGGTGACGAAATTTTGGAGTCCCGTGCCGATGGAAACCAAAAGTATGACGGATGCCACGCCAATGATGATGCCAAGCATAGTAAGGACGGAACGGACTTTATTTGTCCGGATGGCAAGAAGCGCGATTTTGAGATATTCGAACATTCTCATGATTTCCTCCGCTTGGTATCAGAGACAATCGTGCCATCGGCAATACGGATGATGCGTTTGGCAACGGCCGCGACTTGCGGGTCGTGGGTGACCAGCACGATGGTGCGGCCGGATTTGTGAAGGCTTTGAAACATAGCGAGAATATCGTGGCCGGACTTGCTGTCAAGGTTGCCGGTTGGTTCATCTGCCAAAAGAATAGTGGGATTGGTAACGAGCGCTCTGGCAATAGCGACCCGCTGTTGCTGACCGCCGGAAAGCTGCGACGGAAAGTTGTGAAGTTTATCTCCCAACCCTACCTCGCCCAGCATATCGCGGCTGCGGGTACGGCGCTCGTTGGAAGATATACCTGCATAAACAAGCGGAAGTTCGACGTTGGCAATGGCGGTCGTGCGGCGCAACAGATGAAATTGCTGAAACACAAAGCCAATATGCTTGTTTCGGATTGGGGCAAGCTGGATATCGCTGGCTACAGAAATGTCTGTTTGTTCGATAATAACCGAACCGCTTGTCGGCCTATCCAGGCAGCCGATGATATGCATAAGGGTCGATTTGCCTGATCCGGAAGGTCCCATAATCGCGACAAATTCTCCCTGATTGACGGTGAGGGATATATTGTTAAGCGCGGTAAACGAAACGCCCTCCATGCGGTACTCTTTGGAAACATGGGAAATGGAAACAAGTGTTTTGGGCATGGCACAAAAAATTGACGACTATTTGCCGGCGATCGAGCTAAACCCTTTAATAACGACTTCATCGTTTGCATTTAGCCCATCTGTCACTACTATTTCTTCATCCGTTGTTGTATCGGTTTCTACTTTTGTTTTTTGGTAGGTGGTGCCGGTTTTTTTGTATACATACCTATCCCCATTTTCCTCCCGTATTGCGACAATAGGCACCACAAGGGCTTCCGGCATAGTACTGACGGTTATTTCCACATCGCCATTTAGTCCGATGCGAAGGGTGGCTCCGGGGGCAGTGTCAAAGGATATTTCTACCGGGAAAACAGTTGAGCCGCCGGCGGACGCCATGGACGCATACGCAATGTTGGAGATTTTGCCGGTAAAGGTGGTATTGGCAAATGCATCAAGGGTAATCGTTGCTTCCTGGCCCGGGCGAAGGGATCCTATGTCTACTTCGTCTATATTTGCCTCAAACACCAAGCTTTGCGGATCCGCTACCTCGGCTATAACATTGTTTGCGGTAATATTTACGCCCGGTATTGGGAATGCCAGATTTACTACAATGCCATCCGTAGGTGAAATAAGCGTCGCGTATTCTACCGCAAGCGCTTTTAGTTCTACATCAAGCACTGTTTTCTCAAGGTCCCATTGGTTTTTTTCCAATATTCGCTTGACGGTGTCCGTAAGGGCGGTTTGGGGGTTTTGCGTACCTTTGTAGGTGACCCGCCACATTTCTTCAAAGTCGTTGCGCTGGCGGCTGTAGTCGGTCAGATATTTTTCAAGCGTTTTTTGCACCTCTCTTTTGTCAAGACCGGCAATCGCCTGGCCTTTTGATATCGTTTGTCCTTCTGTTACGGCAACCCAGGCGAGTCTGCCGCCGGTTTGAAATGAAAGGCTTGCGGTGCGCTTTGCTTTTGTTTTGCCCGATGAGTCAACAGTGCGTACAAATGTTTTCTCTATGACTGCAGCCGTGGCAATTGCATCCTTGACACGGTTTTTTTGGGCGATTTTAAACCAACCAAATCCCACTATAGCAATGGTGGTGACCACGATACCTATCACAAACGGCCGCCGAATATACTTGAACATAAGAGGGTTTAGTATATCACGACGCGCTATCTATGTCATTGCCGGGGAGATCATCAACTTTTCTCTACTATTCGTGTAATAAATTTGTTGCGTCAAAAAACGCATAGGGGAAATAAAATTGTATTTGCCCAAAGTTTTTATCCGGTAAGAGTGGGAGCTGCGTACCAAGATACTTGTTAAAGATAATTCGGAATGTATTTACCGGGGTAATGGTTGGATAAAACATATTTTGAGATACGCCTGGAAAATAATAGGCATTCAAAATTCCCATTTTTTCTTTCATTTCGTCTGCTGTTGCCTCTCTCCAATCAAAACTTAGATTATGTTCACGAAATCTTTGAGGATACGGTCCTTCATCAGATTGCAAAACAATAATGGGAGGATTCAATGAATCTTCGAGAATCGTTTCTATAAGTTGCTGTATTAGATAATTAGAAAACTGAAGTTGACGGAGGTAATTTTCTTTAGGAGATCTTTTTCTTGCTATTGCCTCGGGTACGTACGTACCATCAATGTCCAAGACATTTGGAGGGTGGGTTAAAAGAGAATGGAAAAAAATAAATTTCGGCCCTTTCAACCGTACTGTGGTGGAAACTTTTTCTATTTCATCTAACTGCATGGCATATTTGGTTCTTCGTACTAAACTATTTCTTCCAGGCGCTGCAAATTTTTCATTATTCCACAAGCGGGAAATAATCGGCGGTACTACGGACTGTCCCCAAAAAAAGAAATCAAAGGCAGACAGACTAAAGGCATTTTCCGAATATGCGTACACATAGTCCGCGTGTTTGTTGCTGTCCATAGGAACCCCCGGGAGTGTTTGAGGGCCGTAATACAAAAATTTATACCCTTTTGCTTTAAGAGTCAAAGCGACAGCGTTGTCTTGAATACGTTCATAAAGTGGTGTACTATCCCGCACCTCAGGATCAATTTGACTTGCAAGATCATCAATGTAGTTCATATTGAGGGATGAGGCAAGCGAGGGAGAAGTAAAGGGATAGTTGGCGAAGCTTTTTTGAGCAACATAAAATCCTTTGGATTTCAAAAAAGTAGTAAAGCCGGAATTATCAAAATCATAATAGTTAAGAAGCGTTTCATTGCTTGCATATCTATCTAAAATGATATAGTAAATATCTGGTAAGTCATGTGGCGCTTTAGTACTTGGTTGTTGCACTATGGGCGGATTGAACAGCCTGACAGGCATTTGCACTCTGTTCAATTGTGTTTTGGCGATGGTAACGAGAGGAAGAATAAGCATAGCGGCCGACACGACATTGAGGACATAAAGGCGTGGAGCAATTTGTCCCCATTTGTTTTTGAGCAACCGTATGATCATGATGAGGAAAACAACGGAGCATATCCCATATATCTCCAGCGGCCAACGTTCTATAATAGGAAAAACGATATTTGAGGTAACCCATCCAGGCAGTTCTTCACTTTCAATAACGTTTACGATATGGCCGTACGAAAAAGATAATAAGAACATGATGGAAGCAAGAAAGCCTGCTTTTTTTCTATCTTTCAAAAAGAAATAGAGTAATGCCCAAATGTTGACAATAAGAAATAATGAAAAAAGCAGTGGCGTGACAATGTGAGTCAGTTTCAATTCATTTGTGTTGCTTGCAAATAAAGAAAGTACCGGAAACACTGCAAATAGAAATGGGAACAACGGTTTCTTTAGGAAGTTATTCATAGAAGTCGCCTTTTGTTTTCCATAAGATAGAGTATGCGTTTGCTGTCAATAATTGGCGTTTTTTGTTTAATAAAAAAATATCTGACAAACGTTGCTTCAAAATCTTCGGGCGTATATCGATCGAATATATCCGTACGATTGGCGAGAAGTTGCTGGACGTTTGGATCTTCTTTGGGGATAAATTCTATGACAAGGTGCCGGCATAATTGAGAAAAGAAGGAAGCAAGATTTACCAAGGGTATATTATTGGCAATTGCCAAGTGATGAATGAGAGCAAGTGCCAATACCATATCGACCGGGCCTCGTTCTACCAACGACATGCGCTCTTGATGGTTAAAGCCGATGGAAGGAGAGGGGTTAGTAAGATCAAGAAGAAGCGGAAGACAATTGGTGATCCGATGGGTTTTCCCATAGCGGTAGTTTTGTTCAATGGCATCAGGATCCATATCGAACGAAACGGTCTGACGGCTATAGGCAGCAGCCATGTAGCTAAATGTTCCGGTATTGGCACCGACGTCCCAAACAGTAGTCGGGCGATGTGACTGAAGAAAGCTGCGCACATGCGCTTTTTTGAAAGCGAAGGCTCTTTTGGTATACGTCATCTTTTCATAATACGTGAGCCATGTATGAGGGTTTGTATCTAATTTCAGAGACAGGCGGCAGATGAACGCTTCCAGATTTTCGATAAGTTTGATAAGCGCATGTTTTTCCATGCGCAAACTCTTGGTAGTCACGGCTTTATCTGCAAAGTATTGTTGGGACTTAGCATGCAAATGAAGGTGTAATACTATGGCCGGATGAAACCAGGTATGGATGGGCAAAAGAGCACTCGCAATATTTAGGGGAACGCCATCGAGGAAAATTCTCAATAGTTTACTAAACTGCCTACTTTTGTATTTCATCAGCAATAGTGGCGCCAAAAAATGCATACAAAATTGTCTATATGCAGGCCATGGTTGACCATCTTCGTATATTTTAAAAGAAAGAGTATCAATAAGAATGGGTTTTCCGGCAAAAAACTGGACATTGTATGCACTGGCGTCACGTAGAATCATGTCGTGCATAAGAGAAATTTTTTGAACTTTAAGGGTCGCGAGTGCTGCGTCTTTAAATTGACCAAAGCACCATTCGTAAGGATAGGAAATAAAAGGAATCTGCGTAGGTTTAACAACCAGAAAATAGTCTTTTTGGTTTTTCCTATGTATTTTTTGATGCGGTATGAGCAACTGTTGCTCAGTCAGAGCGGTATAAAGGCCCGAGTTCATCAGGTGCAGATATTCTTTGCGATACACGGGTTGTATGCCGCGATAAATTACGCCATGTTTCATAAACACTTGGCCACTAGGATCTTTAAAGGATGTATTACTTAAGGGATTCATCCGATTTTGACGTATGTGGTAAAAAAAATTTTTTATAGAAAAATGTTTTAATTTTTTTCCAAAAGAATTTTATACTAAACAAACCACCAAAGAAAACTCCTAAAAGAATTTGAAAGAGGTAGCTTCCTGTGCCCGGATCCAAGTAAGCATTCACCTTTTTAGAATACGCCGGGACAAGAAGAAAACTCAATAAAAGTATAAAAAGAAACCTCATGGGAAGTGGCTAAAAGCTTACCACCTGCAATTTTCACTGTCAATCCTGCGGTTATTTGCGCTTTATGGTGTAGGTTTTGGGGTAGTAGAGAAAAATTGCCGGCGCATCGTCGACCAGCCTGCGGGCAAAGTCTGCGTATATTTTTTTGCGCTCTTCAGGATCAAATTCAATACGGCCGTCCTCCAACAGTTTGTCAATTTTTAGATTAACGTAGCCGGTGATATTCGTGCTCGTTTGGGTGGAGTGCCAAAAGGGATATTGATCAGGGTCCGGCGGGATATCAATGGCCGAAAGAAGCACCTGATAATCAGACGGCACGGAGCTCTCTACCCGTACAGACGTGGTAATGCCCAGTGCCGACCATTGCCGGGCAATGAGCTGTGCGGTATCGATATATTGGGGAAACGTGGTGAGAGTGAGCGTAGCGGATCCGGAGGCAATATCGGCGTTTGCCAGGAGTTTTTTAGCCTGCACCATGTCCGGGTCAAATTTGCGAAGCCGATCGGTATAGCCCCAAGACGTTTTAGCAATAGGAGAATATGCGCGCTCTTCTTCAATTGCGGGCAGGCCATATCCGAGGGCCTGGCGAATAGATTTTTCTTTCAAAAGCGGATCGCGCTTCAGGTTGAAAAACAGCGCCACCACGCGTAGACGGTTGACAGTCTCCGTAATGGTCGGCACCCCCCAGGCTTTCAGACCCTGCGCAGAGCTTATATCTTCGATGATATCTATGTCGCCTGTTTTGTACGCAAGTGTTGCAAGGGCTTCTGTTTGATAGAACCGGTATTCAAAGCTGGGAAGTTCGCGACTATCAACCGGCGTGAGCTTGAGATATTGGACCGTATCGCCTTTGAGTCGGATGCTTGCGACTTTATACGGACCCAGTCCCTTGAGCCCCGGACGAAATAATGGTTTGGCAAGTATAGTAGGAAGCGGACTATAGGGGGCTTCCAGCGTGACGCGGATGGTAGATGTATCTATCTCCTGAAATGAGACACTCCGGATATTGTAGTTGATATCTTTGGCTTCAACTTTTTTCCCATCATGCCAGATCAAATCATCGCGCAGATGAAACGTAAACACGCGTCCGGAATCGGTTGCTTGCCAGGTATTAGCAAGACTGGGAGTGGCAGTACCGTCCTGGGAAATATCGGTAAGCCCCAAGCTGATTTGTTTTTGAATAGTCAGAGGCAAATTACTGGGAGAAAATTCCCCGACCACGCCGATGCGCTCTACGGTTCCCAGTTGTACTTGTTGGCCCAGACGGGAAAAAATAATCGCAAGTCCAATGCCAAGGGTGACACCAAGCACTAGCGCCTTGGTGTATTTGCGTACCAGTTCACTTATGAGCCAATAAAAAAACCTTCCCCGCCGCAATAGCATAGGAGCCTTTATTGGATGAGTAAATTTGCTATAGATGTAGCCAAAAATAACACAGCCGCAACGATAGTAGCGGTAAATACGACCTTTTCCGCGCCCCGGCGGGTACGGAATGCATCTGCCCCACCAAACGCACCACCCAATCCCCCTTTGCTGTTTTGAAGAAGGATAAGCGCAATAAGCGTTACACTGATAAGAATATGGAAAACCAACAGTGCGGATTTCATGACCCCTCTCCTTTCTCCAGTATCCCCATGAGCATTTTAGCTAATTTGTCGCTGTCGTGGCGAATGAGGCTTCGGATGAGCGAATCGCTTTTGGATTTTTCAATTTGTACCGAACTTGCGACTTTGGCCCGAATAACCTGAAAATAAGGGTTTTTAGGTAAATCGTCTACCACCGGTTGCTCATGGGATGCCGCATAGGCGGCAAGGGCAATATTAGGTATCGGTGCGGTATTAACAATAGCCACATCAAGTGTTTTTTTCATACGGGTTTCAAGAATTTGTGCGTGGTGGGAAGCTCCAAATCCATAGGTTTGGCCATACTTGGTCATGAGATTTACGACATAGACTTTTTTGGCTTTTGAGCGTCTGATCGCCTCGCTTATGCCGTCAACCAACAAATTTGGCATGATACTGGTATACAAATCACCCGGCCCCAGGATGATGAGGTTCGCCGCCTCTATGGCTTTAATAGCTTCCGGGTTGGCAGTGGCTTTGGGTTTAAGAAATGCGCGGGTTATTTTCATACGGCCGTCATGGGAAGGTTCATCAATGAGATGCTCTTCAGACAGAATATGGCCGTCTTCATACTGTGCAAACAGGTTGGTATCAGTGTACGATACCGGGATGACCGTGCCGCGCACACGAAGCACCCTGCTGGTTTGACGTATGGCTTCGCTTTGAGAACCCAGTATATCGGAAAGGGCCGCCATAAACAGGTTGCCAAACGTCATGCCCTTTATGCCACGTCCACGTTCAAATCGATACATGAAGAGCTTGCGAAGCAGACCCGCACCTCCGTTTTCATCGGAAAGTGCGACTAAACACTGCCGTATGTCACTTGTCGGCAGAAGTCCGAATTCGTCCCGTATGCGTTTATTGCTGCCTCCGGAATCCGACATGGTAACAATAGCGGAAAGATGCACAGGGTACGCTTTGAGTCCGCGCAATACCACGAACGTACCGGTTCCGCCTCCAATGACAACGATACGCTTTTGTGGTGATTTGGAATTGATCATGTTAGCCTTCACTTATAGAATGGAGCGTACTTCCAATAAGTGTGATGAGAAGAGAGGAAGCAATAAGCGCCATGAAATAGGAGAGTTTGATTTCCGGTATGACAAAGCCAAGCGCTCCTCCTCCAGGAAATGTCCAGGGCACGATAGCCACTCCTGAGGCGACAACGGTCAAAAGATAGATGACAATTACATTTACCATCCAGGAAAGAAGCCCGAAGGTGATGATGTTAATCGGTAAAAAAAGAATTTTTAAAATTGGTTTTACGATGAGCATAAGGATGCTTAGCACGCCTCCTGCCGAAAGCAGCGCCTGCCAGGTGGGCGCTACGCGGATCGTGGGCAATAGTTGGCTGGCGAGCCACAGGGCAAAAACATTAAACACAAAAACCCGAATAAGGTGTTTCATGTAGCCACAATCGTATCAAATTGGCGACGACGAAGCAACCGATGGTACGAGTTGGCAAAGCGGTGGGCTTCGTCGCGGATGCGCTGTACCACATGGAGAGCCGGACTCGTGAGCGGAATGCGGATGGTTTTCCAGCCGTTTTCCTTTGGAATTACAAGTTCTTCAAATCGTTTTGCAAGACCAATAATCGGGATGGTTAAAGACAGCGCTTGCTGCGCTGCTTTCACTTGACCTTTTCCGCCATCGACAACCAGAAGATCGGGGTATGGCCACTCGGGATGGGAAAGTCTGCGGGCTACCACTTCGGCAATCATGGCAACATCATTGGGTAAATTTTTTCTTCGAATGCGGAACCGCCTGTACTGGCTTGTGTCTTTTTTCCCGTCGGTCAGCACCACAATTGAACCGGTTGCATACTGCCCTTGGGTGTTTGCTATGTCCACACATTCGATCCGATGAAGTTCGGAAACCGAGGGAATATGGGGTGCAAGAATTGCTTGAAGTTCGGAAAGCTCAAGCGTGAGGATATCTTCAACTGCGGCATCGCTTTCCATGTAGCGCATGGGGTCATAGGACGTTTGAAGGATCCGATATAAATTAAATATGTGTTGCTTTGTGACGGCCGCTTCCTCAAACCGGTTACCGGCGGCTTGTTCTTTCATGTCTTTTTCCATGTCGCCCACGACATCGCTGGATTTACCGGAAAAAATATTTTTGAGTCGGAATATATTGACGCGGTATTGGTGGATAAGACTCTTTTTTTGGGCAACAGGGAGTGTCATAATGGCTGAGGGGCAGGGACTGCAAAGCCCCAGGTGTGTATAAAAACAGGGCTTAGTTGTTCGGCGTTTTTGAGTACAGTAGGGTATCGAATATCGTATGTGCCGCAGGAGTGATCGCAGTACGCGGGCCGACTGAAACGGCCCAAACAACGCATCGCCCTTATTACTGTGCTTGGGTATGTCTGTGCGTCGGATCGTATAAACGTGAGGTAATTCTTCAGAAAGAGTAAGGAGCACATAGAGTGGGCTTTTGTCGTCCTTTAAAATCACATTGTACTTGGGTTGATACTGCCTGATACGGTCAGCTTCTAAAAGAAGTGCATCAAATTCGCTTGCGGTTTCCACAATTTCAAGGTGCGTTGCTTCCATAACCAGGGCCTTGGTTTTTTCTCCTATGGCTTCACGAGTGGCATAATGGGATACGCGTTTTTTCAGATCTTTGGCTTTGCCCACATAGAGAACGGATCCCTGTTCATCTTTAAACAGGTACACGCCGGGGGCATGTGGCAAGGTGCTTATGGCTTTTTGAAAATATTCCATAGAAAAGGCGGCTTCATAACAGCTATTGCTATAAGCAGAAAGATCAGTAGTGATACGAGCGCCACCGGCAGCATCATAAAATACACCGGCTGTATATCAAACGCGAAGTGAGTCGTGGTGCCGTTTACTTCCGCGCTTATTCTGCCCTGGCTTTTGCGCCACATATTGGGTACTGTAAGCGTTATGGGGATTTGCAGTGATCCATAGGGAGGGATGCTTTTCTTTTGGCGGTAAATCGCGACATCTACGGGTGTTGATTGTATGGATACGGATACATCGGAGACCGCCACGCCGGAACTGTTTTCGATAATAGCCTGGCCTTGGGTAGTAACGCCGCCAATGACTCGTTTGGGCATTTCAATGCGCGTGGTCAGTTCTCCCATCGCCGGCGCTTCCGGAGGACTTCCAAAACCAACACGTACGTCTTTCCCTGCTTTTCCTTCTTTTCTATATGACCCGGCGGGATATGGCGTACGGCTGGAAACCCCATGGATGGCAAATGCAATGTGGTTAAAATCCAGTTTATCAAAATAATTTATCCCGCCGGTAGTTTTGGCCCAAGTCGGATCTACCGGCACCCAAACGCTGCGCTCTTCGTCAAAATACTCCGGCCATGCATGAAGCACGTCAGTGACCAGCGAAAGCGGTCGCAATTTGCTGTTGGTCGTGTATGCGTATCCGACGACTTCCCGTGCCGGTATGCCGGCCGCACGGGCAATGGCAATAAATAAATCAGTAAATTCCATACATATCGATTGGGCGGGAGTGGCAAGGGCTTGTGCCGCGCCTTTTCTTATTGGATTTTGGTTGACGCGATTGTAGTCATAGGAGAGTTTTGACACGACATAGTCGTAAATGGCCCGTGGTGTACGATATTCGTTGGCCAGACTAATAATGGCCGGATCCGTCGTTTCCCAGTATTGATCAGCTTTTAGGTATTCTTCACGGGTGATGGAATCCGTATAGCCGTCTTTGGGCAGTAGCGCGATGGAAGCCGTAAGCCGCGCGGTCACGTCTATGTTCTCGCCGGGGTTCAGTGTGTATCGGGCAAGCCAGTTGCCGTCAGGGTCGCGGGTGACCGTTGTGGGTTTAGGGTCTAAACTGGTTATGGTTACGGTCTGGTGGGCGGTATCCGGCGGAAGGGCGATATCTATGCTCTCCGGCGTGACTCGTGGATTTTCCAGGTGATACGAAAGCTCCATATCAAAATATTGCGTTTCTCCATAAGCGGCAGAGATACCTCCTGCCACCATTTGGTCGCGGATCCATTTGGTTCCGTTTGCCGGCAGAGGAGTCATATACGCGTTGCTGCCAAAAGCAGAAGGAACGGTCAGGCTGACGTCGTAGGAAGCAATATCGGCATCGGCGGGAGCCCCGGGAATATTCACTTCCCAAATGGCCCCGTTTTTTTGCGCGATATCGCCGTTTTCAAACCGCAGCGTGAATGTCATGGATTTGCCCACGCCCACCACTTTATCGTTGAATGTAAGTAAAATTTCCGTTTTTCCGTCTGTTTGGGTAATGGCAGGAGTTATTTGCCCTTGCTTGTCGTAGGCAATGACGTTTTTAATTTTTTCTGAATCGATGAGAATACTGTATTTTTGAGGGTACAGATTGGTGAGGTTATTGGTAAGGATGACGCTTTGGGTCACAATGGTTGTGCCGGTGGGGGCGATGGCATAGGCTACATCGTAGTCCGCACGAAACTCACCTGCCGCCCCCGCCGCTGGCGGGGGAATAATCCAATAAACCAATAAACTGATAAATAAATAAATGAATGCGCGAAATAATCTGTGCATGGAGATATTATACGATACTTGCCCCGTAGTCACGCTCTGACGAGGCAAGGACGTAGACCTTGCGAGGCAGTAAGTGTACTACTGGGGTTGTAATATTTTCCGTAGGTATTGTCCTGTATACGATGCGTTAACTCTCGCAACGTCATGGGGCGTCCCCTGGGCTACGATGTGCCCCCCTGCGTCCCCACCATCAGGCCCCAGATCGATAATCCAGTCGGCGTTTTTGATAATGTCCAGATTGTGTTCAATTACAATAACGGTATTACCGAGCTGGGTAAGCCTGTGCAGTACTCCCAATAGTTTTTCCAGATCGGCAAAGTGAAGGCCTGTTGTGGGTTCATCCAGTATGTACACGGTTTTACCGGTGGCGCGGCGGGCGAGTTCTGTTGCCAGTTTTACGCGCTGGGCCTCGCCTCCGGAGAGCGTGGGGGCAGGCTGACCCAGGTGAATGTATGTAAGCCCGACATCGGCGATCGTCGTCAATTTTTCCGACAGTACGGGCACGTTGGTAAAAAATTCCCGTGCTTCTTCTACCGTCATATTTAGCACCTGGGCAATGGTTTTTCCCCGATAGGTAACTTCGAGCGTTTCATCATTGTACCGTTTTCCGTGACATACTTCGCACGTTACATAAATATCGGAGAGAAATTGCATTTCAATTTTTCGCTGCCCTTCTCCTTCACAGGTTTCACACCTGCCGCCTTTCACATTAAAAGAAAACCGTCCGGCTTTGTATCCACGCAGTCGGGCTTCCGGAGTAGCCGCAAACAGGTCGCGGATGGTAGTAAATATGCCGGTGTAGGTGGCCGGATTACTCCTTGGAGTCCTCCCGATGGGCGACTGGTCGATGAGAATGACTTTATCGATATGTTCAAGGCCGTCGATGCGTTTATGCGCGCCGGCTTTTTCTTTGGCAAATGCATTAAAGTGCGCATAGAGACCCCGGTAGAGGGTCTCAACGATGAGAGTCGATTTCCCGCTTCCTGAGACTCCCGTGATGCTTATGAGTTTACCCAACGGAAAAGACACGTCAATCCCTTTTAGATTGTGTTGAGAGGATCCCGTGAGAGTAAGGAACTCGTTAGTCTTAAAGACAGTCTTTGTAAAAGACTGTCTTTGCCGAACAATCGTTTTTTCACCCTTCAAGTACTTGCCGGTCAATGAACGGTTGTTTGCTTTGATATCTGCAAGTGTCCCCTGGGCTAGAATTGCTCCTCCGTGCTCGCCGGCGCCCGGCCCAAAGTCAACGATCCAGTCGGCTTCTTCCATGGTTTCCCGGTCATGTTCTACTACAATGACAGTGTTGCCGAGATCACGGAGCGTTTTGAGGGTATTGATAAGTTTAGAATTGTCTTTTTGATGGAGCCCGATGGATGGCTCGTCCAGTACATAGAGAACTCCGGAAAGCCCGCTCCCGATTTGCGAGGCCAACCGGATACGCTGGGCTTCCCCGCCGGAAAGCGTGGTGGCCGTGCGCGCGAGCGTCAGATAATTCAGGCCCACTGCAGACAGGAAACCCAGGCGTGCACGGATTTCTTTCAGAATTGGTTTTGCTATAGCTTGCTCTGTTTCGTTTGCCAGCTTGTTTGTGAGCTCTGTTACCCAACCCAGGCTGTCGCTTATGGACAAATCCGTGACGTCGGCAATGGAAAAACCGTCAATGTTCACGGTGAGCGATTCTTTTTTGAGCCGGCGGCCGTTACACGTCGTGCACGTTTCTTCACGCATGTATTTTTCTATTTCTGCCCGTACAAAATCCGATTCAGACTCCATATAGCGGCGCTTGAGCTCCGGAATTATCCCGTGGTACTGTTCTTCGATCGTGGTTTTATCTCCAAAACGATTTTGACCTTTCACGAGGTGATATTCGTCTCCTGTGCCGAAAAGAAGCGTTTCCCGTTGCTTTTTGGTGAGCGTTTTTATGGGACTGCGCGGATCAATGCCGTATTTTTGGGCAACGGTGGTGATAGTGCGCGCAAACCATGTGTCATGAAAAAACATGCGGGCAAACGGCAGAATACCGCCTTCGGTGATTGATAATTCCTCGCGAAGAACAAGTGTAGGATCAACGGTTAAAATATTACCCAACCCGCTGCAGGTCGTGCATGCGCCATGCGGTGAGTTAAAGGAAAACGAACGCGGTTCAATCTCGCTGAGGGAAATATTGCATACCGGGCAGGAAAATTTTTCAGAAAATATATGGTCATGTACTTTTTTAGGCTTTTGGGCAATAGCAAAGCCCGTATCCAAAATTTCCCCTATAGTGACGAGGCCTTCGGAAATGTTCAATGATTGCTCTACTGCGTCGGAAATCCGGCTTCGTATGGCCACATCGGGAACGCCTTTAAAGGTCTCACCTTGTTTGACAAGGTGAGACCTTGTCAGAAATTTGAGTGATGCAGCGTCAACACTTAGCTTATCAATAACTACGTCTATGGTGTGTTTATTGGTTTTTATCAAGAGTAGATCTTCATCTACATCAAAAAAATGCCCATCAACGCGGACTTGGCGATAGCCCTTAGCGCGCAGATTATCAAACAGTCCGCTAAATTCTCCCTTGCGGTCGCGTACAACCGGTGCAAGTATGGCAAACCGGAATTGTTTACTTCCCGTGTTTTTCAGCGATTCATCCGCAAGTTTAAAGATTTGCTCCACAATCTGCGCCGCTGATTGGCGGCTTATCTCCCGTCCGCAATTCGGACAATGCGGGTGGCCGATACGGGCAAACAGAAGCCGGAGATAATCGTAAATTTCCGTCACCGTGCCGACCGTTGAACGGGGGTTATGGGAGGCCGATTTTTGATCGATAGAAATAGATGGTGATAATCCCTCAATACTGTCAACATCGGGCTTGTCCATGACTCCCAAAAATTGCCGCGCGTAAGAGCTTAACGACTCCACGTACCGGCGTTGCCCTTCGGCGTAGATCGTGTCAAACGCAAGCGAGGACTTGCCGGATCCGGAAAGTCCCGTAAAAACAATGAGCTTGTTTTTCGGAAGCTCAAGGTTTATATTTTTTAGGTTGTGTTGTCTGGCTCCTTTGATGCGAATAACGTTTTCCATAGTTTATTTATTGGTCGGATTGGTCGGATTGGTCGGATTGGTCGGATTAAATCATTCGCACGTAGTGCGCTCCTCGGATGTTTCCGGGGCAAGGGCATTATACCATGCGCACTAAAGTGCGCTATTACAGCGTAATTTCTTCAATAAAATCCCGAAGTTTGGCTGCTAGTTCAAAATTCAAATCTCGGGAGGCGCTGCGCATTTCCTTTGTTAGTTTCTCGACGAATGTACGTTTATCAAGCGGCGTCATGGCATCAAGTGATTCTTGGGAGATACCCAACAGCTCTTGGATAGTGGCCTTGTGTGCCTCGGCTTCCTTTTCTACCAAGCGGTCGCGAATGGGCTTATGTATCGATTGCGGTGTTATACCGTGTTTTTTATTAAATTCTTCCTGTACGGCGCGCCTGCGGTTTACTTCCTCTAGCGCATGTCGTATAGAATCCGTTATGGTATCTGCATAGAGGATCACCTCGCCCGACACGTGCCGGGCAGCTCTACCCATGGTTTGAACGAGCGATACGCGGCTTCGCAAAAAACCTTCCTTGTCGGCATCAAGGATGGCCACAAGGGATACTTCCGGCAGATCCAAGCCTTCACGAAGCAAATTAACGCCGACGATGACGTCATAGGTGCCCAGGCGCAAGTCTGCTAAGATGTCGCTTCGCTCAAAGGTTTGTACATCAGCGTGCAGATAGTGAACTAAAATTCCCTTTGCCTTTAAAAATTCCGCCAAGTCTTCTGCCATTTGTTTGGTGAGTGTCGTCACAAGCACACGCTCCTTTTTGGCGGTCCGCTTTTGGATTTCGGTAAAAAGATCATCAATTTGTCCCGTCACTGGGCGCACCGAGACCACAGGGTCAAGTAACCCCGTTGGGCGAACAAGTTGTTCCACAATGCCGTTGTTTGCAAGGGTCCGACCCTGTTTACTGACAGGGTCGGACCCTGTCAGTGTTGCTATCTTTGCGCGAGCGACCTCCCACTCGTCCGGCGTGGCGGAGGCATAGATCGTACGCGGCATAGAGCGCAAAAATTCTTCAAACCGGAGCGGCCGGTTATCGATGGCCGAGGGCAAACGGAAGCCATAGTCGATAAGTGTTTGCTTGCGGCTGCGGTCGCCGTTGTACATGCCGCGGACTTGCGGGATGGTCATGTGAGACTCGTCTATGACAAGAAGCCAATCTTTGCCGGCAGCTTCATCGAAATAATCAAGAAGTGTATACGGCGGATCGCCTGGTTTTCTTCCGTCAAAATAGCGGGAGTAATTTTCTATGCCATTTACGTAGCCCATTTCGGCAATCATCTCTAGATCAAAGTTTACCCGCTGTTCTATGCGCTGGGCTTCAATAAGCTTGTTTTGAGCCTTAAAAGAGGCAATCTGTTTCTCTAAATCTGCGCGGATTTGGGTAGATACTTCCCTGTGGCTGGCTGGATCCGTCATATAGTGCTTTGCCGGATAGATAACGGTTGCAGGAAGCTCTTCGACAACCTTTCCGGTAAGCGGATCAAGGCGCGAAATGTTTGCAAGTTTACTCCCTGTAACCACAAGCCGGATCGCCGTATCTTCATATGCCGGAAAAATATCTATGGTATCGCCGCGCACGCGGAATGTGCTCCGGTGAAATCCGTAGTTACTGCGCTCATACTGGAGGCTGATAAGCCGGTCAAAAATGCTCTCGCGGGTTACCTTCATGCCTGTTTTAAGCTCCAGTACAAAATGTCCGTATTCCTTGGGCGAACCGATGTTGTAAATACAGGAAACAGAGGCCACCACGATGGTATCTGGACGCGTCAGGATATTGGTCGTTGCCGCAAGCCGGAGTTTGTCTATTTCTTCATTTATTTGCGTTTCCTTTTCTATGTACGTGGATGTTTGCGGTATGTATGCTTCCGGCTGGTAATAGTCGTAATAGGACACGAAGTAAGACACAGCATTGTTCGGGAAAAAGTCGCGGAATTCCTGGTAAAGCTGTGCGGCAAGCGTTTTATTGTGAGAAATAATGAGTGTGGGCTTTTGGACGTGGGCAATGACATTTGCCAAGGTAAAGGTTTTGCCGCTGCCGGTAACGCCCAGCAGCACCTGCTCGGATTTTTTGTTCAATAGACCCCGCGTAAGTGCCTCTATGGCTTCCGGCTGATCGCCGGTTGGCTTGAATGTCGATTGAAGGACAAATTTTCCCATGTTCGGTAAGTTTTTTAAATTGATTGGTAATTATACGGTTTGATAGTCTTGACAATTCGGGTTTTCTTTGGCAAACTGAAACTATCTTATCACACTATGCCACCTATTCTCTATCCTCGTGAACGCCAGCTTCTTGATTTTATCACGCAGTTTATCCAGCGCTATGGGTACGCCCCGACGCTTAAGGAAATCGGCGAGGCGCTCAATATGGGGTCTCCCGCTACTGTCCACGAACATGTAGATAAGTTGAGGATGAAAGGCTACATCAAAAAACTGGACGGTACGGCTCGCGGTTTGGACGTTGTCGAGGCGTACCGTACGCATGATGCAATCACTGCGGTGGAGGTTCCGGTGCTGGGTTACATAGCGGCCGGCGCGCCATTGGAGCCATATACTGACCCACATTTTTATATATCGATTGCTCCCAGCATGATTGCCGCCAACCGCGCAAGCTATATCCTGCAGGTAAAAGGCACATCAATGATAGACGATGGTATTTTAGACGGTGACTATGTTGTCGTACAACATCAGCAGGATGCACAAAACGGCGATATCGTGGTGGCATTACTTCCCAATGGTCTGGCGACGCTGAAGCGCATTTATTTTGAAAAGGACCGCATAAAGCTCATGCCGGCCAACTCCCAAATGTCACCGATCATCACGACACACGTCAAAATCCAGGGCAAGGTCGTGGGAATTATTAGAAAATACGTTTCTTGAGGTTACTTTTTTAAAATTTTGTGAAGATTTTTCGTAGAGACCCCAGGAACATTTGGATGCCGCTTGTGGGCAATATATTCATAGGCGATCGGCACGAGAGATAGTGCGATCACGCCAAACACCGCATAGTGAAAATTTTCCTGAACAATCGGCATGTTGCCGAACAGATACCCCAGGAGTGTAAAAATCGTAACCCATAACACTCCTCCGAGGATGTTGTACAAAATAAATTTTGAGTATTCCATGGTGCCAACGCCGGCCACAAACGGAGCAAATGTACGCACGATCGGGACAAACCGCGCAAGAATGATGGTTTTACCTCCGTATTTCTTGTAAAACTGTTCGGTTTTGTCTATATGCTCCTGATTGATAAATTTTATGTTGGGATTGTCGACGATTTTTCTGCCGAAAAAGTGCCCTATCCAGTAGTTGACGGTATCTCCCAGTACTGCCGCAAGGATTAATACTATGATGACTACGCCCACATTAAGTGATCCCAGCGATGCGATAGCACCTGCAGCAAACAGCAGCGAGTCGCCGGGCAAAAAAGGAGTTATGACAAATCCGGTTTCGGCAAATATGACGCCAAACAACATTGCGTACGTCAAAACTCCGTACTGATTCACGAGACTGCTCAAGTGGGTGTCCAGGTTCAAAATAACGTCAACGAGGGCTCCTATAAGTTCCATAAAAGACAATAATATCATACCCGCAAGCGCGCGCAATGGTATAATTTGCGCATGGGAACTCTTTATATTGTCGCAACTCCGATAGGAAACCTTGAAGATATTACAATACGCGCCATAAAAACGCTGTTTTCGGTCGATATCATTGCATGCGAAGACACGCGGAGGACGGGGTTACTCCTGCAGGAACTAACAAAGCGCTATCAGACTGTCATTCCGGGCTTGACCCGGAATCCAGCAGCTCTTGTTCGACTTGATGAACACACAGAGCAACAAGGAGTTCCTCAAATCATTGGCGCACTGACACAAGGACAAGTGGTTGCATTAGTAAGCGATGCCGGGACTCCTCTTATTTCCGACCCCGGATTTTTACTTGTTCGAGAGGCAATGAAGCGAGGAATTACTGTCGTCAGCATCCCCGGTCCAACAGCCGCCATCGCTGCACTGACTTCAAGCGGCCTTCCAACGGATAAATTTTTCTTTCTTGGCTATCCGCCGGAAAAATCTTCCCATCGCATCAAGCTGTTTGAGAGCTTACTCAACTTGCATCGATGCAAGTTGAGTAGTACTTTCATTCTCTACTGCGCACCGCATAAGCTGATGCAAACACTG
>Ga0209210_1000895_pt1 | contig 27568 bp, 38 predicted proteins | sample RifGroA1_FD_183991 | JGI IMG/M metagenome (GOLD analysis project Ga0209210, IMG submission 183991) | Contaminated groundwater microbial communities from Rifle, Colorado, USA - Rifle Groundwater A1 (SPAdes) (version 2) | ecosystem: Environmental > Aquatic > Deep subsurface > Groundwater >...
AAGACTTCTTTGGGAAGGGATATCATCGGCAGCGAAAAAACGGTTACCGGGCTAAAAAGAGATGATTTTGTTCGATATAGAGATACATATTACTATCCTGAAAATATACTTTTAACCGTGGCCGGAGGCGTCAGTGAAAAAGAGGTTCTAAATCTGGCCGGGCAGCATCTCTCCCAACTTAAAAAGGCGGCCAAGTCTCCTGCCAAGCCAGTGGTTTTTAAAGGAAGACAAGGGAAGCCTCAAGTGAAACTTCATGCAAAGAAAAAAGAACAAGCGCATTTCATTTTGGGCTTTATGGGTGAAGGCAGGAATTATAAAGGAAAACTGGCTCAGGCGGTTTTAGCCGCCATTTTGGGAGGGGGAATGAGCTCAAGACTTTTTAGCGAGGTTAGGGAAAGAAGAGGTTTGGCCTACTCAGTCCGAACGAGCGTCGAAAGGTATGAAGACACGGGTTATTTTGGCACTTACGCGGGTGTTGATGTCAAAAGGATAGATGAGGCGATTAAAGTCACCTTAAATGAGCACTATAAACTGGCCAGCGGGGAGACCCCGATATCGGCAAGAGAGCTAAAAAAAGCCAAGGAGTTTATCAAGGGCCACCTGGCTTTATCTCTGGAAGATACGAAGGACGTCAACTATTTTTTTGCCGACCAGGAGCTCTACCTTACCAAAATTGAAACTCCGGAAGATATCTTTAGAGGAATAGATAAGGTCACAATTGAGGAAGTCATTGCCGAAGCCAAAAAGGCATTTAGGCCCGAGAAATTGAATTTAGCCTTGATCGGGCCTTATGAAGACCCGGAACGCTTTGAAAAACTGATCAAATGAGAGGCTTAGAATTTCCCATAATAGGCACCAAAATTCCCCATTTAACGAAAAAATTTGACCTGACCAGCCCCAGTGGTAGAGAAGCATATTTCAAGGCCAAGGTCGGGGAAGAAATCAGAACGATTAGGCGGTACTTGAGGGGGGGCAACTTCATGGCCTTCCTCATCGGCAAGAAAAATTCAGGCAAGGGGACGTATGCCAAATTGTTCACCGAAATATTTGGCGAGGAAAAAGTCATCCATCTTTCGGTGGGGGACTTGGTCAGAGATGTTCATGCCAATTGGGATTCGTTTTCTAAGTCTGCCGACTTTGAGACGCTCAAAAAAGTCTATCGGGGCTATCTCCCATTTGATGAGGTTGTTGACGCGCTTTTGGGCCGGTCGATAGCCGCCCTTTTACCGACCGAATTTGTTTTGAGCCTTCTCAAAGTGAAAATAGCCTCTTTGCGGGGGAGGAGCATCTTTATTGACGGGCTGCCGCGGGAAGCTGACCAGGTTTCCTATTCTTTATATTTCAGGGACCTGGCGGGATACACCGATTCGCAAGATATGTTTATGCTTATCGACATTCCCGAAGCGGTCATCGACGAGCGGATTAAGTATCGCGTCGTCTGCCCGAAATGCCAAACGTCACGAAACAGAAAACTGCTGATTACGTCAAAGCTGGGATACGACGAAAAAACGGGCGAACCTTACCTCATTTGTGACAATCCGGATTGCGACGGTGCCCAAAAGATGGTATCGAAAGAGGGGGATGATCTGGGAATAGCTCCTATCAAAGGAAGGCTAACCAAGGACGAGGAGATTTTGAAAACCGTTTTTTCTCTTCATGGCATTCCCAAGATACTCTTAAGAAATCATGTTCCTGTCACTCAAGCTAAAAAATACTTTGATGATTATGAATTGACTCCGGAGTATATTTTGGCGGTAGATAAAAAAACCAAGAAAGTTATGGTGAAAGAAAAACCCTGGACGATTAAGGACGACAACGGCGTTGAATGTTTTAGCCTCCTAGCCCCGCCGGTGATGGTGGCCATGCTTAAGCAGATGGCTGAGGTTCTGAAGTCTTAGTCGGGGTACTGCTGGCTATTTATAACAGCATTATGGCTAATGCTGTTGCAAGCTACGCTTATAAAACACCTTGCCTATTTTGAGGTCTTTAGGGGCAATCCCTAATTCTTTAAGGAGCTTGGTTTCAGAAACAATCCTGCCGGATTTTCTCTCCGCCTCGCTTTTAAGAATATCGGTAAGCAATTTTTTATCTGAAAGAATATCCATTGTTTCTTCCCAAGAAGCAACTTCATCGGGGTGCATCATGACAACCTGTGCCTGGCCGCGTTTGGTGATGGTGAAGCGCTTGAGTTTATTGGCCACCTCCTCAATCAGAGTATAGAAATTGTTTCTTGCTTTACTAGCAGAAATTGTGTTTGAAATGTTCATACTGTCATTGATAGTACCGAATTTAGTACTAATAGTCAATAGCCCTCCAATCATTTAAGTCGGGGTGCTGGGAATTGAACCCAGTGCCTCTCGAACCCGAATCGAGCGGTCTACCGATGACCTACACCCCGGTATTTTTTGTGCCCCTGGCCAGAATTGAACTGACATTTAGCGCTTAGGACGCGCCCGTTCTTTCCGTTGAACTACAGGGGCTTTTAGGCCCCTATTATATCAGAAATTGTCCTACTTAAGAGTCAGCGAATAGAGGTTAGGGGTGGTTTCGGCTCCCAGGCTGGTCAGTATCAGTAGCCTTGATGTTGAACCGAAGGGATAGGCGTGGGGAGAGACGTAGGAGCCTGAATAAACAAGCTGTCGGTTTGTTCCGTCGTAGTCAATGATGGTGATTTTTCCGGCTTCAGAAAGAACCAGATGTTTTGAAGTCGGGAACCAAGAGAAGCGTCTGGCCGCCTCCGGGCCTTCGTCGATAAGAAAATTTCTATCCTCTTTGATGTCATAAATATAGGTATGACCCTCTTTGATATCCCGTTCCTGTTTTTGGCTGGAAGAGCCGGGAAGGGACTTAATTAGATTTTCCCTGATGGTGGCCGAACCGGAGGCAGTATAGAGAATTTTTGTTTCGTCCGGGGAAAAGACGATTGAGCTTACCTTTCTTTGCAAAACGTCGATGAGCTCATCCGGCAGGATTTTAATCTGGGAGGAAAGGCGAGTACCTCTCTCTTCTTCCCATTCAGCCAGAATTATTTCTTTCCTGGCCGCCACGTTTACCCGTTTTGCTTGGGGCGTAAAGGTTGAGGAATCGAGTAAAAAGACGCTAGCCCCGAGACTGACGAGAATTTCCCTTCCATCCGGAGAAAACTGCCAAACCGTCCCGAGCGAAGTCGAGGAGATTAAATCTCCATCGGTGACTCGTCTTGGGTCTCTGGCAAAACCAATGGGAAGATTGACCGTTTCGATTACCCAGAGGCCGCCCTTTTGACTATCCTCCCTTGAAGGGGCAGTCACGTAGGCGATCCTGGTTCCGTCCGGAGATAGAACCGGACTGACTGCCCCGGAGAAGGTCACCGAAGAAAGGGAAGGAGCCACCCTAAACAAGCTGGCAATGGCTTCCGTGACGACTTCTTTTTCGATAAGCAGCCTTTTGTTCCAGGAGTGGAAACCCTCTTTTCTAATTGAAACGTCATATGTTCCCGGAGCCAGGGAAAGAGTTGTGTCCGTTGCGGTTGAGAGCTCACCGTTGACAAAAACTTGGGCTCCGCTAGGATCGGACTTAACGACCAGAAGACCGCTCGGCTTGAATCTTAATGTTTGCCCATCGAATCGATAGCCGCGGGCATAAAGAGACAAAAAAAGGCCGAGGCTGCCGACAACCAATAAGGTCAAAAGAGCCAAAAGGACCCGCAACCTGGTCATGGCCCAATTATACCCCAAGAAACCTCTTGTAGGAAATCGGTTAAGTCAATATAATGCGGAGGAGAGCAAAAGGGGTAGAACATCATAAAGCATCTAAAGATATCAATTCATGTTTAGAAAAAACATCGCCATCGATTTAGGGACCGCCAATACCCTTGTTTGGGTGGCGGGTGCGGGACTACTCGCCAATGAGCCGACGGTGGTCGCCATTTCTTCGGAAGACAACAAGGTCGTGGCCGTGGGGGAAGACGCCAAAAAAATGCTTGGCCGGACTCCGGAATCTTTGATTGCCTCTCGTCCGATGCGGGAAGGCGTCATTGCCGACTATCAGGTGACCGAGGCCATGCTTCGCTATTTTATCGGCAAGGTTGTCGGCAGGTTTCAATTTATTAAACCGGATGTCATGATTTGCGTGCCGGCAGGCTGTACTCAGGTTGAGAGGCGGGCGGCCCTTGATGCGACACTCTCGGCCGGCGCCGCCCATGCCTACCTGATTGACGAGCCTTTGGCCGCCGCCATTGGTGCCGGTATCCCGGTTTCGGCACCTTCCGGGCACATGATTGTCGATATCGGCGGGGGTGCGGCGGAAGCGGCCGTGATTTCGCTGGGAGGGGTTGTGGGCCATAAATCCGTGCGGGTGGCCGGCAATAAGATTGACGAAGCCATCCAAAATTATTTGAAAAAGAAACACAATCTTATCGTCGGTGACCAGACGGCTGAGGATATCAAGATAAAAATAGGTTCGGCCACTTCCTTGGCAAAAGAAGAGAAACTGGAGATATCCGGCCGTGACCTCGTCTTCGGCCTACCGCGGAGCCTAACCGTGGTTTCCACAGAGATTACTGAAGCGATACGACCGATACTGCTGACAATAATCGGTACGGTCAAGGCGGTGCTTGAGGACACCCCGCCCGAGCTGGCCGCCGATATCATCGATAAAGGCATTGTGATGAGTGGAGGATGTAGCCTATTGAGGAATTTTGACAAGCTGATGACCGAAGAGACCGGTGTGCCTGCACACGTTGCGGAAGAGCCTCTGCTTTGTGTTGTCAGGGGCACGGGCTTGGTGATGGAGAACATTGAGTTCTGGAAAAGGTCGGTAACGACAAGAGGATAATACTATTATAGGGTGTTAGAAAATCGGTCTCTAAGGGTCAAAATTCCAAAAAAACGAGTGATGCTTAGTCTAGCAAACCGAAACAGTTAAGGAAAATAGTCAAGATAGGAAAAGCCGATAATGTGGGGCGGTAGAGTGGATTCTTTTGAGGATAGATTGAGGATAAATAACGACAATCTGAGCATAGAAAACGAGCAGATTTGTTATACAAAGCGTTAAATTAAGAATTTATAGAAAGCTAAAAAGTTGACTTGTAGTGATGTTTGATTTTTCACCAATCAGTCTCACTCGAAAATTCAAAGACTCGAATGAAAAAGATTACCTAAAACTATCTATAGGTTAGAAAATTTTTTTGAAAAAAGCTTTTTTTGTCAATTTTAAATCCTATGACATCCTCCTAAAGGAGAATGACATATCAAGCGTTCAATTCATCTCCGCAATGAATTGCGGAGTGTTCTTGAATGCTGTTATAAGTCGAAAGTAAAATGGCAAAAATTGATTGGAACACATTAAAATCGAGCCGTAAATACGGGCGGATATTTAACATTGGTCTAAATAGCACTTCGCTTAGCAGAGTGCTAGCTTTTGTGCGCGATAGCCTGGGAAGAAACCGAAAGTTTAGCATTGTGACTCCCAATCCGGAGATCATCCTGGCGGCCAAGGGGGATAAAAACTTGGCTGAGGCTATCAATAAAGCCAGTCTGGCCATCCCGGACGGCATCGGCTTGTCGCAGGCCGCCAGATTTTTGAGCCTTCCCGCACCTAGAAACGTCTTATTCAGGGCTCCCGTTTGTTTTTTTCAGGGGCTTTGGGTGGGTCTGGCGACGTTTTTGGCCAGAAGCTGGGTCCAAGAAGTCCTACCCACGATTAAAGGGAGGAAGCTTTTTCTGGAACTTCTTAAATTAGCCAACAAAAAGGGCTGGCGGGTGTTTTTCCTGGGAGGAGAAAAAGGGGAAGCAAGGGGCGCCGGCGAGAAACTTAGAAGAAGCTTCAAACGGGTGAGAATTGCCTTTTCTCAAGGGCCGATACTTGATGCCTGCGCCAGACCCAAGAGAGAAAACGATAAAGAAATCGAAAAGAACGTCCTAAGGGAGATCAACGAATTTAAACCAGACATCCTTTTTGTCGGTTTTGGCGCTTCTAAGCAGGAAAAATGGCTCATGAGGTGGCTTGTCTCGCTCGACGTGGGGGGGGCAATGGTCGTCGGCGGCACTTTCAGGTATTTTTCCGGCGATGCCAAACTTCCACCTGCCTGGATGGAAGATTTCGGCCTTGAGTGGGTCTGGAGGTTAATCATTGAACCCTGGAGGCTTAGGAGGGTTTTGACCGCTTTCCCAATTTTTCCCTTAAGAGTCTTTTTTTACAAGCTAAATACCCCTTGACACCCCTGAACCCCTTTGATATCTTGTGATTAAGAAAGTCCCTCGACAGGCTTGGGACTACATCAAATAAAGTCAAATTGGATTAAATATGGACGAGAAGCCAAAAAAGAGAGTCAGACTAGAAGACCTTCCCGACTTACTCACCGTGCGTGAAGTATCCGAGCTTCTTAGGGTCTCTCCCTTGACCATCAAAAGATGGGGAAAAAGGGGAAAGCTGCCGGCGATTAGGATTAACTCCCGAGGCGACCGTCGATACAAAAAGGAAGCCGTCCTCTGGCTTCTGGGCATGCAGGAAAAGACCGAATAACCGTGTTACAATTCTCCAATGAAAGTTTATTTGGTCAGGCACGGGCAATCTCTGGGCAACGAAGATGGGGACTTGAAGCCAGAGGAACATTTGGCTACAATGCAGGAGTTTATTGCCTACGAAAAAAGAGAGGGCAAATAACATGAGCGTAAATGATCATCTTATAAACATAGGAACAGCCGAAAGGCCTGTCTTTGTACCTAGATCGACATTGTTGCCGGAGTCTGATGAAAGAAGGGAATGGTGGGGTAAGTTAGCGGATGGGTCAGTAGTTTTGGACGAGAAAGATTTGGATAAACTCCTTTCAATTATAGATACAACGTTGAAAGGTGATGAAGCCGCGAATGGTTAAAGTTTCTGCTCCTGGTAAGGTAATCCTTTCTGGAGAACACGCCGTTGTCTACGGATATCCGGCCATCCTGGCTGCCGTTGACAAAAGAATTTCGATTGAACTTGATAAAGCTGGTAAAAGAGTAAAACCGATATCTCTTCCCAAAAGCGGTCTTCTTAAATACGCACTAAAAAGAACGATAGGGCTTACCGGAATTAACCCCGGCGCTTTAAGAATAAAGATAGATTCTCGCCTTCCAATCGGGTCTGGCATGGGCTCATCGGCCGCCCTCTCAGTTGCTTTAGTCGGAGCCTTTTATAAACTTACCCGGCTACCTTGGGATTTAAAAAAGATTAACGAGATTGGTTATGAGATTGAGAAAAAACAGCACGGCAATCCCAGCGGAGGCGATAACACAATCGCTACCTATGGAGGATTTTTGTGGTATAGAAAAGAAGCTGAAAATTTCAAAATCTTCTTTCCGGTTAAACCTAAAAGGAGATTGGGGAGAATCTTTTTGGTAAATACAGGGAAACCAATTGAGACAACGGGTGAGATGGTGTCTTTGGTGGCAGAAAGATATAAAAAGAACCCGGAGGGAGTCAAGAAATTGTTAGAAGCAATAGCAAACACGACCAAATCCCTTTTAAGGTATATCTTGGAAGAAGAAAAATCTTCGCTGGTTGGCATTTTTAAAGAAAACGAAAGATATTTAGAACAGTTGGGTGTTGTTTCTCAAAAGGCAAGAAAAATAATTAGAGTGTTCGAAAGAATTGGAGCCGGGGCAAAAATCACGGGAGCAGGGGGTAAAAAGGACGGATCGGGTATGATTTTAATTCGTCATCCAGACGAAGAAAAGATTATTAAATTTGCAGAAGATAGAAACCTGGATATTCTTTCTGTAAGATTGGGAGAGGAGGGAGTCAGGGTTGAAAAAGAAATATAAAGCCGCCGCAGTTTCGCCTGCCAATATTGCCTTTATTAAATACTGGGGCAAAAAGGACCCAAAGATCAATCTTCCTTTTAATAATTCGATCTCTATGAATTTAAGCGGTTGTCATACAACCACAGAAGTTGAGTTTGACCCTCGATTTAATAAAGACAGGATTTTTATTGATAGTAAAGAAGTTGAAGGGGAGAAAAAGACAAGGGTGGTAAAAATTCTTGATCTAATTCGAAAGAAAGCCAAAAAGAGACTCTTTGCCAAGGTTGTTTCGAAGAACAATTTTCCTTCAGATGCCGGGATTGCTTCTTCAGCTTCAGCCTTTTCCGCTTTGGCTCTGGCTGGGAGTAAAGCGATTGGCCTTAAACTTTCCCAAAGAGAGTTGTCAACCCTTGCCCGTTTAGGTTCCGGTTCGGCCTGTCGCTCGGTTGTAGATGGTTTTGCAGAATGGAAAAAAGGAAAAGATAACAAGACCTCTTATGCTGTTCAATTGGCAAAGCCTGATTATTGGAATCTGGTCGATATTGTGGCCGTGGTTGATAAAGGAAAGAAAAAAGCAAGTTCTACCGAAGGACATCAGGCAGCTGTCACTAGCCCGTATTTTAAAACAAGACTACTTGAGCTTAAGGAAAGAATCTCCAGATTAAGAAGGACACTTCTAGAGCGGCAATTTAAGGAATTTGGTAGGTTACTCGAGGAGGAGGCAATAAGCTTACATGTAACGGCCATGACCTCAAAGCCACCAATTTTTTATTGGAATAAAGGCACCCTTGAAGTTATGGAGGCGGTTTTTAAGATGAGGGAAAAAGGAATTCGTGCCTATTTTACGATGGATGCCGGTTCTAATGTCCATGTTATATGTTTAGAAGAAGATGGGCCTAGAGTCCGCCGGAATCTTGGGTTTTTGTCGGAAGTGTTGTTTACGATTTTCAATAGACCTTCTAACGGAGCAAGAATTATATGAAGAAACTTATTTTAATTAAACTCGGTGGAAGTGTTATTACTGATAAAACAAAGCCGTTTACGGCCAAGCCTAAAATTATCAAAAGACTGGCTCTTGAAATCAAAGGGGCGAAGAAATTATTGCCTGATACTGATTTGATTTTGGGCCATGGAAGCGGTTCTTTCGGCCACACGCTTGCATCGAAATATCAAACTCAATTGGGTTTAATAAATAAAAATAGCACTAAAGGGCTTTGTCAAGTGTCCAACGTAGCGGTAGATATAAATAGGATTGTTTTAAAAGAGTTTCTTGGGGTGGGTATGAATGTCTTTAGTTTTTCTCCGGTTAGTTTTATTTATTCCAGTTCGGATAAGCTTGAGGATGTTTTTATAAAGCCGATTAAAAGAGCTTTGGAGTTAAATTTAGTTCCCATTGTTTATGGAGATGTGATTTTTGATTTCAAGAAAGGCTTTACTATCTATTCTGGCGAAAAGACTCTTGACATCTTAGCCAAAAAGCTATCTAAAAATTACTCAAAAGTGAAAGTTATCCAGTGCGGAGATACAGATGGGGTATATGACGAAAGGGGAAAAACAATTGCCGAAATCACCTCGAAAAATTTTCCCCGAATAAAAAAAGCTTTAGGTGGCTCAAAATCAACAGATGTTACCGGTGGCATGGCTCACAAGGTTTTAGAATCTTTAGTTTTGGCTAAGAAGGATATCACTTCAATTATTATTAATGGTGAAACAAAAAATGAGCTTCTTAACACCTTATTAGGTAAAAAACATCATGGTACTGAAGTTGTTTGTAAGTTTAACATATATAAAGGCCTATAGATTTTTGGAGAGATTATACTTTGACAGGGCAAAAATTGTATAATATGCGCTGCCGACTAATTTATCCCATGCGTAAACTTTTTCTTATATTTTTATTGGTTTTGGGAGGCTTTTTGATAAAACCGGTTTCTTTGTTGGCTAAGACACCTTCGCCCTCGCCGACGGCCACTGCGAGTGCCATACCCAGCCCAACAGCCGAGCCTACCCCAAGGCCTGATATAACCCAAAAAACCGAAGAAACCCTGGGGCCCTTGGAAAAACTGCTTGAGGAGCAAAAATTGGGCCCCGTTTGGCCGTTAAATCCAATTAAATACGCAATTCGCTCGGCGGTTGACGCCGGAGTCCCGGCCAATACCATCGTTCTTTTGCTGCTTCTTCCGGTTGTTGCTTCGGTTATTGCCGCTGCCAGACACATTATCGGAATTAGGGGTTTTGGAATTTTTTTGCCGGCGGCATTGGCGGTAACTTTTGTAGCCATCGGACCGGTTGTCGGCATCGGGCTTTTTCTGGTCATCGTCACCATTTCGATGCTTGTCAGATTCTCCCTTAGACGCCTGAAAATCAAACTTCAGTACTTACCAAGGATGGCGCTTCTTCTTTGGTGGGTGGCGGTATCGGTGCTGGGGATATTATTTTTAGCTCCGGTTATAAATAATTCAAGTCTTTCCAATATTTCGATTTTTCCGGTATTGGTATTAATTCTTTTGGCCGAAGACTTTAGCAGAGTTCAGCTCGGAAAAAGTGCCAAAATTGCCGTGAATTTAACGACCGAAACATTAATCTTGGCTTTGGTCTCCTTCATTTTTCTTACCTTAAAACCCGTTCATGAGTTCGCTCTTCTTAACCCGGAAATTTTACTTGGTTCCCTTTTTATCTTCAACTTCCTGTTGGGTAAATACGCAGGACTTCGCCTGATGGAGCTTTGGAAATTTAGGAAAATAATTTCATCGTCATGAAACTAACCTCAATCTTGGGACTTAATGCCCGTACCCAGCTTTATTCTTACAAATACAACACCTTTCGTGGCAAAAAAATAGCCGACTCAAAACTTCGTACCTCACAGGTCATGAAAAAAGCTGGAATTCCCAGCCCCGAAATATATAAAAAGTTTAAGCGTTCAAACGACATTTCGGAGTTTGATTGGGAGGCTCTTCCGGGCGCCTTCGCGCTTAAGCCCTCCCGCGGTCTTGGCGGCGAGGGGATTATTGTTGTCAAAAAAAGGGCTAACGACGGGCACGGCTGGATTACCACCCAGAGAGAAAGGGTAACGATTGAAGACCTCAAGCTTCATGTCTTCGATGTTCTGGAGGGGGCCTACAGTCTGGGCAATATTCCGGATGCGGCTTTTCTTCAGGAATACGTCGGGCGCCACAAAGCTTTTAGAAAATACGCCTACAGGGGAACACCGGACATTAGAATTATTGTTTTTAACAAAGTTCCCGTCATGGCCATGCTTAGGCTGCCTACCAAAGAATCGGGAGGCAGGGCCAATCTTCATCAGGGAGCAATTGGGGTGGGTGTTGACATTGCCACGGGAATAACCACTAAAGCAATTTGGCATGGGGAGCAAATCAGGCTAAAACCCGGGACCAATCGTAAACTTCACGGAATAAAAATTCCAGACTGGACCAAAATTTTGGAAACTGCGGTCTCCGCGCAAATTGCTTCAACAATGGGTTATCTGGGGGTTGATATGGTTTTGCATCCGACCAAAGGGCCGATGGTTTTGGAGTTAAATGCCCAGCCGGGTCTAACGATACAGCTTGCAAACATGTCCGGATTAAAAAAGCGCGTTGAGCGGGTTGAGGATTTGGAAGTCAGAGACGCCGAGCACGGAGTAAAAATCGCCAAAGCGCTCTTTGCCGAGCGGTTTGCGGATAGGGTGAAAGCAGAAGAAGGAATAAAGACGATAAGCGTTTGGGAAAACGTAAAAGTCATTACCGGAAATGGACACGGGGTTTTTCTTGAAGCAAAGGTTGATACGGGTGCCTGGAAGACATCGATAGATAGGGATTTGGCCGAAAAATCGGGACTTCTAAACAAAAGCAACGTCTTATGGACGAAGTTTTATAAAAGCTCGCTGGGAAAGGAAAAAAGAAGAGTCATTAGTTTGAATTTTTATTTGGCGGGTAGGAAAATAAGCACGATTGCCAACGTAGCGAACAGAGTTCCATTAAGAACACCGCTTATAATTGGACGGAAAGATCTCAAGGGGTTTTTAGTCAAGGCAGATTGATCATGAAAAAAATATTAATTTTGGTTGACAAAATAGGGCCCAAAAAAGAACTTTTTGCCGAGCTAGTTGCCCAAAGGCTTGCCGGAAAAGGTATCCGGATAGTATTGGCCAGATTTTCGGATTTATATTTCGAGATAGAACCCGGAAGGATTACCGTCGAAATAGAAGATATGCCGATTGGGGATTTTGATTTGGTGTATTTTAGGCGGGCCGGAGATAAATTTTCGGGCGTGGCGGCAACCCTGGCCTGTTACCTTAGGGAGCGGCGGATTAAATATATAGATACTTCATGGAGTGAAATCGGCCCACTTGGAAGTAAGTTTACATCTGTTTTAAAGCTGGCAATGGCAGGCCTTCCCGTCTTTCCCACGATTTATGTTTGGCAGACAAATATTGAAAAATACCAGGGTAAAATTATCAAAAAATTGGGGTTTCCCCTGGTGGCCAAGGAGCTTTCGCTGCAAAGAGGCAAGGGAGTTCACCTGATAGAGTCAAAAGAAGACTTCGGAAAACTTCCTCTTACGGATAGTCGGAGCGGAGAAAACAAGTATATGTTTCAGAAATATGTTGCCATAAAAGACGAATACAGGGTATTGGTTTTGGGGGAAAAAGCCGGGGTTTGGGAAAGGAAGATAATTACGGCAAAAGGAGAATTTAGGCACAATATTGCCCTTGGGGCAGACGAGGAGTTTCTTCCAATAGCCAAAATTCCCGATAGCATTTCAAGACTGACCGTGGCGGCCGCGTCTTTTTTAAGTCTGCAGATAGCCGGGGTGGATATTGCGGTCGAAAAGGGGACAGGCAAGACGTTTTTGGTCGAAGTCAACCGCGGGCCGGGACTTACTTATGATACAAATCTCTCTCCGGAAATAGACGAAATTGCCAGATATTTAGGAAAAGAGGCGGAAAAATAAGTGGCAATCTTTAGAGTCGGTATTGTCTTCTCCAAGGAATTTAAGGGAAATTCTCCACTAGGTCATATCGGTGTAAAACTTCCGGTTTACATTCGTTTTTTAGATCTTTGTCAAAAAAAAGGTTGGGGGGTTTATGTTTTAACCAGAAAGACTTACAGGGGAAGCGGAATATTTGCCGGGTCTTGGAAATTTTCTAAAGGTAAATTCGAAAAAATTAAAACACTGGTTAAGATCGACCTGGTTTATGATAGAAGTGCCGGGGATAAATTCCCGCCCGAAGATGACGAAAGCGTTATTTGGGTTAATAGAAGAGACTTTAAAATTCTTTGTTGGGACAAATGGAAGGCTTATCAAGAGATTGGAGAATATATGCCCGAAACTTTTTGGGTTGAAAAAGAGGAGGATTTAGCTAGTATTCTTCCAAAAATTCGTACCCAATGGATTGTTTTAAAGCCGTACAATGGACTAAAAGGGCTAGGGGTTTTTATCGGCCCTAAAGAGAAAGCGATAAATTTCAAGTTTAAGAAAAAGTACAAACACTATCTAGCCCAAGAATTCGCAGACACTTCGAGGGGAATTCCCAAAATAACCAACGGGCTCCACGATTTGCGCGTCGCCATAGTTAATAAGAAGACCGTTTGGTCGCATGTTCGGGTTCCCGAGAAAGGAAGTTTTATGGCCAATGCCGCCCAGGGTGGAATTTTGACAGAAGTTGATTATTCGAAAGTTCCTGAAAGCATTAAAAAGATTGTTGGAGAGATTGCGGAGAAATTTTATATTGCTTACGACAATCCCGCATATAGCCTTGATTTTGGAATAGGCAAAGACGGAGTGCCAAAAATATTTGAAATTAACGACCAGATTGGTTTTCCCAAATGGGAAATGAAAGCAAGAGATGCCTTTTTGAAAGAACTGGTTAAGAATTTTAAAGAAAAAGTTATTTAAGCTCTACCGTTGCTCCCGCTGCTTTTAGTTTTTCTTCTGCACTCTTAGCATCTTCAGCTTTTGCGTCTTTTAAAATTTCGGCGGGGACAGCCTCGGTCATATTTTTAGCATCCATCAGGGTAAGATTTTGATTAATTTCCCTTAATGCCTTAATGACCGCGATTTTATTTGCTCCGGCATTGGTCATAACGACGGTTTGCACTCCGCCCCCTGCTGCCGGCGCGGCTTCGCTACCGGTAGTTTCTCCGGCTGGAGCTGGGGCGGGCGCTGCCGCCACCGGCATAGCCGATACTCCAAGTTTATCTTGAAGCGCACTAACCAGCTCGGAAAGTTCCAAAACAGATAGTTTTCCGATTTCTTCTACCAACTCTCCTATTTTTTTATTTGTTTTTTTCTTTTCTTCTGCCATAAATATCACCCCGCTTTCGACGTAAGAACAAAAAGAAGTTTTTGCATATTGGCGTTTAAGGTTCCCACCAGCCCGTAGGAAGGCGACATCAGTGCTCCCAATAGTTGACCCAAAAGGGCATCCTTGCCCGGGAGGGCGGAGAGTTTTTTGAGAGCTTCGGTGTCTTGGAACGAACCATCAACCAGTCCCACCTTAAATTGGGGCACAGAGTCACCAGCGGCGCTGACGAATTCTTTGGCAAATTTACCCAAAACGCCAAGAGGAGCCATGGAATCATTTTCGGCAATAACCAAGGCGGTCTGTCCCGTCAGGACGGTATCTGAGAGGATTTCCGTATCGACCCTTGCCGCCTCACCCGCCCTTTTAAGAAGGGTATTTTTAACCACCAGCATTTTTGCTCCGACCTCTTTTAATCGGGCCTTGAGTTCCTGTTGGGCTTTAACGGAAAGGCCTGCATAATTAATAAGCACGACGCTTTTGGCCGACCTTAACTCTTCGGTGAGGTTTTCGACAAAGAAGATTTTTTCTTGTTTTTTCATATTCCTCGGCACGGCTTACGCCTTTATGGTGCGTGCTGTCTTCGGACAAAGATTAATATAACAAAAGATTTGCCAAAAAACAAGAACGAGTTAAGAAGTCGGCTAATTTTTCATTTCAGCATAATCTTAACTAGAGATGTCAATTTTCACAGACGGACCCATGGTGGCTTTCATATACCCTTTAAGTATTTGTTTTGAGCCGCCGAGGGCGTTTAGGATAGCTTCGGCGTTTTCCATTAATTCTTTATCGTTCTGGCTTACTTTGCCGACCACGGTATGAATCAGCGGCGCTTCCTTTTCGGTTTTGAGGTTTAAGTTAGCGGCGGAGAATGATTTGGCCTTTTTGATATCGGTTAGAAGGGTTCCGTTTTTGGGATTGGGCATCAGGCCCTTGGGCCCCAAGACTTTGGCAAAGGGGATAAGCTTCGGCATCATCTCGGCCGTGGCCAAGAGGATGTCAAAATCGATTTTTCCTGCTTCCAGTTTCTTGATCGTTTCGTCCGATGCAATTTCGATTTTTTTCTCTTTACCGGCCGAGTGGGGTAGGGAGACCTTAGCCGTCGTTCCCACCTTTTTAACGACCAAATGGAGCTCAACCGTGCCGTCGAATTTCGAATACGAAGTTTCTTTGACCAGTTTGATGACCTCAGGCAGGGGATAGAGCTGGCCCGCCGTAATCTTGGCTTTGGCTTCCTGATATTTTTTGCTTCTTACTTTAGGCCCTTTGGCTTTTCCCTCGACTCCTTTCGGTCGCTCGGGACCTTCGGTTTTCTCTTCCTTGCCTTCGGTAGGGAGTTCGGCTTCAACGACTTTTATTCGTTGACCGCCTTTTAGGCCAGAAATATGAACTTTTTTCGGCTCTTCCTTTCTTTGTTTTTTTGGTTTTTCTTCGAGCGTTTCGCCCACGAAGGCTGTTTTTGTTTTTCCCATTTTGGCAAAATTATTCTTCGACTTTTACTCCCATTGACCTGGCTGTGCCGGCGACGATTTTGACGGCCGCCTCCAAATCTTTGGTATTTAAGTCATCCAGCTTCTCTTTGGCGATTTTCTCAAGCTGGAGTTTGTTGAGTGTCCCGGCAATTTCCTTGGGAGTTGTTCCTGAGCCTTTTTCTATCCCGAGTTCTTTTTTAATCATATCGGCCACCGGGGCTTTTTTGATTTCAAAATTGAAAGAGCGGTCTTCATAGACAGTGATGACGGCCGGGACGGTGTTACCCTTCATTTTGGCGGTTGCCTCGTTATAAGCCTTGACAAAATCCATAATAGCCACCCCGTGTTGTCCCAAGGCCGGGCCAAGGGGTGGAGCCGGAGTTGCTTCCCCGGCAGGAAGATTGACTTTAATGACTGTTTTAACTTTTCTGGCGGCCATTTTAGATATGGACGTTTGCTTTAAACGAAGTATCGAGAAGACTAAAGGCCTTTCGATACTTTCGGTATCTCCCTCATCCTGAGTTTGTCGAAGGACGAGGTAGTGAAATTATACCCTTGGTTATGTTATAAGTAAAGGATGTCAGAAGGTCAGGGGGCAGGACCAGAAAGAGCTGATTGGCTTAGGGGACCCAAAAAAGGAGTCAATGTTACGGATATTCCCATTGGCAAGCTTCAGAGGGCGGCCGAACGAGGGGTAAGAATTGACCTAACGACTTCTGTCGAAGGCAAAAGGGTCGCCGACGTCACCAAAGTCGTCGTTGAAGGCATGCCGGCTCCTAAAAAGCCTCTCTGGAAAAGGCTATTCGGAATTGATTAAACTCTTATGGAAGACATTTCTCTTGAGATAGGCCCCCGTACTTTCCCCTTAGTGGAATATTTGAGGAAAGACCTTTTACCTTCGGATAAAATCGTCTATTTGGAAAAAAGAGGGGTTTGGGCAAAAGAACTCAAAAAAGCCGCAAGCCCCGAGGTTATCCAAGGCAATGGAACGGCACTTCCCCTAAAAGAGGCAAGCGTCGGTACAATTTTCGCCAAGGATTTGTTCGGAGCTCATGGATACCTTTCGGCCCTGCCGGGAACAAGAGAAATCGAGCAGATACCCCAGGGAATGGCCAACGAGTGGTTTAGAGTCTGTCGAAGCGGAGGATACGTGATTATTGTTGAAATTGCGACTCCTCCTAATAAGAAAGAACTCGAAAGAAATTTTATCAGCGCCGGGTTTAAAAAGAAGGAAGAGCATTTAGGACGGGATGTTTATTCGGTCCTCGAGATTGGGGACATTTTAAAATACCTTCCCGATAGCCTTACCAGAGACGCTTACTCCTTAGTTTTTCAGAAGCCTTAAACCTTAGCTATTTGCAGGAAATCAAGCTCAACCGGGGTTTCTCTTCCGAAAATCGAGACCAAAACTTTGACTTTACCCTTTTCTTCGTCCATTTCGTGGATGGTTCCCAAGAAATCGGCGAAGGGTCCGTCGGTAATTTTGACGGCTTCTCCCACCGAGAATTTGGTTTTAAATCTGGGGGCCGGGGCCGAGACGAACTTTTGAATGTTGGTAACTTCCTCGTCGGATAAAGGCGTCGGCTTATTCCCCGCACCCACAAAGCCGGTGATTCCGGGTGTCGTCCTGACCGCCAGCCAGGTGGGGTCGTCCAAAATCATCTTGACGAGTAAGTACCCCGGGAAGATTTTCTCTTTGACCGTGGCCTTTTTGCCGCCCCTGATGATGACTCTGTCTTGGGTTGGCACCAGAAGCTCGAAGATTTTGCCGGTTAAAGCCATGGTCTCGACCCTTTGTCTGAGGGTTTCCGAAACCCTGACCTCATGGCCGGAAGCGGTATGAACCACGTACCATTTGGCATTGGGGTCTTGGCTCTCGCCAATGACGATGTGGCCGGGGATTTTTTTCTTCCCGGTTCCCCGCTCGTTAACGGCTGTTTCGTTAGTATCCATTAATCTATCTGGCGACAAAAAACTCCAAAAGTTTTGTAAAAATATAATCCAAAGCGCCTGTATAGGCACCGACAATCCCCGAAATAATAAAGACAATCAAAGTTAACTTTATTACGTCGTTTCGTTTTGGCCAGGTTACTTTGGAGAGCTCAAGCCTTACCTCGCTTAAATAGGCTAAAACTTGCTTCACGCAGAAATTGTAACAAAAGTAGGTCAAATTAACAAGCAAGTTGTATAATAGTCCCACTCAATATGGGAAATCCAGAAAGAATCGGGGGGCCAATTCATCCCGAAAGAGGCAACGGGCAGGCGGCACCATCCCCAGATCCAGCAGCCTCCAAAATATTAGTATTAAGGGCTTATATCGAAGAAAAAGGTGAGGAAAGAGTCAAGGCGGGGCAAGAGAGAGCCGCAATCATCTTTGAAGATACGGCCAAATACCGTGACTTTTTAGATCAAAAAACCCTTTCCGGTTCCGGTAGGTCAGGAGATGTAAAATGCACTCCTCTTGGAGAAATTCAATTCCCTACCAATCTTCCCGAAGACAGGGACGTAAGGGAACAAATGATAAGTACGGTTAAGACTATGGAGGATGCGATAGAGCAGCAAAAGGACATTCTTGGACACCTTGGGTGGGGAGAGGTAGCCGGTGCCGAGAAGGAAGATCTTGTAATGCTTGACGCAGAAACTGGAAGATTTTTAGAGGAGGCTGGTCTTTACGACCCAAAAGACAAAAGAAAAAGAGAAGCCGTTGCCTACTTAAGGGCGGCCACTCAGCCGGACATAAGTGACCGTGCCAATTGGCTAAAGGCAGTTTCACAAATGGAGATTTGAACTTACGGCAAGACAATTAGAATTTGTTCTGGAAAATCACCCTGCGTTTACCAATCCCAGAACGGGGGTTTCAAAAGTCGAAAGAATGGCACTTTTTGATGCAATTGCATATACAGTCAGGGAGCATCTTTCTAAACCCAAGGTCAATCCTTATCTTCGAAGTGCGCGCTGGGCGGCTATCAATATCGTCGGCTGTGAAGAGGAAAGGAAAAAGGCTAATAGAGAAATACTTGGCAACGAAAAAGCAGATGAATTATTTTCTAAACCTTTGGTTAAGGATTTAATTATGCGAGGGGCGTTTCCAGAGACTAAACGAAGAATAGAACTTTCCGTAAGACAGCTAAGAAAAACAAATGCAACGGCAGGCAAAAAGACCTAATTTTAGAGTAGAGAAAAAACTTTGGAAGCGTTTCGGATCCAAAAAAATAACTCCGAGACAAAGAGAAAAAGGAGCCAAATGGATTAAGGAAAATGCTACCAGTTGGGGAGTAGGCGAGGTCTCGACATCAGTTATCAATCGTCTGGGAATGGCGAAAGCGACCAAGACGGCCTTTCGAAAGTCTGTCTCGGAAGCGAGAAAAAGGCTTGGAAAAAGTATAGATTATTTACTCATAGATGCCTTTTTTATACCGTATGTCAGGGGAAATCCCAAAGGCAGACAAATGGCGATAGTTGCCGGAGACGAAAAGTCCCTAAGCATTGCGGCCGCCTCGATGATTGCCAAGGTTTACCGAGACAGAATAATGCTAAAGCTTGGTAAAAAACCGAAATTTAAAAAATACGGCTGGGGCAGAAATAAAGGTTATGGCACCAAGGCTCACCAGTTGGCCATCAAGAAATACGGCATTACCAGATATCACCGAAAAGATTTTGTTTAATAGTTTCTTTTCTTCTCCATCTCCCGAAGGTACTCTAAACGGTACTTCTTTTCTTTTCGTCTTTCCGCGGGCTTTTTGTAGCGCTCCCTCTCTCTAAGCTCCAAAAGGATTCCCTCGTTTAGGGTTTTCTTCCTGAAACGAGCTATGAGCCTGTCTTCCGTCTCGCCTCTTTTCTTTTTGACGACGAACATTTAGATTCGCCCCCTTCCAATATGAAATAGCTTTCACCATATCAATCACCTAGCGTATTGTAACAGATGAGTCAACGCCAAAAAAGAGGTTTTTTGAATAAATTTGAATTTAATGTTATGATATCGAGCATAATGCCAAAGGGAAGGACAAAGAAGAAAAAGGTTGCCCTCATAACGGGCCTTACGGGTCAAGACGGCTCGTACTTGGCTGAATTTCTTCTTAAAAAAGGGTATGAGGTGGCCGGTCTGGTTCGAAGGTCCAGCCACATGCTTTATCCCAATATCGCCCGCATCCAGGATGAACTAAACCTTATTCAGGCAGACCTTCTTGACCCGGTTTCGTTAAGAGAAGCGATTCAAGCGGTTAAACCGGACGAGGTTTATAACCTTGCCTCCCAATCCCACCCGGCCGAATCCTTTAGGCAACCCATCCATACGGCCGAAATCACGGCGATAGGAGCCCACCGAGTCCTCGACGCGGCCCTCGACATTGTCCCCAAGACAAAGTTTTATCAGGCATCCTCAAGCGAAATGTTTGGCTGGGTAAAAGAAATACCACAGAATGAAGAGACACCTTTTAATCCGGCAAATCCGTATGCCGCCTCTAAGCTTTATGCCCACAACATGACCAAAATCTATAGAGCCAGCTACAAAATGTTTGCCTCAACCGGAATTCTATTTAACCACGAATCACCTCGAAGGCACATGAATTTCGTCACCCAAAAAGTTACCTACGGGGTGGCCTGCGCCAAATTGGGGATAAAAAACTCGGAACACTTAAACGAAGAGGGAGAACCAATAGTCAAAAACGGAAAAGTGGCTCTTGGGAATCTTGATGCCAAAAGGGATTGGGGATTTGCCGGAGATTTTGTCGAAGCGATGTGGTTAATTCTGCAGCAGCCTAAACCCGACGATTTTGTCATTGGCACCGGAGAAACCCACACCATTAGAGAACTTTGTGAGGAGGCATTCGGATATGCCGGACTCGACTACCAAAAGTATATCTATGTTGACCCCAGATTTGTCAGGCCAACAGAAACCGGTCCTTTAATTGCCGACTCCTCCAAAGCAAAGAGAGTACTTGGCTGGAGGCCCAGAGTGACCTTTAAAGGGCTTGTGGCGATGATGGTTGATGCCCATCTAGCAAGACTAAAATAAGGGTTAGTGGTATTTAACTACAAGCTGGGGAGTGTTAGTGTTGTATCCGGAATTAGCCGAGTCAAAATAAACAAAATCTTCAGATCCGTCTCCGTCTGTTTCTGTTGAAAATTTAATTCTATATTGTGATCGAGACCTGGAATTTGTTAGGTCATTATTAAACCTACTTGTTATGTCTAAATCCTTCCATTCAACCGCAGCGTTAGAAGTCAGAGTTCTTATATTGGAAGCTATTGGACTTTTGTCGTAGTCTGCCCCTTCTAATGAATTACTATAGTCTATATGGTCAACGACTAAGCTATTTGATCCTGCATAAGGGGTTCCTGAAACGCTCCGCTGATACATTCTCAGAGTTACTTTTTCAATTGTTTTTCCATTTAAAGAAGATGGAATATCAAAACTTACAAACCCCCTAGATACCAATTCAAACGAGGGACTTCCAACCATGGACCCATTGCCGGCTCTAATATCCGATGTGTAGTTCCCACCGCCATTGTTTGACCTAAAACCATCAAGCGAACTGGTCGAATTTAAAGTCATCGTTTGGCTGATAGGAGTCGGGGTAGGGGTTGGTGTCGGAGTGGGAGTTGGTGTTTTTGTTGCTTTCGGAGTTGCCGTCGGTGAACCTGTTGGGCTCGGTTCAACACTTGCTTCGGGGGACATCAAGGGTGTGGTGGAAGGAGCTGGCGTCTGGCGGACTTTCTGGCTTCCTATAAAGAAGGCTCCGGCCCCAATCACGAGGAGAAGAATGATAAAAAGTGGGAGCAGGAGCTTATTCATACCAGAGAGTTCCTGATTGGCCGGTTCGGGAGATTCAGGGGCGGGGTTAACCTGTTCTTCTTCCACTTGGCCAGATAATAGAAGGGTTTAAATCAAAAGTCAACACTTGACATTATTAAAGATTTCTGATAATCTGATTTTCAGATTATGCAATTGCAAACCACGACTATTGTAAGAAATCGAGGACAATTAACTATACCCGAATCTATAAGAGATAGACTTGAATGGACGGCTCCCGGATCTGTGGTTACAGTAGCCCAAGTAGGTGTAGATAAAATAATTATTAAACCCCATGCTGCTGACAAAAAAAGGGTTGATTGGAATAAATTGTGGAGGAATATTGAACTGGCACGTTCCCATAAAGGAACATACGCTGGAAGTCTATCTAGATTTATAGCGGCAGATAGGGAGAGTAGAAGATAAGGTGGTAAAAGTTATTCCTGATAGCTCGGTCATAGTGAAATGGGTTAGTAAGGATAATGAATCCCATTTAGATAAGGCAGATAAACTCCTGAGCGATGTTCAAGCAGAAAAGGTGCAGCTATTAGCTCCTGAGTTGGCAAAATATGAGATTGGAAATGCGATATTAAAGAAAGGATTAACGACACCTCAAGCATTCCAAAGTTTGGGCACCGTTTATAGCTTGCCGGTACAATTTGTGCCTGAAACAGAAGACTTAGCAAATTTAACATATCAGATGGCATATCAAGCTAGGCAGAATAACGTAACTGCTTTTACTTACTACGACGCTAGCTTTGTAGCCTTAGCTCAACAGGAAGGTGCAGTTTTAGTTACTGATAATCCCAAGCATCAAACGAAAATATCGGATGTGAAAGTGATTCCTCTTGAGAAGTATACGGCGGGCCTTTCAATCTCAAAAAATCGCACACGCAAAAAATAATTGCGAAGAACTGACATCCTCGCCTCCGCTTTTTTTGCGCGCGATTTTTTACTCTTTACTTTTCCCAAGTGAAGTTTAATAATTGGTCTATATCTGACACAAAAATGCTTCAGTCTATACTGGACGGTCAAACTTTAATAAGGAAGGATATAAAAGGAGTTAAAGAAGAAGCGAAAAAGACAGAATTAAGATTAACAGAAAGAATTGATAAGTTAGGCTTGCAGTTGGCCAATTTAGAAGATGATTCTCCAACAATTGAAGAGTTCGATGGTTTAGAAAAAAGAGTCAGCAAGTTAGAAAAGCACGCGGCCTCAGTTTAAAAGCTCTCCAAACTCACTACGGGCAGTGTTATACCGAAAAATTCGATCGCAAATCGTGCCCCCCTAACGTCGTAGCTCCGGCTCGGTCAGAGTAACCTTGCTTCACAAGTCGGCCTCGCCTCCGCTTTTTTTGCGTGCGATTTTCACCACAAAACAAAATGGGGTATAGTGAAGCTGCAATGTCAGGGGGCGAATGGAATATCGTTTATTATGAAAGTTTGGGTGGCGATATTCCTGTTTATGATTTCATCGAAAATCTGAGTCCAACAGCTAAATCAAAGGTCTCGAACACCTTTGATTTATTGGCTGAATATGGAATTAAACTAGGCTCACCTCATGTTAAAAAGGTAACGGGAACCGAGCTTTGGGAATTAAGGATATTAGGCGGGGATAGTATTAGAGTTTTCTATGTAGCAACTTCAGGCAGGGTATTTTTAATTCTTCACGGATTTATCAAAAAGAGTCAAAAAGCTCCTAAAAAAGAAGTAAAAATTGCCATTACTCGATTAAAAGAGTATAAATCAAGGAAATCTTGACATATCACAATTTTGTGATATTATAATTATAATATGGACTGGAAAACACACAAAAGACAACTTCTTAGAGATCCTGAAGTAAGACGTGCTTTGAAAGAAAGCGGGCTTGAGTTTCAGATCGCAAAATCTATTATCGAAGCAAGAATCAAAAGAGGATTAACGCAAAAAGAACTGGCCAGAAGGCTTAATACTAAACAATCAGTTATTTCTAGGGTTGAAACAGCAAAAACAACTCCATCTCTTTCGTTTCTCAAAAGACTTGCTGAAGTTCTTGATACTTCTCTCCGAGTTCAAATAGGAGCTTAACGTTGACTCCGCCTTTTTTGTTGCCTATGTAGAAGATGAAAAAAAGATATTTTTGAAAACTATATATCCGAGTAGAGAGGCTACTAGGAAATATCTAAAGAAGGTGATTAAAAAATGAAATATTTTGACTTAACAAAAGAAGAACTAGAAATTGAGAAAGCTTTTAGGGAAGGCAAACTGGTTCATGTTAAAAACTTTAAAAAAGTCAAAAAAGCCCTGGAAGAAACTGCCAAGAACACTCTCAACAAAACAAGGAATATCAATCTTAGAGTAACCGAAAAGACTCTTTATAAATTAAAAGCAAAGGCAGTTGAGGAAGGTATTCCATACCAAACCCTAGCTTCTTCCATCCTACGCAAATACGCAAGCCAATAAAAGGACTTCGATAACAATGTGCCTGTCGCCCGCCGCACGGGGCGACCCAATCACAAAGGATTTCCCACTGGGCAGGGCCTCTACCAAAAAATCCGAACTCAATTTGACGCACCGCTCTAATGTCTTAGCTCCGGCTCGGACTAACGTCCTCGCCTCCGCTTTTTTGCGCGCTTTGATCTGGCTTGTGCCAGATATTGTTCTTGCCCCTCCCACCCAGCGCGAACAATGTTTTATCTGTAGAGGCTAAATGTACTCCCTTCATTGTTTTACTTGACAGGACATGTGTATAATATGGGTATATTATCTTGGGGGACTAGGGCTTTCCTGGGCCCCCATTTTAATTTAGGGAAATATCTTCAATCCGTAATTAATATATTGTCTAGTCCCAAGTCTTGTGTGAAATTTTTTCTCGACAATTTGGAACGCAGGATTATCTCTTTTTGGTTGAAATATGTGGATACCGATTGGATAGGCGGCTAGGTCAGCTATTTGATGACCTCCAATATTTTGGGATTTTTGATTAAACGAAAGATCAATCAGTTTTTCTCTAACTTCTTCTGGTTTAATCATTGTGTTGCCTTTATTTTTAAAATTTTCATAATCTTCTGCCAAGACTTTATCATTGTGACTTTCGCGGGATTCCATCCTCATGACAACTTTTTCATTTTTCCTCCCAACGAACATACAAAGTCTTTCCATTATGAATTGAAAGCATAAATTATATGGATCACTTGGAGTTCGATAGCTACTCTTTAATTTAGACTTGTCTATAACTGCCGCGATGATTTTAAATTCTAGATTTTCTATAAATTTATCTAGTTCTTCGTAAAAAGCAGTTCTTTTTGTTATGTCTACTAAAGATCTAAATTGGCCCTTTTGTTTTCTAATATCGTACGATCGCAAAATAACTTTTCTTGTTCCAAAATGCTTAACTTTAATGGTGTCTAACTCTTTTTCAACCCCTTCAAAATAATAATCGAAGTCAAATATACAAGCGGCTAAAGTGAAGATTGGATATGTTGAATCTATAGTTTTTAAATTATGATCTCCAGATTCATCCAAAAAAGCTACAAACATAATTTATTATAATGCATGTACCTAAACCAGGGCGACCCGATCGTAAAGGATTTCCACTGGGCAGTGCTGTACGGAAAAATTCGACTGCAACTCGCGCGCCGCTAATGTCGCAGCTCCGGCTCGGCCAGAGTAACCTTGCTTCGCAAGTCGGCCTCGCTTTTTTATTTTTTTCGCGAGCGGTGTCCGCCTGAAGGCGGACAATACTCGTCCTTCTGGGCGAGCAAGAAAGATGCTATTAGTATTTTTTAGTAAAAATTTTTTCGTTGTTTATTAGAGGCTGTTTAGGAAATAAATCAATCTTATTATTTATTATTACTTTATCTTTAATTCTAGGAAAAAGACTATCACTAAACTTAATATTGTTTTGTGTCGGGAATTTAGAAACGATTAGAGGTTGATATGAACTCGCATTAGTTAAATTTGTAAGCGAGTTTAAATTCACATTGGCAGTATTAAAAAGTACCGTTTGTTCATCTTGAAATCTTCTGGCAATTCTTGCAGCTATTTCTTCCAATTCTCTTTGAGAAAGAGAATCTGATCCGATTTTGAATTCATTTACACCACCTAATTGTGGAAGAAAATCGTTGACTGCCCCTTCTCTCTGCCATCTATCTACAAGTTCTCTTGCGTTAAAGTAGAAAGTCTTAAAGCCTAATTCTCCGGATAAAGTTGATGGCGAAAAAGGTAATTCTAGTAATCTACCTGCTTCATTCTGGTCAAAATTTAAATCTCTTAGGAAGAAGATAGACAAGAACGTCCTGTTGATTTGAAAATCTAGCTCGTTGTACTCTACCATTCATATAAAATTGGTAAACACGGTGGCGTTTTAATTCTTCAAACTGTTGATCTGTTATTTTTCTACCCTCTATTCTTAATAATGGAAATTGCGGTAGAGATGCTAATGCTGAAAGAAGAATCCGCATATTATCTGTATGCATAATTAACCTTACTCTTCTTGAACGAAATTCTTCATCAATATCCGGTACTTCCACAGTTGGTAAGGATACAAGAGCAGTACTGCGCGGAAGCTCAGAGGAATTTAAGATATCTGTTCTTCTTAAATTAGTTAAGACGTCTGTCATTCTTTGTATATTTTAACATAGTACTGAGTTTTTTTATTTTTATGTGTTGCGGGATTATTTCAGGATTTGTTAAAATAATACTGAGCTCAAGAAACCGAAAAGATTTTTAATGCCCTCGTTGGACAAGTCCTTTCGGATTTGAGCTCACCAGCGCAGCGCTCCCTGTTACGAAATTGCAGGGGTGGAGGGAATCGAACCCCCGTTAGCAGATTTGGAGTCTGCAGGCCTACCACTGACCGACACCCCTAAAAACAATACAGGCATATTATACCTTAAAATCGGTTTTCGGACGAAGTTTATTTGAGTTTAGAAGTCTCTTTATGGAGCTGGTACTTCCTGCAGGTTTTGCAGTACTTTTTAATCTCCAGTTTTGATCCCTTTTTGCCTTTTGTTTCCATGTTGATCTTATTCCGCTCGGTAATGTAGTTTTGACTTTTACAGACGGAACAAATTAAAGCAACCAGTTCTCGTGCACCCTTTTTAGCCATACGCTGGATATTCTACACGAAGAGCCTTATTCGAACAAGATGGAGCCTAGGGTGGGAATCGGACCCACGGTCTAACCCTTACCAAGGGTTTGTTTTACCACTAAACTACCTAGGCGCAAGGGAAATTATACCAGAAATAGTTGCTATACTTTAGTTATGGAAAGAAGGCAGGCTTTCTTGCTGGTTTTGGCGGCTTCGTTTTTGGTCCTCCTTATTTATTTGACCGCCATTCCTAAGAAAACCTCAGATGAGGAATTTTCTTTAAAAGCCTTTGCTCGGGATGTTGAGATTATCTTAGCGGGAGATGTCATGCTGGGGAGAACCGTCATGACCAAAAGCCTTGATTTAAAAGACTCGGCATATCCTTTTAGGAAAGTCGCCGGTCGATTAGCCGAGGCGGATTTCGTTTTCGTTAATCTGGAAAATCCCATTATCGAAAATTGTCCCAGGACATCAACCGGTCTCAAATTCTGTACCGACCCGAAACTCACCTCCGGCCTTAAATTAGCTGGAGTCAACGTCGTGACTCTCGCCAATAATCATGCGGCAGATTATGGAAAAGAGGGAATAGAAAAAACGGTCGAATTTCTCAAAAAAGAAGGAATTGAAGCGGTCGGACTGGGGAATTTGGTTGTCAAGGAAAAAAAGGGAATCAAATTCGGGTTTTTGGGCTTTAACTTTGTTGGTAAAACCCCAAAAGATGAAGATTTTAGATTGGTTTCTGATTCGGACAAGAAAGTAGAAATTTTGGTCGTTGGTGTCCATTGGGGAGAAGAGTACGAAGATAAGGCCAATAAATTCCAGAGAGAATGGGCCAAGAGGCTGGTTGAAGCGGGAGCCGATGTCGTTGTCGGGCACCACCCCCACTGGGTTCAAGATTCCGAGTCTACCAACGGAAAGCCGGTTTATTATTCTCTGGGGAATTTTGTCTTTGACCAGATGTGGTCGGAGAAAACCAGAGAAGGCTTACTTATTAAATTGACCTTTAGGGATGGGGTACTGGTAGACGAGGAAAAACTGCCTATCTATATGGCTAACTGGGCCCAACCGGAATTTGCGGAGAAATAGTTGGTGCTGGGACTAGGATTCGTGTGCTGGGACTAGGATTCGAACCTAGGTAGGTCTTCCGACCGTCAGGTTTACAGCCTGATGCGTT
>Ga0209210_1000898_pt1 | contig 27536 bp, 27 predicted proteins | sample RifGroA1_FD_183991 | JGI IMG/M metagenome (GOLD analysis project Ga0209210, IMG submission 183991) | Contaminated groundwater microbial communities from Rifle, Colorado, USA - Rifle Groundwater A1 (SPAdes) (version 2) | ecosystem: Environmental > Aquatic > Deep subsurface > Groundwater >...
AGAAAGGGTTACGGTTATAGAAGCTTCCGTAACTATCGTCTCAAAGTCTTAACTGCTTGTTGCTGAAGGATTTTAGATACACGCCCACCATGGAGCGAGAAGAACCGGAAGAACCGCGAGAAGAACCGAAGAACCCGAAATATTTGTAATTTCAGCGGATGAAGTGGTGGCTTGGGACGGAATCGAACCGCCGACACACGCCTTTTCAGGGCGCTGCTCTACCGACTGAGCTACCAAGCCATCGATCGGTGATCTTCGGAAGAAATTAAGAGGTATGCGATCTTACCTGAAAATGCAAACCTTTATTACATCCTGATTGCCGACTATTACCTGCCAGCTGAGGCGCGGAGGGCCAGCTCACTGATGACTTCAACCATCTGGACGGCACCTGTGTAATTCGCCTCAGATGGGCTGCCAACCGTTTCAAAGGTCAGTCGGGCGCCTGAAGCGTGAGTCGGAGGAGCTTCAGTTACCTCACAGTGAAGCGCCCTGTTTTCGCAGTCCTGCAAAAAAGCCTTCGTCATGTTCGGGGTGACTTTGAAGCCTTCTTTGGAAACCCGGATCCGATTGCCTTCCATTGTGCCGGCAGGACCAATATTTAAAACAACCTTGGCCTTGGGGAGGGCGCTTTCCAGGCTCGCTACGAAGCAGCTTCTGACAGAAGTGGGTGAGCCTTGGATTTTTCGAGCCACCTCTGCCCATGCCGCGAGGCTCAATGAATTTGCAGGGTCTGCGGTGATCAAGACCGGCTGCTTTTTGCCGCAGGCTTTGCCCCAGCTCGCCGAAAGCTTCTGCTCGGAGGGGGTGAGGGTGAAGCCGGACTTCAGAACTTCCTGCATTGCCTTCTCCGGGGTCAACCCAACAGAAAGTGCCGCAAGACGGTTTGCCGGATCTTCGTCCTTGATCGAAAGCGGGACCGGTGCTGTTTCCACCCAGTCGGCTACGAAGACATTGGTTTCGTGCGGTTGAGTGGCGTTGCGATTCGATGAAAACGCGAGTTTCTTTCCATCGGGCGAAAACATCGGGAAGCTGTCAAAAGTATTTGAAAAGCTCAACCGTTCGAGCCCCGTGCCATTCGTCTGAATTTTATAGATATCAAAATGACGACCTCTGGGGTCCCGGGGATTTGATGAAAAAATAATCGCCTTGGCATCGGGCGTAAAGAATGGAGCGAAGCTCGCGGCACCAATCCGTGTGACCTGCCGGGCGTGGGAACCGTCCGCGTTGCCAATCCAAAGCTCAAGGGCTCCGGGGCGCACCAGATGGTTTTTGAGGAGCGAGAGGTATTCTTTTTTGTCCTGCCCCGGGCGCGGGCGGGAGGCTCTCCACACAAGTTGCTTGCAGTCAGGAGAGAAGAACGCGCCGCCATCGTAGCCGAGTTCATGGGTCACTCGTTTGACCTCTCCGAGGGTTCCCAAAGAATCCAGGTAGCCGACATAAAGGTCCAGATCACCGTCTCGATCACTCGTAAAAACTACGCTGCCATCGTGACAAACGGTTGCTTCGGCATTGTAGGCGCGAGGGGCGCCGGGCTCGAGCGGACGAAGATCTGAGCCGTCAAGCGCAGTCGAATAAAGCTGATAAGAATTGTAAATCGGCCAGACGTACCCCTTACTTTTATCAGGTTCCGGAGGGCACTTCATATCTGTTGCAAACGTGCTGGCAAAAAGCACCCGCTCATTCTTCGGGAGATAATAAGCGCAGGTTGTGCGGCCACGGTTTTTTGAAATAAACTGGAAGTCACCGCTTCCATCAGCTTTCATCGTGTAAATCTGGTCACAGGCAACGCCGGTTCCGGGTTCGGCTGGATCTTGCGTGATCGGTGGGCCTTTATGCTGGAAGCTCAGCGCTCTGCCATCGAAGGACCAATACGCCTCAGCATTTGAGCCGCCGCGGGTGAGTTGCCGGATATTTTTAAAATGAACCTCTCCCGGATACAGAAGCTTCGCGTCCTGTAAAGCGGATTGTGAAGCGTTCACGGAAGGATGGCTGCAGGCCACGAAAGTATAACCGAGGAAAACGACGCCGACTGAACACGCCCAGACGCGCCTTGGGGAGATTGAAATCATAGTTTCCGAAGCTACTCCAACCCTAGGTTGGAGGCAATCCGAAAACTTGCGGCCTATAATTCTGAAGCGTCCTGTTCTTCTTCACTCGTGTCTTGAATCGGAGCGGCAGGTGCTGCGGTTGACGGAGTCTGTGGTGTGCTCTCCAGGCTGGCCAGAATGCTCTCAAGGTCACGCGTTGTGAGCATCCGGTAATCATAAGCACGCTGATGTTTGCGGACGATTTCTTCAACGAGGCGTAAGCGTCTGACGACAGGATTCACCTGGTCTGAGGGCACTGGGTCATAACTCGAATTTTTTTGGACAGGAGCCTTCGGAGCGGGTGCGCTTAACTGTGGAACGGGGGCGGTCGGAACGACAGTCACGGTGGTCACAGTCACGGGTGCGGCAGACTCCGGCTCAGTCGCGGAATAGGTTTGGACCGGTTTATTCTTGGCGACCTTTGCTTCGGCGGTGATCGTGAAGGAGAAAGCGGCAAGAACGAGAGTGAGACAAGTGAGTGAAGTTTTCATAACGCAGTGTATTAGCACTCAGCTCTGGTCCCGTCAAATGGGGTGTTTGGTCTGTAACTATTGTAAATCACGTGTAATTTCAAGGTTCGGATATTTTAAAAATTAAAAAGATCTCCGGTTTAATTGACAATCGTGGGTCCATCACCACCTTTGCTTCTGTTGGTGAACAACCAAAGTAGTGCAAAGAAGTGACCCGAAGTAAGAAGTAGAGACTCTTGCAGTGTCGCTTTAAACCACTGATTACAATTTAACGTTTTTGACCGGGAGGTTAATCCTATGCAAGTTCGCCCTCTACATGACCGAGTATTGGTCAAGCGCTTTACCGAAGAAGAGCGTTCCAAAGGTGGCATCATTATTCCTGATACAGCGAAAGAAAAGCCCATCCAGGGCGAGATCATCGCCGTGGGTCAGGGTCGCGTCAACGAAGACGGCAAAATCCGTCCTCTGGATGTGAAAAAAGGTGATCGCGTGCTTTTCGGCAAATATGCCGGCACTGAAATCAAGATTGATGGCGATGAATTCCTGATGATGCGCGAAGAAGATATTCTCGGCGTTCTCAGCAACGATCGCTAATTTAAAGAGCAGGAGATATAAAAATGTCAGCAAAAGAATTACGTTTTTCTGAAGAAGCCCGTTCGGCCATCTTGAATGGTGTCAACGTGCTTGCCAATGCAGTGAAAGTCACGCTCGGTCCCAAAGGCCGCAACGTCGTGATCGAGAAGTCCTTCGGCGCCCCGAACATCACCAAAGACGGTGTCACGGTTGCCAAGGAAATCGAATTATCTGATCGCTTTGAAAACATGGGCGCCCAGATGGTTCGTGAAGTCGCTTCGAAGACCAATGACGATGCCGGTGATGGCACGACGACTGCGACCGTTCTCGCCCAGGCGATTTACCGTGAAGGCGCCAAAATCGTAGCCGCCGGTCATAACCCGATGGAACTGAAACGCGGTATCGACAAGGCCGTTGAAGTGGTCGTCGCTGAACTGAAGAAAATTTCCAAGCCGATCAAGGATCAGAAGGAAGTTGCCCAGGTCGGTAGCGTCTCCGCTAATAACGACACCACCATCGGCCACATCATTGCCGAAGCGATGGAAAAAGTCGGCAAAGAAGGCGTGATCACGGTTGAAGAAAGCAAGACTGCCGAAACCACCCTCGACGTCGTCGAAGGTATGCAATTTGATCGCGGCTATCTCTCTCCTTACTTCGTCACGAACGCAGAGAAGATGGAAGCCTCCCTCGAAAACCCTTATATCCTGATCTACGACAAGAAGATCACGTCGATGAAGGACCTGCTCCCCATTCTTGAGAAGGTTGTTCAACGCAGCAAGCCCCTCATGATTGTGGCCGAAGAAGTTGAAGGCGAAGCGCTCGCCACTCTCGTCGTCAACAAACTCCGTGGCACCATCCAGGTCTGCGCCGTCAAGGCACCAGGCTTTGGCGATCGCCGCAAGGAAATGTTGCAGGATCTCGCCACCCTCACCGGCGGCAAAGTGATCTCTGAAGACATGGGTCATAAACTCGAAGCCACCCACCTCGAAGATCTCGGCACCGCGAAGAAAGTGACTGTTGATAAAGACAACACCACGATCGTCGATGGCGCAGGCAAGAAAGCCGATGTGGAAGGTCGCGTGAAACAGATTCGCGGCCAGATCGAAGAGACCACCTCTGACTACGATCGCGAGAAGCTCCAGGAGCGCCTTGCGAAGATGGTTGGCGGCGTGGCCGTCATTAACGTTGGCGCCCCTTCTGAAGTTGAAATGAAGGAAAAGAAAGCCCGCGTGGAAGACGCCTTGAATGCAACCCGCGCTGCGGTTGAAGAAGGCATCGTTCCTGGCGGTGGCACCGCGCTTCTGCGTACGGCCAAAGCTCTTGAAGGCCTCAAACTTGCGAACGCCGAGCAGAATGCTGGCGTGACGATCGTGAAACGCGCCCTCGAAGAACCCCTCCGTCAGATCGCTGGCAACGCGGGCTTCGAAGGTTCGATCGTGGTCGACAAAGTGATCAATAATCCTAACAACGCGTTCGGCTTCAATGCGCTGACCGAGAAGTATGAAGATCTGATCGCGGCCGGCGTGATTGATCCTGCCAAGGTGGCCCGTTGCGCTCTTGTCAATGCAGCCTCCGTTGCGAGCTTGATGCTCACCACTGAGACCCTCATTGCCGAAAAGCCCAAGAAAGACACCGGACCTTCCATGCCAGCCGGCGGCGGCGGAATGGGCGGAATGGGCGGCTACGGCGACATGATGTAAAGTCCTCGGCCTCGTTCCAGGCTAAATGCAAAAAGCCCCGGAGAGAAATCTCCGGGGCTTTTTTATATCTGGCTTCGCATGCAAAAGCTGAATTACTCTTTCAGGATTTTTTTTAACCCGACACTTGATGCCCTGGGCATCGTCGCTTTGGATTACAACGAGGACATTTCCAGAAGCGTCCAGCTTGGTCACGGTTTTTTCTGGTTTGAGCGTATGCCCCCAGGTCAAAGGCGCAATAAATGGAATCAGTCCCAAATCAAATCGATTCTTTATAGGATCTCTTTCGTTTGAGTGGCTCATGATGCGGTGTGTAGCAGTTTTGATTATTTTCAAAAAATGCATAATGAAAATTGTATTATACCTAAGTTGAATGATTACTCGGACCGAGCTTGATGCTCACAACTGAGACCCTCATTGCCGAGAGGCCCAAGAAAGACACCGGACCTTACATGCCATCCGCCCATTAAAGGCTAAATACAAAACTCCCCGGAGAGAAATCTCCAGGGAGTTTGTATGTGAGTTTTTAAACCGCTTCTTTGCTATTTCGCTAAACGAATTTCACCGTTTTTGTCGAACTCAACTCTTGCACCGGCTCTGAAGTGCTTGCGGTTCCAGATTGGCCCGATGGAGAGGTCTTGTTGTAACGCCGCTGACTTTAGTTCCTGCCCGAAGTTTCCTACCGTCACCTCACTGGCAGTCAAAGAAGCTCCTGATCTGTGTTTGATTTTGATAGTTGTATGCTTGAATGTCACGTCACCGTCGGACAGTACAAACCAGCCGCCTTCTTCGTCTATAATCCTGTCATAACGGTGCTTGGCCGTGCTGAGGAGGAAATTCAATTTTCCCGAATAGCGACCGATTGTGGGTCGGGTTGCGTTCCCGAGCTTGATTTCAGTGATGTACATTGTGTGGATCAGGTCGTCCCCAATTCCCATTTGTCCCACAACCCTCCGATGACTATCAGTAGGTGCGTAAAGGTATCCGGCGTCGCCGAGATCCGGAACGCACTCTTCAATTTGAGCACTTGGATAAAGATCCAACTTGAAACCAAATGCATCCAGGACAGTTCTTTGAGCGAGGTACGCAAATCTTGCCCCTCCGTGATCTACGAGGATCCGAACGGAAACCTTCGTGCCTGAATACTGGGTACTGCAGGGCATAGTCAGGAATTTATCTTCCTCAGTAAACAGAAGTTTCACGAATTCGCGCGTGAGTGCTTCGCTCCCGATTCCCTCCAAGTCCGTTTCTGAGCGAAGGAAGAGGCTCACGAGGTCGTAGATTTTCGAAGCGTCCGTTGCCCCATCATCTTTTGCAATTGCGTAGAGAGCTTCATGTAGCACCAGAGCTGCCTGATTCAGGGGGCTCAGCCGATTGTAGAGGTTTCGATCAAAGAAGATCTGGTTCCCTTTACGGTAGGCCGTTTGGGCGACCAGGCAGTTGGGTGAGAAAAGAACCGGAAGTCCCGTATCCGCGATGCGTGCCACGCCATCTGCGGAAACCCAGGTCAGCTTGGAAAGTCTGTGCCGGATTTCGTCGGGAAGATAGTTTCTGACTTCGATCCTGGAAAGGAGATATTCCAAAACTTGATCGGATTTCAGCTCGGGCGGTAACTCGACCGTACTCAGGAGCTGGTCCTGATTCCGCCCGCGAGGAAGGTGATGGAGATAGAGATCAAGCAGTTCGATGCTGCGGATTGTATTCAGAACTGCTTCGTCCGAAAACGGGTTGACAGCATTGATCCCGGAACTCTCGGCACGAACTAGCGCTTCGTAAACCCTCTGGCGTGTCTGAGTGGAGTCAAAGCAAACCACACTATTGCCGCCGCCACTGGTGTCGACCCCTGCTTGCGCGGTTAAGCTCAAAAATAGAAATACCAAAACGCTCTTCCGAGACCCCATAAAAACTCCCGTTCAGAATGTGACGCACCGTAGCACTTGTGCCAGCCAATGAGGAGGGAATTATCCGAAGGTACAAATCGCGAATAGATGAAAATAATTAGAAATAAGCACATTAACTAAGTTATACTTAGCTAATGGAAGTCTCTGTTTTTGATCACAAAGACTATAAAATCTACCTCAATCTCCGTTTGAATAACCCCAAACAGGGTGGGGGGCATGGGGCTCGTTCCCGGTTATCACAGGCGATCGGTGTTCAAACTGCTTATACCGCTCAGGTCCTCAGGGGTACTGCGCACTTCAGTGGTGAGCAGGCCGAGGCTGCCAATGAATTTCTGGGACACTCCGAAGAAGAAGGACACTATTTCCTGCTTTTGGTTTTACTCGCTCGCGCAGGAACCCGGGCGCTCAAGGCACGCTATCTGAAACAGATGGAGCGATCACTCGAGAGTCGGCAGGTTTTAAAGACGAGGCTCGGCGTGAAACAGCCTCTGTCAGAGGCCGATCAGTTGACCTATTACAGCTCCTGGCATTTCGCAGCTATTCACGCACTCATCTCGATTCCAGGATTCCAGTCCGTTGAGACGCTTTCAGAGCGTCTACGAATCGACAAAAAGCGAATTGCGAATGCCCTGGATTTTCTAATCACTTCCGGCCTGATTGTTCGGAACACGGACGGTAAGATGCCGTATTCCATAGGTGAGGCCAGAATTCACCTGGGAGTCGATTCACCGCTCGTTTCCAAACACCATATCAACTGGAGAATGCAGGCGGTCCGGGCGCTCGAGAATCCGTTGCAGCAGAATCTTCATTATTCGTCAGCGGTTTCATTATCTGCTTTGGACGCCACAGTTCTGCGCGAACAGCTTGCCAGAAACATCGAACAGCTCAAGGCAGTTGTGAAAAAATCGCCAGAAGAAGTCGCCTATGCTTTTTCGCTAGACTGGTTTGAAATTTAAATGGGATAACCAGAAACCGATGAATAACGACAAATCCGGAAAGGCCAAATCTGCTCAGCACTCCTCCGGCTCCCGCTGGCTCAAATGCGTCGCCACCAATGGTACGATTCGCGGAGTAGCACTTGAGGCGACCGGTCTGATCCGTGAGCTGGCCAAATTGCACAAGCTGAATGGAATGCAGGCTCAGGGGTTGGGCGAGGCAGTGATGGCTGGTTTGCTGGTTTCGTCATATTGCAAAGCCGGTGAACGGGTGAATTTAAATATTCGCGGTTCCGGGCAATTCACTCAGGGGCTGGTCGATGCCAATCCAGATGGGACCGTTCGTGGTTATGTTATTCCGCGCGAACCGAAAGACGCCTTCTTTGGTGAGCACAATGAATTTGGCCCGTGGGGTAATGGTTCACTTTCAATTTTGCGCAAAAAGGGTGATGCCGGTTCCCAGCCGTACATCGGGACAGTTCCGCTGATCACGGGGCACCTCGCGAAGGATCTGACGTTTTACTGGTTTCAGAGCGAACAAATTCCTTCAGCCGTCGGGCTAGCCGTCACTGTTGATGGAGATGAAGTAGTTACCGCAGGTGGCTTCCTCGTTCAAGTGATGCCGCAGGCGAGTCCGGAAGAAGTGAAGCTGGTTGAAAAACATATCCAGGAAATTGATTCACTCACTGCCGAGCTGAGCAGGGAAAATGATCCCCTCAAGCTGCTTGCCCGGATTTTTCAAAGCACGGCTTTCGTTCTGCTCGAGGATCGGCCGCTGACAGCTTACTGCAACTGTTCACGCGAACGCGCGATCCGCGCCCTCAAACTTAGCGGCATTGAAGAGGTGAGTGATCTTCTCAAAACCGAAGGCAAGGCTTCTCTCAATTGTGAATTCTGTACGAAAGAATATACCGTGGATGCTGACGGGCTCAGAGAGCTGATTGCGTCGATGACTTGACTTTCTTCAGGGCTTCGCGGGCGCCGGTCGCAGCCAGTTCGTCGGCGCGCTCGTTGCCTGGATTTCCGTTATGACTTCTGATCCAAGTCCATTCAATCTTCAAGACTTTATCAGTGAGGAGCCGGTCAATCTCTTGCAATAATTTGATATTGGGATCCTTGCAACCGACCCATTGGTTGCGCCGCCAGATCAGGATTTGAACAGAGCAATAATCCAGCGCCGATTTGGAATCCGAAAATATAACCGCACTGGCTCTTTCGGGCAATTGTTCGAGAGCTTCCGCGATAGCAGTTAATTCCATGGCGCTGACTGAAGTTTTGATTGCACCACCATACTGGTCAATGATTTCCCCGTTCGGGACTTTTATGTGAATACCCCAACCGCCGGGTGTATCTTTTGATTTTTTACAGGCCCCGTCCGTATAACAAAGATATTGGCTGCGCATGTTTTGATTATCAGCCTTACTCCTTTCCATATTCAAGGGACTTTGTAGGTCCTTCAATCAATGAAAAGTTGCAATTGGCCCAAGATGCTTTTAATCTTTGGCGCAGATAATCAACAACTTAACTATGAGGCTCTATGAGTTTTAAATCAGCGATTGTTTGGGTTCTTCTGCTTTCTGTTTTTGGAACGGCTTGTTCCAGCACGACGATGATTCGGTCCACTGATTCAGCGGCGAAGATCTATGTGGATGATCAGTTTTTGGGTACTGGCTCCGTCAGCTATTCCGATACGAAAATCATTGGATCCAGCACAATAGTGAAGCTGAAAAAGGAAGGCTGCGAAACCCAGACTTTCAGTTTCTCAAGGAATGAGGAATTTGATGCCGGCGCGTGCGCGGGCGGCGTGTTTTTGCTTTTCCCTTTCCTATGGATTCAGAAATACCGCCCCATGCATGAGTATGAATACTCCTGCGTCAAGACGAAGTAATCAGATGAAGTTCAATAGCGGGTATCTCAATTTGGGATACCTGCTATTTTTTATTCCGCTATTTTCAGGTTGTGCCGTTACCTCTAAGAACGTTGTACCGCTTCATAGCACCATTGATGCGCAGTTTCGTTACCAACAAATCAAAAACAGCAAGAACTCAAGGTTCGGGACTAGTTCCGGGGTGACTTTTTATCAAAGAGTGCTCACCCGGACTCTTGGCAGCCGTTGCACGCTATTCCCTTCTGACTCGCAATATACTCAGAGTCTCGCAAACCGGTGTGGCCATGTTGTTTCCACCTTTCGCGCAATGGCGCGATTTTATTTCGAGCCTGATGCGGGATTTTCAGGTGCGCCAGTTTTGAACTTGAATGGGAAAATATATTTTGAGGATCAGCCCGATGATTGTTCATTTTTCTAGAAATTGGATTCTTTTGCTCTCTCTGGCTACGTTAGGCAGCGTTGCTCCCGCTCGCGCCGCCTGCCTGGATCCGGGCTCCTCATTATATTCACGAGCGCGTGCGCTCTATGGAGCCGGACAATACCTTTTGAGCGCCACTCATTTTTCCCAGGTCGCGGGGACCGCCTGTGATGCGGATCTCAGGGATCGGTCTTTGTATGCGTATGCCTTGGCATTGGCAGAGCTGGGTGAGGTTTCGGAAGCATTACGGACGCTGGAGACGCTGTCTTTGCCGCAGGCGCCGGTTCTTCGCTCTTTCCTGACTGGAGATCGCAGTCCTTTGCTTCTAGAGAGTGTCCGCCTCAGGTTCAAGATCTGGGATGAGCGACTTGAGTCTTCACTCATGGAACCATTACGAATTGACGGGATGAGTTCCCAAAAATTCGATGAGGTGAAATCGCTTCGAACCCGGCTCGGATTGGTTCCGGCCAAGAGTGAATGGCTTGCAGGAGGCCTGAGTACAGTTCTGCCGGGGGCGGGCCAGGCCTATACCCGGAATTTTCAATCTGCCGCGCTCTCGTTTGTACTGAATGCAGTTTTCCTCGCCACCACGCTCGAATTTGCGAGGAAAGACATGCCTGCTGCCGCCGTTGCCTCGGGCATGGTGTTTTCGGTCACCTACTTGGGAAATATCCTGAATGCCGTTGATTCCGTAAAGCGCTTCAATCAGCTCCAGCGTGATCCCTATGAGAAGCAATTGCGACCCATTCTTTTTCCGGAACTGGTTCCTTAGCGGAATGCGTTGAGCTGACGCTTTAAAAATTATTCAAACGACTATTCAGTCATTTTTTTGTGACGCATGCCCTTGTGTTTCATACCCTTCATGCCACCTTTTCCCATCATGGGGCACCCCTCCATTCCGGCTGCGGGACAATCCTTCATCATCTGCTCGCGGCACTCGGCCACGGGTTTGTCTGATTTCAGGCATTCCGACATCTTCTGATGCATTTCTGCCATTTTCTGACGCATCTCGGGTGTGGGGCTGGGGTGCATTTTCCCCATTTTGTCGCCACCAAACGAAACGGAACTCATCATCAATGCTGCGGATAAAACTAAAATGTATTTCATAATCTTCCCTTCATTAAAAAAGCAGAAACTTCTGCAATAATCAGCCCGCAATAAGTGGGGAAGCTTGAATTCGCCTCATGATCCGGTAAGCTGCATAACGTGCACAGTCAAATCAGATACATCCTTTCGATTATTGTCCTATTCATGCTTGGATCCGAGTCGAAGGCAGCGGATTATCCGCCCTTCAAGGTGGGGCTGAGTACGCAGGTAGTCGCGGCCGGATTCGAACTGATTCCAAAAGTACCGGGCGACAAAAATAATAAACTGACCTTCCGCCCCGCCCAGTCCAACTATGTAGGTTTGATCCTGGGCTATAAATGGATAGCGGGAACTTTGGCTTTCAGTGTGCCAGCAAGCAGCAAGGTCCGTGATGTCGAGGGAGTGAGCAATTACCAGGACTACCGCCTGTCGTATTACCTTAAAAAGTTCGGGTTTGAAGCTGTCTATAACCGGTTCAAGGGGTACGTACTTGAAAACAGTTCAGTCCTTTCCGCGGAATCTCTTGGCGGCGCTCCTTTGTACCGGTTACCGGATCTTGAATCCATGGGTTACGGGTTCAACCTGATCTTTACAGGTGATCCGAAGAGCTATTCATTGTCCGCGGCAATTGATCAGAGTGAGATTCAGAAAAAATCCGGTGGTTCGACTGTTATCCTGGTGAGCTCTCGGTTTCAGAACATTCAAAACGGTGTGCCCTTTGTTCCTGTGGAAAAAAGACCCGACTTCGGCTTGGACCAGAATGTCAGCGCATTTCGGAGTATGAACGTTTCGGGTTCCTGGGGCTATGCCTACAATTGGGTGCCCGGTAACTTCTATCTTTCCGGACTAGGTGCTCTGGGGCCCGGATATCAGACCACTCGATATGACATCAATGGGGTCGAGAGCCGGAAATCTTCCACCGTTTTGAATCTTCATATTCGCTTGGGCCTGGGGTGGAATTCCAAACGCGCGTTTTTTACCACGAATGTCGGTTTTGACCGGATTGGGTTTGGGACCGAGTCGGTTGAGGTGGGTGGCCTCTTTTCTATTGGGACTATTGCTGCGGGGGTTCGCTTCTAGGGCTAATGTCAGCGCGTGCCGCAAGCCGTCTGGTTTTACATTCGAAACTATAGTAAAACGTCTTCATGTCTATTCTGATAAAAATTTTGATGCTGTCCGTGCCAACGCTTATCAGTCAGGTGAGTTTCGCTGCACCAGTTGATTTTTCTGGAAACTGGAAAACACCAGACGCGGTATCGGATTTCTTTCCCGAAACAAGTCCCGATTCTATTCCTTTTTACTCCTGCCGGCTGGAATGCCAAATCGCGCAGCAAAATCGTGTGCTTCAGCTGAAGCTGCTTTCAGTGGAATGTGAAGCGCCCGATGGCCTCATATTTCAGAATTCAATTCCTGCTCTCAATCTCAAAATTGCTGAAGACGGAGCGATCTACGACGAAACAGGTTGGGTCGGCCGTCTGAAAGGCTCCGCAATAACGTTGGAGTATGTCGATGGCTACGATGGGGTTCACTACATGTATTTCGAGCTTTCAAAAACGGGGGGGCTCGAACTTGACTGGAAATATCAAGGCAGCGTTTCAGGGTCATTCCACGTCAGTCACGGTAAAGATCCGCTGACCCGGATCGGTGTCAGCCCAGGGTGTTTTGCCAAGACCCCGCATTGATCACATTTTTAAAGCCGACCTTCTTCAGTATGGATGCCGCTGTCCCGCTCCGCGCGCCGGAGGCGCAGCAGAGAATAATTGTTTTGTCTGAGCTCAAAGTTGCAAGCTTTGCCTGAAATTGATCGAGCGGGATATTGATGCTCTTGGGGTTCGCTCCCATTCTGAATTCACCGGGTGAGCGAACATCGACGATCAGTGCGTCCTGCCCGGGTAAGCTGGAGAGCTGTAGTCTTATTCGGCGGTTTTTTAAGAATTTCCAAATCATGAAAGCAGCTATGAGACCGAAAACCCCGTACGTCTGAATTTCATTAGCGGACATGTAACCTCGGATTATGGGAGATGAATGCAAGTTCGTTATGTAGTATTCAATAGATTTCTTGAATAGTCAAGCAGAATGTATTTATTCGATGGCTTCGGCCAATAATCCCATAATTCCATAAACATCGGTCAAGGGGTTTTCCTGCGCGGAAATAAAGTCAGTGACGAAAGTCACTTCCTCCGCGATATCGCCCGAATTTGATCCGGGAGTATAGAGGAAGAGTTTCCCTGCAGAATTCAAAAACGCGATTTCCTGCCGATTCGGAAGTAACGTCGAGCCCATCAGCAGACGATATTGACCATCCGGTCCACCTGTTGTGTCCACTCCATAAGTCGATAGATCCTCGCCGACCTCTGCACAGGCCGAGGATAATCCGGCACTATCCATGACGGCAGCGATATTTTGGCAGCGGATCACCTTTCTATTCGCTAGTCCCAAATTTTGCGGGAACACATATAAATTCCCATCGGGATGTAAAGCGAGTCCATAAAGAGACCGACGTTGGCTTACGGGAAGTCCCGCAGAATAATGCAAACGCGCTTTTTCAACCCACGGCCCAGTTCCTCCGGCATTTTCTGAAATTACAATTCCACCGCCCACTTCACCACTGGCACCGTAGTCGACCCAGTACAGGCGCTCTGAAGAAGGTGCCAGACATTGGCCAAGCGCGCCAGCGGGAGATGCGATTGCCCAGCCCAAACGACGAATGGCCTCCCCACTGGAAGAGTATTCTTGGAGCGGGCCATTGTATCCAGCCCCCTGACCTTCATCACCATAACGCCCCAGAACCCAGTTGCCATTGGGAAGAACACACATGGTATGGGCGCTTAGAATCGACAAGGGCTCACCCGATAAATCCGGCGCTACTGCGCCGCCCACTGAACCACCGGAGATCGTGATCTCACCCAATACGTTCAGCTCTTTATCCAGGCGAATAAGTTTCGAATGTCCTGCGCTGCCGACGAGTATTTCTCCATTTGCAGAAAACGCTAAGCCACCTCGAATAATATTAGTGTTCCCAAAGTAACTTGCTAATTCGGTCTTCTTATCTACCATGGCGGTCATCGTATCCATATTCAATGTTGCACGGGCCACATACGACCGTTGAGAGGCATCGGTTCCCCACACATTAAAATAAAGACGAAAAATACGAGTCAGGGGGATGTCAGCAGAGCTCGTGAGGGCACTTGTGTTGACAAGATGAGGCGAGCAGCCAAAAATGGGAGATATTCCCAAAGCGAAGGCGCAGCCTAGTTTCATAATGTGTAAAAATTTCAACATAGAATATGCCTTTGCATATTATAGAATAGGTTTTCATAAATTGTCGCATGTTTTCAATACCGTTCATATGTGTCTGAAGTGACCTGACGGAAAAAAGTCAAATTGAATTTCGCGCTAACTGTAAGTTATTTGATATAATAGTCATATCCTGCGGAACGTTGCGGAGAAAAGAGGCCCGTTGAAATTCGAAAAGTTCGATATCGTGCATGTTATGCGGCGGGCGCGGACGATCGCCATCGCTTGGGTGCTCGGCCTTTCTGCTTTGACCAGCGCTTGCAGCCCCACGATTGTGGACGCTGTAAAAACGGCGGAGCTTGGCCTGGCCATCTTACTCGAGGACACGTCCCCGCTTCTGCTTCGCACTTCACGAGTCCTTCGTACGAGCGGCGGAACGGGTGAAATCCAGCTCAGCCTCATTTCCGGTCCAGGCGCCCTCAACACCAGCACAAATACGCTCGTCGCCGGAAACACTCTCGGCACGATTGTGATACGCGCAACCGACTCCTCTGGCGTAGTCGCGGAATTTGAGATCGTGGTTGCGCCCACCGCGCCGACCGCGCTGATCGCAAGCGGCCCATCGAGCGCTCAGGCCGGCGAATGCGCCGGTCCGATCACCCTCGAGCTCCGAGACGCATCGAACCAGAATACCTTCGCCTCATCACCCATAGTTATTACCCTGAGCGGAGAAGAGGCAGCCGCGTTTTCGAGCGTTTCTTCCTGCAGTGACTCTGTCGATTCAATCAACGTCACGACGGGGAGCGCTGGAGCTGAGGTGTATTTCAGAAGTAACGAGGCGAAAGCATATGCGCTGAGCGCCTCGTCTACCGCACTTGCACCGGGCAATCATGCGCTCGTTTTCAGTGCGGGAGCGGCTGATCATCTGGAAATTGCGGCGGGTGCCGGACAGTCGGCCCGGGTGGGAACTGCCCTCTCAATCGACCCCCGGGTCAAGGTCGTCGACAATTTTGGAAATCCAGTCAGCGGGATCACGATCGGTTTCGCGGTTACTGCCGGAGGCGGGGTGGCCGGAGCGGCGAGCGCCACGAGCAACGCGCAGGGATTTGCGTCCACTACTTTCACCATGGGTCCGAATCCTGGCACTAGTAATAACACGTTAGTGGCTTCAAACAACGCTCTGCCGGGTTTACCGAAGTCGATCACGTTTGTCGCGTCGGCACTGCCCCCTGCGGTTTCACTTCATCCTCAAGCCATTGAGCTTGCCAAGGGCGCGGTTCAAACATTTGCAGCGATTGGCGGCACACCACCGTTTTTCTACGAAATCCTCTCTGGAGCCGGCTCCATTGATCCAGTGACTGGCGTCTTCACCGCTCCCGTAGCGAGCGGTGTGACGCAGGTGCGAGTTTCTGACTCGGAAGGTGAAAGCGACACCGCTGATATCACCACGCTCACCACAGCCCCCGCCGGGGGGACCGTGGACTCCAGCTTCGGAGTTTCGGGACAAGCGGAACTCATCCTGACTGGGGGCGCCACTCTCAACGAGATGAAATTTCTTCCGGATGGCCGCAGCATAATCGCCGGGCAACACGGGGGCAACTTCCTGGTAGCCCAGTTTCTTGCGGATGGATTGCTGGACCCGAGTTTCGGAACTGGTGGAATGGTCGAAGTTGATTTTGGCGGGGCGAGCGATTCCGCAGTAGGCATTGCGATTCAAGCGGACGGAAAAATCGTGGTTGCGGGTACGACAGTGGGACCAACCTCCGGGAGCGACTTCGCGATCACTCGGCTCAACACGAACGGGATGATCGATACAGGCTTCGGCACGAACGGCAAAACGACGCTCGACTTCGGAGACCTCCTGAATGACGAAGCGAGTAGGGTCGCCCTTCAATCCACCGGGAATATCATCATTGTTGGCACTGCTCTCAGTGTTCCTTTTGGTTCGAGTGTCGCCTTGGCACGATTGACGACCTCAGGCGCGCCGGATACGACGTTTGGCACCAACGGACTTCTCAAAGCAGTTCCCTACGGTGCACTGAATACACAAAAAGGATACGAAATCAAGGTACTCCCTGATGACCGGTTTCTGGTCGTCGGCGAGTATCAGTCTGATTCCATTGTAGGGCGGTTTACCGCGAGCGGAGTGGCGGATGTGACGTTTGGAAATGCCAGCGGCTTCAGGATGTATTCCGAGATGGATGTTGCGCGAGGACTGGCGGTCGATGGCACGGGTAAGGTCCTTCTGGCAGGTTGGAAGTTCACTGATTTCACCACTCGTTATGACATGACGGTGCTGCGAATTGCTTCTGACGGGCTCCTCGCGGACGCGACTTTCGGTGTTGCCGGAATGCGGGCGGTCGATTTTGGAGGCGGTTGGGATCAAGCCTACTGCATGGAGCTGCAGCCCGACGGGAAGATCCTCGCGGCAGGAACAGCCGGCGCTGGCTTTGGCCTCATCCGGCTCAGCTCCACCGGCGCACTCGACAACACCTTCGGCACGGCAGGAAAACTTACAATAGCTTCGGGCGGGAGTGCGTTTTCGCTCAATGCCATGCGCCTGCAGCCAGATGGAAAAATCCTGATCGGGACAACGGTCGATGGGAAAATCGTCATTCAGCGAATCTGGCCGTAAACAGCGGTTCAATTTATTGAATGACCCCAGTTGATGTCCAAGCGCTCATCTTCTGTTCAACTTCTGAAATGTGTCTAATCTGACCTTGTCCCATTAAGTACGCAATTCTCGGCGCATTTACGCATGGCATGCATACTGCTAAGTATGAATAAAACCGACCCATTTGGAGGGATTCTTTAATGCGCTTAATCCACTTGAACCACTATATTTGTCTCGGAGTTTGTCTGGCCACCTTTAGTGCGCGCGCTGCCGATAACGATCTTCCCGATCCGATGACTTGCGGAAAAGAGTTCAAGGAACCCATCACATTCAAACAGGCTTCCCGTTCGCCATTTAGCGGACATAAGCAAAAAGCCCTCACGATCCAGTTCTCGAAACCGGGCGCGTTCACCTATTCGACATCTGGAATGGGAGTCAAACAACGGACGATCGATGGCACGAAGCTCATTGAAAGCCGTAAGACCGGATTGTTACAGAAACTCGCATTCTCGTTTGACAAGGAACAGTCTTGCTCGAAGAAATCCAATGTTGATGGCTGCGGTCTGAGTGTCCAAAGCACACTCGAGCGGCTCGACGAAGCCGAAGCGGCGGGAGTCTCCGGGCTGAGCCCGGCGGAGCGCAAAGCCCAAGCAGCGGCTCTGGCCTGCGCCAAGAGCATTAGTTACAGTTTTATGATGAAAGCATTCGAGATCGCGGCTAGCAAATCCAAGTTGGAGCCCAATGAATCTTTCAATCTGAATCGGTTGAACTCGGATGAAAAGTTCATCGTTTACTCAAATCTCGCAGTTATAAAGGCCATGCGAGACGCTCGCGAGTCTAACAGCTACACCCATGTGAACCGGATTCTGTCATCCGTCGGGTCCCCGGCGGTGGCCGGACCGGCAAAATGACAAACGTGCGGATCTCTACCGCTGAGAAAGGAAGGACCGAATGAAACTCGACATGCAGCTTTGAGTCCGGCGGACTACAGGAATAGCTGAACCAGCCCGGGTCTTGAGAATTTTGAGCCGTTCATCAGTTACTGCGCGATTAACCCGGTTCGCCGCCCGGGCAATCCACTGATAAGCGGGCTTCTTCGCCATCCATGTGATTTGGCCGTCAGTACCCACGATTCTTTCCGTGTAACTTGAAAAAAAATCGTAACGCGCGCCACCGGCCCCGGCCTTGTCGAGGAATATATTGGGCGACGCCCGCACATAGCGTTCTTCGTCAAAAATAACTTCTTTATGCGAGTGTGTCCAATCCAGCAGAATCCATTTTTTGCGAGGGCCGTCGTAAACAAGCTGGTCCTGATGGAAATCTCCGATATGTTCCAGCATTGCCGTCTCACGCGCAAAGGTCACGAGGGCATCCACCATGTCGAGGCGCAACCGGTTTGAAATCTTGGGGTCGTGAAGGAAACGCCGGAACGTGAGGTCCGGTTGAACTCGATCAACAATGGCATATTCACCACGGTAAATTTCATGAACCTGAACCGCAGGGATATGGTGCTTTTCGAGAATCGGAAGACCCTTCTCGAATGATCTGATGAAGTCCACGTAACGGTAGTCATCTGAAAAATACCCGGATTTCTTTGGAAGCCGGATTGCCTGCCCCTTGTTTTCGGCGAGTTCAAAAATCAAGGTCGTATTACCAGTGCCCAGAAGCTTGCCGAGACGAATGGTTTTGCCGTTCCCAAAAGTGACCGTATCACCCACCCCCACGGAGCTCATGATTTCGTTGTAAGTGGAAGACTGCCGCCCCTGCTGATCAAAAAGCGTATAAGAGGCCGCCCAAGCGCACGGCAATAAAAATGCACCGGCAAGCCAGAGGCTCAGACCTGATCGCAGATTCCGGAATATGACCCTTCGACTCATTTCATATATTCTGCCATGAAGCGTTGTAGAGGTGCATTAGTTTATGCGGGATTTAAAGTTGGTGGGCTCACCTGGACGAATTTCGAACCGCGTGCATGGATTACGCAGCGTAGACAATGCGCTGAAATGACGCAATATTATTCGTCCGCTGATAACAATCATTTTGTAACGTGGTTAAAATCCACTGTTACCGCTTCCAGTATTGTTACCATTTGTTTTCGTCACCTTGATCCGGCCCGATCTCCTGCCTTAGAGTCCAAAAGCCATTCTGAGTGATGCCCGATCCATGCCGATTCTGCCGAGTCCATTTCTTGTATGGGGACCTTCGCAAAGGCAGGTATGCAATGGATTCCATGATGGCGATGAATATCGAAAAGATGATTTTCATTATTCGTGATCGAAAAGTGATGCTTGAAAAGGACCTGGCATTGCTCTACCAAGTTGAAACAAAGGCGCTTAAAAGAGCAGTACGGCGCAACATTGACCGTTTCCCAGCGGATTTTATGTTTGAATTGGCTCAAAAAGAGATGGAAAACGTGAGGTGCCAAATTGGAACCATTCTTTATGTTCAGTCTCCCAATTTGAGCCAGCATATCTTCGCTACTGCTTGACTCTAGCGGGGCGATTCCTATTTGTTGAAGCGCCCGCCGAACTTGTGCTCGAATTGATTCATGATTAACGAGTAAAAGGATTGTGCTACCAAGAGCATTAGAGGCCCTATGCATATTTTTTAACCCAAGACAACCTTTTGTCCCTATCCAGCCATGAGTAAAGCAGCGCAGCGATCTCATTAAGTGGTCGGATCTCCTCCACCGCTCCGAGTCTGATTGCTTCCTTTGGCATTCCAAAGACCACACAACTTTCTTCATCTTGGGCCGCCGTCCTTGCTCCCGCCTCTCGCATCTTTAATAGTCCTTTTGCTCCGTCCGCCCCCATTCCCGTAAGGATGATTCCGATAGCTTTTTTGCCGATATGTTTGGCTACTGAATCGAATAAGACGTCCACAGACGGCTTATGTCGATTCACGGGAGGATCATCTGTAATCTTCACGCAGTAGGTATTCCCACTTGGAGCTAATGAAAGCTGTTTTGCGCCGGGAGCAATAAGCACCTGATCAGGAAGGAGGATATCGCCTGATCTAGCCTCTTTCACTTCAAAAGGACAAAGCTGATTGAGTCGATTCGCAAATGCAGCGGAAAATACAGGAGGAATGTGCTGCACGATGACGATAGGTGGAATCCCCTTTGGAAGCTCCGTTAGGACATGTTTGAGTGCTTCGGTTCCGCCCGTAGAAGAACCAATAGCAACAATCGTGGATTGATCGAGTCCCTGACCAGATAGTGATCTCGTAATCGGGCTGAGCTTCTTCTGCTTGTGTAACACCTTCCCAGTTGCCGCCTGTCTGACTTTTTCACAGATCATCGGTCCGATTGAATTTAGCTCAGGAAGACTTGGCTTCTGGATATAATCGACAGCCCCAAGCTCAAGTGCTCGGAACACATGACCGCTCTCTTCCTGGCTGATCGAAGTGATCATCACAACTGGAATGGGGTCTTTGGGAAGCAATGTCTCCAGAAACGTCACACCGTCCATCTCCGGCATGTGAATATCGAGTGTGATTACATCGGGCCTCTCCCCCTTGATCATTTCCCATGCTTCAATGGGATTTGTTGCCTTGCCAATGACCTCAAGCTCGCTATCCTGGCGAAATAGCCGTTCAAGCAAATCTCGAATCGTTTTTGAATCATCGACGATAAGTACCTTCTTTTTGGCGTGGACTGAAACAGCGGCTGGTGACGCTAACGATGAAACCCTTGTTACTGGAATGGGCTTATGCGGAGCAGGCGTCGGGTGCATCAGCACTTTAGTGGGAGCAGATCTCGACGGGCTAAGGGCATGCTTAGCACTTGATTTGGTGAAAATCGATGCCCCGCCATATTCCCATTGGCTTTTAGTGTTTTGAAGGGTTTCTGAGTGTCCGATCACCAGTAGTGAGCCAGTAGCCGAGACCTCATAGAATTCATTAATGACTTTCTCAATCAGATCAGATGCAAAATAGATAAAAACATTTCTACAAAAAATAATGTCAAACGCACCCATATCAGAATAGGGCGTCTCAACCAGGTTTCTGTATTGAAACTGTACTTTAGATTGAATTTCTTTTTTAATCTTAAACCAGCGGCGTAACTCACCTGATCCTCGTGTTATCCCCCGAAATTGATACTGAGCGGGAATTCCTTGCAGTCGATCAAGCGAATACACTCCATTTTTTGCGTGGGCCAGGACCTCAGTATCTACGTCTGAAGCACAAATCTCGAATCGGTCGGCTCCCTTAAAATAGCTATCCAGCACCATTGCTAAAGAATACGGTTCTTCTCCTGTAGAAGAAGCAGCCGACCATATTCGCAATCTTCTATTTAATTGTCGTTTTTCCCATTCGGGTAAGTAGCGTTCCAGGAGAAATTGAAGATGTGACGATTCTCGAAAGAAATCCGTCTTGTTTGTCGTCATGACGTTAATCAGGACTTGCCACTCCTCGTTAGTACTTGGAAGGTGAGAGAGGTAGGTGCGGTATTCCGCTAAAGAGCCAAGACCAAGATCATTCAGGCGACGGAGGAGGCGTGTTTTCAGTAGGTCTTTTTTGATCGGCTTCAGATGAATTCCGCAGAGCCTCATAATGAGATCCTGAAAATATTGGAATTCATCATCACCGCACTCGTTATCACCTATTGAAAACACGCCAAACCTCCACTGCTTAGTTAAGCTGCCGATTTACTCACCAAAGCGGGAATCGGTGCCCGATGGAACATCTCCTGATGCCGCCTTCCTATAGGGAACCGGAGCAGCGCTTGGTTTAGCTTTGTTGTGATCGGCTTTTGCCACGGACAAATGAACAACCTTACCTTCGACCTTTGAATTGTGATGGATAAGTCGTTTCGGTTCATGGTGTGTCGTTTCAGAGTACTCCTTCTGGCGATCCCCGCCATCCACCGTTAAGAGCAGGTCCTGTACTGAGCTGCGTAACACTTCTGCTTGCCTTGCCAACTCCTCGGATGCTGATGCAGATTGCTGGGAAGCTGAGGCATTTTGCTGGGTGACCTGATCTAGTTGAGTCATGGCCTTGGTGATTTCCTCAACCCCCCTTGATTGTTCTTGAGAAGCCGTTGAGATCTCCGTCACCATGCCGTTCACGTTGCCGACATTGCGTACGAGATCATCAAGTACTTCGCCGCAGCGCTTGGCTACCTTGGTTCCTGTTTCGACTTTGGCTTTGCCCACTTCCACGAGCTTTTCGACCTTTGTCTTCGTGTCAGTGACAATGTTTTCCACCTTTTGGATGCTTCCATCCAACATGGCGGTAATTTCCTTGGCGGCGTTGCCGCTCATCTGAGCAAGGTTTCCAACCTCTTCGGCAACGACAGCAAATCCCTTTCCATGCTCGCCAGCTCGTGCTGCCTCAACAGAAGCATTAAAGGAGAGGAGCTTCGTCTGGAATACGATGTCATTAATGACCTTTGTCTTATTTCCAATCTCGGCAATCACTTTCACGATGTCTGAGATCTGTTGGTTGCTCTGTTCAATCTGGGTCATAATGTCGCCGTTTGATTGGTTGATTTCCTCCACGGCGTGGATCATATCCTCAACGACCTGTTTCCCATTATTGGCTGAAGTCAAACTTTCGTTGGCCACATCCCGAGACTTGTTGGCGTTATCGGAATTCTTGTTGACCATTGCGTTCATCTCTTCTACCGAAGAAGAGGTTTCCTGTAGTGATGCCGCCTGTTCGGTAGCACTTGCTGAAAGCTCTTCACTTGTTGCCGAGATTTCCGCTGCTGCCGAAGCAACCTCATCGGCACCTGATTCAAGGCTTCCCGCAATCTTGGTTAATGTTCTAGCAAGTGAAGCAGCCAGCGAAAGCCCGAAGACGAGAAGAGCCAGTACGCCTACAAGTGTTGCGACATAGACCAATCGTTCCACCTGATTGCGTGTATCGAGGGACGCTTTGATAATCTCATTATTTCTGCTTTCACTAATGGAATCGACTTCTCTCAGGGCCTCAGTTAATTTTGCCGCCGGTTCATCTGCTTTTTCATTAAGTAGTTTGATGGCTTCTTGTTGCTCCAGCGCATAACTCTCCTCTAGCGCTTTCTTTAGTATCTTCCATTCGCTGGCAGCCAATGCCAAAAGTTCCTTGGTCCGGTCGTTAGTATTCATTTTACCAATACCGGCCATACTCTCTTCGAGTGACTTCATTTTCTCCCTTGCTGTCTCGGCGGCCTCCTTGGTCCGCTTTGCATCTCGTTGAGCTGCCGCTTTCCAAGCATAACGCAAACTTGCATTCAGCATTGTTCTAAGTGCGCCCACTTCGGCGGTGATCGGTATACGGCTTTTGCCAAGCTCTTCTACGTTATTTCCTACCTTTGAAAGCCCAGATAGTGAAAAGAACACGACGCCGCCAAGAATTACCATTGGCAAAGCGACCATGAGCAAAAGTTTACCTCTCAATCCACGAAACCATTTTGAAACACCGTTCATACTCAGTCCTCCTTATTTATTAATTTGGCTATGCAGCCGTTTGTTGGTTACTTAATGTTTTGATATCCTCAACACTCAATGCCTTGGCGATATCAAGCAAGAGGACGAGTTTTTTGTCTTTGCGGGCAACCCCTGTAAGATGATCCTTTTGTACGCCTACTTCGAGATCAGGTGGTGGACTGATCTCCGTCGGTTCAACAGCTAAAACGCTATCGACTGAATCGATAATCACGCCCAAAGAAAGCGGCGCCAGATCCAAAATGATAATGGCCGTCTCGGATGTAATCTTGGGCTTTACCATTCGGAACTTCAGCCGAAGATCCATGACCGAAATCACTTGTCCCCTCAAATTCATAATCCCTTTGAAATGAGGTGGCGTATAGGGAACTGGAGTGATCTCCGAGAGTGCGATCACCTCTTTAACTTTCAGAAGAGGAATCGCATACTCCTCACCGCACAATGAAAACGCCAAATAGCGCTGTGCCTCGCCATTTGGTTTGGTTTCGGCCTGCGAAACCACCTGAGTTTGTTCGCTCATATTGCCTCCTTTGTTTGATAGGATTGTTGATGATGTGAGACGCTCCTGTGCCTTGTCACCAACTGTTCTAAATCGAGAATGAGTGCGATCTTTCCGTCACCCAGGATCGCACCGCCACTAATAGAAGAAATGGCCTCGTCTGGTGCTTTTACGGATTCGTAGACCTGAGAAACGGGAACTACATACTTCTGATCGCTGGCTCTAATCATCATTCCGTCAACAATTGCCAAGGTGAGAGGAAGAACAATTTGAACTGACATTCCCTGCTGGGGAGCGCTCTTAATTTCGATTTCGCCTCCCAGTTGAGTGATATTTCTTTCACCTTTTAGATAGCCTTCAATCGCTTGTTGAAGTAATGGATCGGCGCAAGAGTCTTCAGGATTATTCTTTAGTCGCTCAACCACTTTGGCAAGATGATCGTTACAGGAAAGAAGAAGGTTAATAACGTCTGAGTCAATGCCGAATTCCTTTGATTTGATTTTGAGAAGGAGAGATTCGAGCTTATGGGTAAATTCAGAGAGACTAGTGAAACCCACAGCCTTGGCCGAGCCCTTTAGGTTGTGGGCAAGGCGAAAAATGCTTTCGAGAATCGTAGGGTCAGTTTTTGCAGCTTCAAGACTGAGAAAGCATTTTTCAGTGCCAGCAATGAGATCCTTGGCTTCATCAAGAAAAGTGCATCTAAGTTCTTTCTCAAAATCATCCATACTTTGTTTTTTAAATGACCTTTCTGAGGGAATTTATCGAACTCTCCTGATACGGACCTCGAACAGTCCGCTCACTGATCCGTTGATAGGCAAGATCAGTGCTTCTGGCACAAATGCCTGCTGTTCTTGCTTCTTGACCTCAGTCTTACGATTTTCCTTACAGTCGCCAAAGCAAAGTTCATCAAGGCTGACATTGAGAACAAGACAGACCTTGCGCAATTTATCGAGACTCCTTGGTGGAACTCCCGAAAGCCAATCAGAGACTGTTTGCTTTGGCATACCGGCTTGCTTCGCCAGGTCTGCTGCAGTCATCTCTCTGGCTGCCAAATAGTGTCGGAGCTGTTGCTTTAAATTCATGACTTCCTCCTCATCGGCTGCCGACCGGCTTTCAGTAGCAAAGTCCGATACGGCAAAAAAAATCCGACAGACCGGACGTTTTGTCCGATTCGTCGGACTTTAGTAAGTGCACTGGTCAGGATGCCGTGTTTCTAATCAGCTTGATTTCCGTTATGCATCGAGCCAGAGGCATTGATGCAGAAACTAGAAACGAGATGAATCCGACCCTCCGCCTGGCTGCCCTCTGTCTTCGCCCATTCAATTTCTTAGTGGCTCATCGACGGGAAAGAAGGCGGGCTTGATATGAGCTGTGATTTTTTGGCTTAGTCACACGTCCCGTCAAAGACGCTAAATTTGTGCGGCGATATCGAAGCATCATTTTGCGAAATTGGGAATAAAAGAGCCGTTTTATAATCGAACAGAGCGATTATACCTTTCGACGCTCTCGTCCACACCGATTACCGAAACACAAAAAAGTTCCAGTTTGAATAGGCCCATGTTATTCATGACTCGCTTAAGGAGTTAGATATGTACTATTCGATTGATACAATCTCACGGCTTACTGGCTTAAACCCCTTTACGCTTCGGAACTGGGAGCGAAGATATGGTTATCCACGTCCTCGCAGACAACCGGATGGTTCTCGCATCTATTCTGTCGATCAAGCCATAGCGTTGAAAACGCTTGCTCTTCTTGTGGGAGAAGGAAGGGCAATTCGGGATCTGATTTTAACCGTAAAGGAAGGCTCGCCACTTTCGGAGCCGAAGAGTCCTGATCTTCCTGTGGATATCTCTCAGAGCATTGAATCCCTGTATACATCTCTCGTTCGGTTTGACCAGAAACAGGCTGAGCAGATTCTCGCAACTCTTGCCCTACGCCTTTCTCCTGATCGGCTCTTGGAACTGGTGTACCAGGCACTTTTAGAACGTATCGGATCGGATTGGGAGGATGGGCGAATCAGGGTCTTTCATGAGCATTTCACCAGTGCGTTTCTCAGGATGAAGCTCGCAGTTTATCTCAACTATTGGACTCCGATGACCCAAGCCACAGCTAGGTCGGCCCTCTGTGCGACTCTTCCGGATGAAGTACATGAAGGTGGCTCGATGATCTTTATGGTCCATTTGAAACGGAAAGGGTGGGACATCAACTATATGGGACCGCATCTGTCAATGGACCAACTGCGAAAGGCAGTGGAAGCGATTTCGCCTACAACTGTTTGCTTGTCTTTCACCAGGGCAGATTTACTCAAAGAGCACCTTCCCGCCCTTAAGCGCCTTCCACTGACCGTGTGCATCGGGGGGAGAGCTGTGCATGAGCTGTATGACAACTCACCGAGATTCGGAAACGTCCAGCTCTTTAACATGAAGGGTGACGAGGCAGCCGAATTGATTGATCTATATGATTTTCGTAAAGAGATTCCCAGTCCTGGACTTTCCGGAGAAACTTCGTCTTGAACGACGGAACCCATGCCACACAAGTATATTGGATGGATGGACCAGAGGCGCATTATTCGGACACCTCCTTCACCTTACACCCAACCGCCCCCACAAACTCAACCCTGTTCGGGTCTAGGACCTTTGCTTCGCATTCCCCCGCAAACCACGTTGTAATCCTGATGTTGGTGACAGGCGTTTTACAGACAACATAGTTTGGGCCAAACTTCCGCTCTGCAACCCAATGCTCCATGCCGAAACATTGATGATGAGTCTCCCACAGCAAGCCGGGAAAGCCGTCACTGTCGACATCGAGATCATTCTTTTTGGCAAGGTCATTGGACATGTGGCTCCGGTCCCTGATGATTTTCGTTTCAGACCTCACCGCTCTATCATGAATAGAATTGAAGGATAGAACAGAATCAGAAAGAACCTGGCCCTGCGTCTTCACGAAGGCAAGCCAGGCTTCTTTGTTTTTGTTCTTCAGTGCTGTGACATCAAACTTCAGCCAATTGAACTCAGTTGAGTCCCCGATTCCTCTATAGAGATAAACTATGCCTTTCTCAATCTCGGGCTGATCTTTACTATGGATATGCTGGTAACTGCCATGCTGTATGAACATCAGCCCTGGATCACCACGGCCATAGAGTTGATGCCGATAAACAGCAATGGGGGCTGAGACCGTCAAGGGGGTAATTGCTCCGGTCTTCTTGAAAACCTGATCCACCTTGCCTGCTCTGGCATTCTGCCAAAATGCATAGACGTTCCTGGCATCCTCTTTTCCCATCAACCCGAAGAAGCGATGACGCTTGATATCGGTATCGTCAGCAAAGATCTCAGGTAAGATCCACCCATACTGAAAGTAGTAATCTCTGGCCGGAGGGGCCTCGGGCGTGTACGCCAACGGCCCGCTGGCAGCAAGCCAAGGCACCACGTCGTTGGTGGGGGTTATGGTTGATGTGGAGAACTTTTTCCTCAATCTCATTTCAGCAAAGCCTTTTGGGAGCTGTTTAACACATCGGGACACGGCTGTCAGTTTGCAGGAAGATTGAAATGACCGACGCTTGATCCTATTTTCATTCCCGTCTGCTTGATTCCGGTCCTGCTTACAGAGATCTCAACAGTTAGATACTCAGTCCTTGAATTACCCGCCCACCCTCTGCACAAGGGAGCGCGTCTTGCGTTGTATTCCCGAAGCTCACTGCAAG
>Ga0209210_1000901_pt1 | contig 27476 bp, 21 predicted proteins | sample RifGroA1_FD_183991 | JGI IMG/M metagenome (GOLD analysis project Ga0209210, IMG submission 183991) | Contaminated groundwater microbial communities from Rifle, Colorado, USA - Rifle Groundwater A1 (SPAdes) (version 2) | ecosystem: Environmental > Aquatic > Deep subsurface > Groundwater >...
ATATCAAATCAAAAACCTCGGATTCCAACTTGTCAGACCTACTTGATTTCATAACAGCAACCAAATTAGAATAATGAAATGCAAGTAAATCCATCGATTTTTCGGGAATATGATATTAGAGGAATAGCCGGTGAAAAATTTGAAGAGAAAGCACTTCAAGAATACGAAAAATGGTATGGAAAATTTCCAGGAATAACAATTACTCCTGAGGTTGCCGTAGTTTTAGGTAAAGCATATGGGACAAGAATAAGAAAAAGGGGTGGAAAGAAAATAATAATCGGCCACGAGGAAAGACAGTACGGCAAAGAATTGAAAAACCAATTTATCGAAGGAGTTTTGTCTACAGGATGTGATGTATATGATGCAGGAGTATCTCTTACTCCGGTTATTTATTTCTCGACTGCATATTATAAATTGGATGGCGGTGTTAATGTAACAGGTTCTCATAATGTCTATTTTTTTAACGGATTCAAAATGATGGCGAAAGATGTTTATCCGATTTTTGCTGAAGAGATCCAGGAAATGAAAAGGATTATCGAAAGCGAAGATTATTATAAAGACAGTGGGGGTAATCTAAGCGAGAAAAACACCATTGAGGACTACATTACTTACTTACTGCAGCATAATAAACTGAAAAGAAAATTAAAAGTAGTACTTGATTGTGGCAACGGCAGTGCTGGAATATTCGCTCCGGAAATTATAAGAAAATTAGGTTGTGAGGTAATTGAAATGTATTCGGAAGTAAATGCTTCATTTCCGAATCATCTGCCGGATCCGGAAGATATTTACATGATGCGGGAACTTTCTGAAAGGGTGGTCAAGGAGAAGGCAGATTTGGGGATAGGTTTGGATGCCGATGGAGACAGGTTTGGTTGTGTTGATGAAAACGGTGAATTTATTTATGCTGACAGAATGCTTTTGCTAATAGCCCGAGATATTTTGTCAAGAAATAAAGATAAAAAAATATTATACGACATTAAATGCACAAGATATTTGGATAATCTAATTCCGAAATATGGGGGAGTGCCTCTTATGCATGTTACAGGTCATGCCCCTATTAAAGCTACATTACGAAAAGATAGTGATGTAATTTTTGCCGGTGAAATTTCCGGTCATTTTTATTGGGTAGAAGATTATTTTCGCATAGACGATGGGATCTATTCAGCAGCAAAAGTGTTGAGTTTGTTTTCTTCAATAAATGATAGCGTATCGAAAATAATGCAGCAAATTCCTAAAACTTCAATGACACCGGAAATAAAACTTCCTTGTGTAGATGAAAAGAAAAAAGAAATTGTAGAAGCAATTAAAAATAAGTTTATGAAAGATCATTCAGTGATTACTATTGATGGAGCACGAATTCAATTTTCAGATACAAGCTGGGCTTTGATCAGACCTTCTAATACCTCTCCTTATCTGTCTTTCAGAGCCGAGGCAGATATAGATGAAGAACTGGTAAAAATTAAAAATGTTATGCAGGATGAGTTTGATAAATATCCAGATATAGGTGATAAACTTGACCGTAAAAATGTTACTTCACATACCGGAAAATTAGGATGGGTATAGTCACATATGACTATATTAAGTAAAAATAATTTAGATAAATATCAGGATATAGCAGTAAAAACTTCAAATGAAGCCGCAGAATATCTTTTAAAAAGATTTGGTTCACATAAAAAAGTTCATCATAAATCTGATCGCCATTGGGGAATAGAAGAAGATATCGAATTAAATAAATTCTATGAGGATAAATTAAGACAATTGACTCCTGAAGCTTCAATATATAGTGAAGAAGGTGAAAGAAATCTTAATTCAAAAATCGTATGGGTAGTAGATCCAATTGAAGGAACTTCAAACTATCGAGTCGGTAATCCGTTTTATGCTACTCAAATATGTTTATTAGTTAATCGCGAGCCTGTTGTTTCCGTTATCCGGGCTCCTACTCTAAAGCAAAACTTTACTGCCGTTAAAGGAAGGGGGTCGTTTTTAAATGCTAGAAAAATTAAAGTTTCAAATATTAAAAAAATAAATGAAGCAATGATATCTATTGGAAAAGGCACTAAATATGATGATTTATTATGGTATGGAGGAATTATGCGAAATATAATGGGAAATGTAAGAACTTTTAGGCATTTCGGTTCCTGTGGTTTGGAACTTTCTTACACTGCGGCCGGAATGATCGATATTTATATTAATAAAGGCAGTCATCATATTTATGATTTTGCACCCGGAAGTTTGATTCTTCGCGAGGCAGGGGCTATATTAACCGATTTTAACGGTAATAACTGGAATATCAATGAAGATACTATAGTAGCCAGCAATAAATATTTATCCAAAGATATTCTGAATGTTTTAAAAAATCCCGTTCCCGGAACGGGTTAGCTTCATAAGCTTTAGGGGACAGTCCCTGCAAGCTATTCCATAGTTAGCTTGCCCAAAACTTGACTGCTGTCTTTTTTATAATTTTCTACAAAATGTTTATAGCTATTTACTTTATTTAATTCTGGTATGACAGGATCCTTAAAGAACTTCAAAATAAAGTCCGGATATACCCAAGATGTTTTTCTTAAACCAAGATAATCAGCATAAGAAGAATAAGCTTCTTTTATATCTATTATATATTCCTTCGGGTTTAGGTGAATGTAGCGTGTTAAGTGTAAAATATATTCATCTTTAGTAATTAAAATTGCCTTATATCTTCCTTGAAAGACAGGGCCAACCCTATCATATTTTTTATTAAAATATGAAGCGTAACGAGTAATAACTGAACGCATGAAACCTTCCATAGATTTTTTATTATTTTGCTTGATAAGAAGATGAAAATGATTTTGCATTAAGCAAAAGGCTATTAGTACAATCTCGTTTTGAAAATTTTTAATCGGTCGTATAGTAGCTTTAAAGGACCGTCCCCGTAAGTTGAATAAAAGTTTTTTAACAACAGGTTTAGTTAATGCTTCCTTTAAATATTTTAAAAAAACTTTGTAGTCTTGAGTATTCAGAAAAATATCCTGCTTAGCTACTCCACGATTGTAAACATGATAATAACTATTTTCAACGTAAATTTTTAATCTGTTTCTACTTGGCATATCTCATGATAGCTTGAAAGGACCGTCCCCGCAAGCTTTGAAAAAAATACCAATAAACGATAGCATGGTTTTATATGATAAAAGAAAAATCTCCTCTAGAAGAAAAATATAAACTTATTGCGGATTCAATCCGTGCGTATCCTCTACAATTTAAACAGGCTTGGATTGAAGTAAACTCACTTTATATTCCCGATGATTATAAAGAAATTGATAATGTAATCCTCTGTGGCATGGGGGGGTCAGCTTTGGGTGCCAGAATCATCGATTCTCTGATCCAGGATAGATTAAGAATACCATTTGAAATATATACCGAATATTACGTTCCTAATTATGTAAACGAAAAGTCATTGGTAATTGCCTCTTCATATTCAGGAACGACTGAAGAAACACTAAATGCAACATATGAAGCATTAAATAGAGGCGCAAAAGTGTTCGGAATTACAACAGGAGGAAAATTAGCAGAAGTTCTTAAGGAAAATAACATACCCGGATATATCTTTAATCCTATAAATAATCCGTCAAACCAGCCAAGAATGTCGTTGGGATACTCAATCGCTGCAGCCCTTGCTATCCTTACAAAACTGGGTTTTATAAACGTATTGGAAGAAGAAATTGATAATGCAGTAAGTGTTATGAACGAAACATTAACTTCTTATCACGAAAATACCAGACAAGACAATAATCTAGCAAAAATTTATTCAACGAAGCTAATAGGAAAAATCCCTGTAATCATAGCTTCTGAACACCTTACGGGTACAGCACACGCTATCAAAAATCAATTAAACGAGAATTCAAAAACATTTTCATTAGTTTTTGATATTCCTGAGGCAAATCATCATTTAATGGAAGGGTTGATTAACCCAAAAAAGATCCGTGAACTTCTGGTTTTTATCTTTATAAAATCAAGCCTTTATTCAAAAAGAGTATTAAAACGATATCCGATAACTCTAGATGTTGTAGAGAAAAATGGGCTTGAGTGTCATGTTTATTCTCCTTATTCGCAACAGAAATTATCACAGGTATTCGAAACATTTATTTTTGGCTCAATGGTGGCTTTTAATTTGGCCAAAGAATACAAAGTTAACATAACGGAAATCCCGTGGGTCGATTATTTTAAAGAAAAAATGAAAAAATAAATTAGCCATTGATAAATATTTCGCCTTAATTAATAATATTTCTTATGTCTGCCCAAAAATTAGTGAAGTTCTTCAAAGAGATAGATAAAAACGACTTAGCTTCAGTAGGCGGAAAGGGTGCTAACTTGGGAGAAATGACTCAATCCGGGTTTCCTGTACCGAACGGGTTTGCAGTTACTGTTGCTTCATATAATTTGTTTTTGGAAGAAAATAATATATCAATAAAAATTAATGATATTTTAAAAAATACGGATGTTAATAAATCGGATGAACTGCAAAAAGCATCAGAAGCGGTAGAAAAAATTGTCACAACCAGTGAAATACCAAAGGAAGTTTTTCATGAGGTTTCAAAATCATATAAAAAATTATCATCTTTCCTGCGTCCGGCATTAGTTGCTGTTCGATCCTCAGCTACCGCCGAAGATCTGCCCGGTGCGTCTTTTGCCGGCCAACAGGCAACTTTTTTGAATGTTAAGGGCGAATCCGAACTTTTAGTAAAGATTCGTGAATGCTGGGCATCTCTTTTTACAGCCAGGGCAATCTTTTATCGGGAGCAAAATAAAATATCTCATGACAAGGTAAAAATATCTGTAATGGTACAAAAGATGGTTCAATCTGAAGTGTCGGGTGTAATGTTCACAATAGACCCGGTAACGAATGACAAAGACAGAATAATTATTGAATCAGTTTGGGGTTTGGGAGAGATGATTGTTCAAGGATCGGTTGTTCCGGATAGATATGTTGTGCAAAAAGATACTTTTGCGATTTTGTCAAAAGAAATTTCTGATCAACAGATCCAACTGGTTAAAAAGAGTGGAGATACTTTAGAAACTGATGTTCCGAAGGCAATACGAGATAAACAAAAATTAAGTGATATCGAAATCGTTAAACTAGCAAAGATTGCAGATAAGCTTCACAAGCACTACTATTTTCCCCAGGATATAGAATGGGCAAAGGAAAAAGGGAAGCTGTATATCGTGCAAACAAGGCCTGTAACTACAATTCCAAAGGCAAAAGGCGTGCAAAAAAAAGAAGAGATAGCCTTTTCCGATACACCGATTCTAACAGGCGCCGGTGCTTCACCCGGGATCGGAACAGGACCGGTAAAAATTCTCAAAAATCCGGAAGAAATTAATAAAGTTAAAAACGGTGATGTTTTGGTTGCCCCGATGACTTCTCCGGATTATGTTCCGGCAATGAAAAAAGCAGTTGCCATAATAACTGATGAGGGGGGGCAAACATCTCACGCGGCAATTGTTTCAAGAGAGCTTGGGATTCCTTGTGTTGTAGGCACAAAAGAGGCGACTAAAAAGCTAAAAGATGAAAATATTGTCACGGTTTACGGAAGCGAAGGCCTAGTATATATGGGATCAAAAATAAAAGCTAAGGGAGATAATAAATCCGAAAAAGAGATAATTATTAATAAAAAAACAGCAACTCGTCTTTATGTAAACTTGGCAGAAAAAGAAATTGTCAGGAAAGTAGCCAAAAAAAACATTGAAGGCGTCGGTCTCTTACGGGCAGAATTTATGATAGCTAATATTGGAATTCACCCTCAAGAAGCCATAAAACAAAAAAAGCAAAAAGAATTTGTCACAAAACTTTCTAATGATATATCCATATTTTGCGATGCTTTCAGTCCCAGGCCGGTTGTATATCGAGCGACTGATTTTAAAACAAATGAATACAGATCGCTTCCCGGGGGAGAAAAATGGGAACCTATAGAATCAAATCCCATGCTGGGTTTTCGGGGAGCCTTTCGATATATTGCAAATCCGGAAGTTTTTAATCTTGAATTGCAGGCTATCAAAAAAGTTCGTGAAAAATATAAAAACTTGTGGTTAATGATTCCTTTTGTCCGGTCACCGGATGAACTTTATAAAGTTAGGCGATTGGTTAGCGTTGAAGGTTTATTCGAATCTACTTCTTTTAAGTTCTGGATGATGGTCGAAATACCCATTAATGTGATTCTGATAGAAGAATTTATTGACGTCGGGATTGATGGTGTTTCAATCGGTTCAAACGATCTTACAATGCTTGTCACGGGAACTGATAGGGATAATGCTCAAGTTGCTAAAGCTTTTAATGAACGTTCACCGGCCGTATTATGGTCATTAAAAAGAGTTATTAAAAGGTGCAACAAGCGTGGTGTTAGCACGTCTATTTGCGGCCAAGCTCCTTCTGAATATCCGGAACTTGTTAAAAAATTAGTTAGTTTTGGTATCACTAGTATTTCAGTAAACCCTGATGCAATAAACGAGTCGAGGAAGATGATAATCGAAGCAGAAAAAGAGGTTGCAAATGGCACCAAATAGCATGTAGTATGTAATTATGAGCAAGGTATCAAAAATATGGGCACGACAAATATTAGATTCGCGTGGAAATCCGACGGTCGAAGCCGCATGTCAGTTGGATAGTGGTGAAGTTTCGGTAGCATCCGTTCCCAGTGGAGCAACAAACGGTACGAACGAAGCACTGGAGCTGAGAGATAACGATCCTGAAAAATATTTAGGCAAAGGTGTAAGTAAAGCAGTAAAAAACGTAAATGAAATATTAGGACCGGGAGTTTGGGGTTTGGACGTAACAGATCAGGAGAAAATTGATACCCGTCTTATTGAACTTGACGGAACAGCTAACAAATCAAAGTATGGAGCTAATTCGATTCTGGCTGTGTCCGTTGTTGTTACGAAAGCTGCTGCTTTGGCCTCAAAACAACCGCTTTATGTTTGGGTTAATACGTTAGCTCAAAGAGTAGGGATTAATGCTCAAATAAAAGTACCCAACCCTATATTTAATATGATCAACGGTGGCTTGCACGGGGCAGGAAATCTTGATTTTCAGGAATTTCATGTTATACCAGCAACTATAAAGTCCTTCTCTGATGCTTTAAGAATGGGTGTAGAAGTGTACATGACTTTAGGAAAAGATTTAGCCAGAAGAGGTGCAATTCATTCTGTCGGAGATGAAGGTGGGTATGCTCCGAACCTTTTCACTAATGCAGATGCGCTTGAGGTTATTTATGAATCAATTAAAGAAACTCCTTATCAGATCGGACGCGATTTATTCTTGGGACTTGATGTTCGGGCAACGGTTTTTTACAAAAACGGTGAATACGTAATAAGAGATAAATCCGCCCCATTATCTGATGACGCACTTTTAGAGTATTACAAATATATTAATGGGCAATACCATCTATCACACTTAGAAGACGCATTTCATGAAGATGCTTGGGAATCATGGAAAAAATTATCGCAAATGCTTCAGGAACAGGTTCTAATTGTAGGAGATGACCTTTTGGCAACTAATATTGAAAGAGTGAAAAAAGCAATACAGGAGAAAAGCTGTAATGCTATCTTAGTTAAACCTAACCAAGCGGGAACAATCACCGAAACTATGAAAGTAATCAAAACCGCAAGAGACGCCGGTTGGAAAGTTATTACGTCTCACCGATCCGGGGAAACTGTTGACTGGTTTATAGCAGATTTTGCCGTTGGAACAGGAAGTGATTATGTTAAATTCGGCGCTCCGGCAAGAGGAGAACGTGTTGTGAAATATAACAGGCTATTATCAATAGAAGCCGAACTTCTTTTAAAAACACAAAAATGACTTCTAAATCGGTGCCTAAGTTTGTAATATTGGCAATTCTTGACGGTTGGGGTATTGCACCCAGTAGTCCTGGAAACGCCATAACTCAGGCAAAAACAATTAATATGGATAAATTCGTGGCTTCGTATCCGCACGGACAACTTTCGGCTTCCGGGGTTTCTGTAGGCTTGCCGGGAGACGAGGACGGAAATACTGAAACAGGTCATCTTAATTTAGGTGCTGGCAGGATTGTTTATCAGGATTTGGAACGGATAAATATGGCTATTGCAGACGGAAGTTTTTTTGATAATAAAGTACTCAAAGGCGCCTTTGAATTTGCAAAAAAAAATAAATCAAATCTTCATATAATGGGTCTTATTGGTGCAGGCGGAGCTCATTCGAATATTCAACATTTATTCGCTCTTATTCAAATGGCTTCAAAAGAAAAATTTAAAAATCTATATCTGCATCTTTTCACAGACGGTCGTGATTCTCCGCCTACTGCCGCAAAAACTTATGTAAAAATGGTAATGGATGTAATTGAAAAGGAAAAAGTGGGTAATATTGCAACTATTATGGGTAGGTATTGGGCGATGGATAGGGACCAAAGGTGGGATAGAACACAAAATGCATATTTTGCTTTAACGCAAGCAAAAGGGCAATTAGTGAAATCAGCTTTTGAAGCAATAGAAATGTCCTACAATGACGCTAAAACCGATGAGTTTTTGGAACCGTTTATTATTACCGATGCTTCCGGAATTCCGATCGCCAAAATTTCAGACAACGATGCGGTAATCTTTTTTAACTTCAGGATCGACAGGCCTCGTCAGTTGACCAAATCTTTTATATATAAAGATTTTTCAAAAGCTCCGATCTCGTTTGAATATGATCCCTATAAATTTAAATATGAAAAAGAGCATAATGATAAAAAATCTCAAATCCAAAAAGAACCTTTTGAACGAGGAAAACCATTAGAAAACTTATATTTTGTAAGTATGACCGATTACGGCAAGCCAATTAAAGACTCGGGCGCAAAACCGGCATTTCCACCGGAGGTAGTCGATATGCCGTTATCGGGAGTTATTTCAGCAAACAATTTAAGTCAACTTAAAATAACCGAATCAGAAAAGGAAAGATTTGTCGGTTTTTACTTTAACGGTTTAAGAGACAAACCATATCCGCTCGAAGAACGGGTAATTATTCCTTCCGCAAAAGTACCCACATACGATCAAAAACCTGAAATGTGCGCGAAAGAAATAACTGATGAGCTATTGCATAAAATGCAAATCGGCGAGTATAAACTTGTAGTTATAAACTTTGCAAATCCTGATATGGTAGGACATACCGGCAATATCGGAGCGTGTGTCGCAGCAATTGAATTAGTTGACGAATGTATCGGCAAAATAGCGAATTTTACGATTGCATATGAAGGTGCACTATTAATAACTGCCGATCATGGAAATGCTGAGGAAATGATAAATCCTAAAACGGGAGAAATTGATACAGAACATTCAGATTATCCGGTTCCTTTCATAGTTATATTTCGTGAATTTTTGGGGAAAGCGCAAATTTTAAGATCCGGTATATTAGCAGACATAGCCACAACAATTTTATCATTTTTAAATTTGCCCATACCTTCAGGCATGACCGGAAGCAATTTACTTTCTACTATTGAAGTTCATTAATAATTTAACAAAAAATTCAATTTTTGAGGTATTTTCTTATCAAACCTACTACCTTGCCCTGTATGCGTACATTTCTAACGAAAATCGGGCTCATCTTCGCATTTGCAGGCTCCAGCCTGACTCTCGTTGCTTCTTTGAAAAATCTTTTTAATGTAGCCATGCCATTATCCAGAAGAGCAACAACTATATCACCGTTGTTTGCGCTTTCCGTTTGTTCAATAACAACATAATCCCCATCCCTTATTTGTTCTTCAATCATGCTTTCACCCCTAACTTGTAAAACGAAGGTTGTCTTGCTACCTGATACGAATGTTGATGGGATTGATAATATTGCATTCGGATCCGTATAAGGTTCAAGTGGTGCTCCTGCTGCAATATAACCCAAAATTGGTACCTCTATACCTTCCTGAGAATAATTTATATCTTCTCCTACCAACTCAATAGACCTTGTCTTTCCGGCACGTCTTTTGATTAGTCTTTTTGCCTCAAGTGAAGTGAGGTGTTCATGCACAGTCGCAAGTGAAGATACCCCGATAGCCAAAGCTATTTCTTTTAATGTAGGAGCTGAACCTTTTGACTGGATATGCTGTCTAATATAATCCAATATTTGTTTTTGTTTTCTATATATAACCGGTGCCATATTTCTAATACCTTCGCATTTTATTTTTACAAATATTACCCGAAGATGTCAAGAGGCATTTTTACTAGAGGTTTAATTGTTCAGCAATTTCCATGAGGCGGTTGTATTTTTCCGTGCGTTCCCCACGCGATGGACCTACCTTAACAAAATCGGCAAAAGCTGCAACAGCAAGATCTATAATAAATGTATCAGTAGTTTCACCACCACCCCTATGAGAAACCACAACTTTTAATCCGTTTTTTTTGGCAATTTTAATAGCATCAATTGTTTCGCTAAGAGTCCCGACCTGATTAGGCTTAATTATTACTGTATTTATAGCTTTTGCCTCAATTGCTTTTTTCAACCTAGTAGAGTTTGTAACTGTTAGGTCGTCGCCAACGATCATAACTTTTTTACCTAATTTTGCATTAAGATTAGTCCACCCCAACCAATCGTCCTGCGAAAGTCCATCTTCTATGGAAATAATAGGGTATTCGTCAGATAACTTCTGATAGTATTCTATTAGCTCATCAGAACTAAGTTTACGATCTTCTTTTTGCAGATGATATGCTCCTTCTATGTTAAATTCAGAAGCCGCGGGGTCTATTGCGATACCTATTTCATCGGGAATTTTGTATCCTGAGGCAATTACTGCTTTTTGCATATATCCTAATGGTTCTTGATTTGACTTGGCGGAGGTATATGCATATGCGCCCTCTAATCCTACATTTGTATTAAAACCGGACTCTTTTAACAATTGTCCCAGTTTTTGATAGGATTCCTCGACCGCTCTAATCGATTCTATAGTGTTTTTGTCAAGAGTAGCTACGAACATGTATTCCTGAAAATCGGTTGAACTATCCGCATGTTTCCCCCCTTCTATAACAACCATCATAGGCTTGGGTAAAATATTTATTTCTTCATCAAAACTATAAGTATCTTTAATATGTTGATATAAAGTTTTGTCTAAAGTTATGCTTGCAGCTCTTGCACAAGCTAATGAAACACTTAGTATTGAATTTCCTCCCAACTTTTCCTTTTGGGGAGAGGTGTCCAAAGACAAAAGTATTTCGTCTATTTTAAGTTGATCTTGAACCTCTAATCCAACTATAAACGGAGCTATTGTTTCTTTAACATTTTTAACTGCATTAAGCATTCCCTTACCGAAATATCGCTTTTGATCGTTATCTACCAAGGTGATTGCTTCATGTTTACCGGAAGAAGCGCCAAAAGGTACAGAAGCACGAGCCGACATGCCATTTTCAAGAATAACTTTTGTTTCTATGGTCGGCAAACTACTCGAACTCAGAATTTCCCTGGCAATTACTGATGTAATTTTCATTATTTTTAGATACACTAAAATGTTAACTAAATTTTCGCAAAAATCAAAGTATCAATATGATGTGTTACAATAATTCGGTATTAATTCGGTGTAAAAATGGAATTTAAACTCAAATCCTCATTTAAACCTGTTGTCGATCAACAAAAGGCCATAAATTCACTTGTGAAAGGTAATACTAATGGACAAAAATATCAAGTCCTACTTGGAGTTACCGGTTCCGGAAAAACCTATACAATAGCAAATTTAATAGAAAAGCTGCAAAAGCCTGCTCTTATCATCTCTCACAACAAAACCCTTGCTGCTCAACTATACCAGGAATTTCGTGATTTCTTTCCGGAAAACGCAGTGTCTTATTTCGTTTCTTATTATGATTATTATCAACCCGAGGCTTATATTCCTTCAACCGATACATATATCGAGAAAGATGCGGACATAAATGATCTTATAGATAAATTAAGGTTGTCAACGACAAAAAATTTATTGACCAGAAAAGATGTTATTGTGATAGCTTCAGTTTCTTGCATTTATAACATAGGATCTCCGCTGGAATATGCTAATTTCGTTTTAGAACTATCAATAGATCTTAAGATTGCAAGAAAGATGCTTTTAGAAAAGTTTATTGACCTTCAGTATGAAAGGGCTGATTTTGGTTTTCACAGAGGTACTTTCAGAGTAATGGGTGACACGATCGATATCTATCCTGCATATCAGGACGAAGGTATAAGATTATTATTAAGTCAGGATACAATTAAAGATATTAAAACTATTGATCCCGTATCCGGTTCAGTAATTTCAAAAGTATATACAAATCAAGAAAGTGTTATTCTATATCCCGCAAAACATTTCATGACCGATCCGGATAAGCAAAATGCTGCGTTTTCGGAGATTAAAAAAGACTTGATAAAAAGAATAAAATATTTTAAGAAAAACGGTAAAGAACTTGAAAGCTACAGAATTAAACAAAAAGTTGAATATGATATGCAAATGATAAAAGAAATCGGTTATGTCAAAGGCATCGAAAATTATTCAAGATACTTTGATGGCAGACAACCGGGAGATATTCCTTATTCACTTCTGGAATATTTTCGCCAGCCTTTCAATAATGAGTGGTTGACAATTATTGACGAAAGTCATATTACTTTTCCTCAAATTAGAGGCATGTATAATGGTGATTTAAGCCGCAAGAAAATATTAGTCGATTATGGTTTCAGGTTACCGGCGGCATATGATAATAGGCCTTTGAAGTTTGAAGAATTCATGCGCAGAATTCCCGGTTTTATCGCAGCATCTGCGACACCCTCGAACTGGGAAATTAATATGGCAAATGAATCGGCTTTTTCAACTTATGGCAAAAAACATAAAAATGCCGGAATTGTTGAACAACTTCTAAGGCCTACGGGTATACCGGATCCCAAAGTCGAGATAAGACCCGCCAAAACTCAAGTAGCAGATGTCATAAACGAAATAAAAAAGGTAAGTAAAAAACATCAACGGACGTTGGTAACTACTCTGACAAAAAGAACCGCCGAGGATTTAAGTCAATTTTTAATTGATAAAGGAATGAATGTTCAATATTTGCATTCGGATGTGGCAACTTTGGAGAGAACCGATATATTGGATGATCTACGGCGCGGTACTTATGATGTATTAATCGGCGTTAATTTGTTAAGGGAAGGACTTGATCTTCCGGAAGTAGCCTTGGTTGCAATACTTGACGCAGACAAGGAAGGATTTTTAAGAAGCGAGGTATCTTTGATTCAAACAATGGGTAGAGCCGCAAGACATGCCGAAGGTCGGGTTATCCTGTATGCGGATAATATTACAAATTCAATAAATCGGGCGATGGATGAGGTTAAAAGGCGACGCAAGTTTCAATTACTGATGAATAAAAAATACTCCATAACTCCAAAAACTATAGAAAAACCTATTAGGGATAAACTTGTGACTGTTGAGGAAGAATCCAACATTCAAAAATTATTATCAAAAAGTGAAAAATCATATAATCTGCTACCCGAATTTGATTTGGATTCTTTAACGCCAATGGATAAAAACAAGCTACTTAAAAAAATGAGAAGGGAAATGTCACTGGCCGCACAAGATCTTAATTTTGAGTTGGCTGCGGAAATCAGGGATAAAATAAGTGAATTAGCAGGATAATTAAAGTGTCGGAATTTCAAATGTAGTAAAATCTATTCCGAAAAAATTGCCTACAAACGATAATGACCCCCATGTTGCAAAAACAATTACTACTCCGATAAGTGCATTGATTATCTGTCTTTTTGCCTCATCTGCTTTTTCTGATTTGCCCATTGATAGAATAAACTTCAATCCACCGCTAACCAGAGAAAAGAAAAAAAGTATAGAAGATACTATCAGAACCATATTAACGGCTGCGCTTATTAGACCCGGTATTGTAATATTTTGCAAAGCCGTAAATTGCCCTTGAGGGAGAATAAATATTTGTGATTGTTGCATATAATAAACATTTTAACTTAAATACACGCATATTTCCATAATTTGATATAATTTACACGCCACGGTTTATCGGTGGTTTAATTTGTATGGATAATTCAATCAAAAAAGAACTTAATCCCCTCGGATATATTAGGATTAAAGGGGCAAAACAACATAATTTAAAAAATATTGACCTTGATATACCAAAAAATAATCTTGTTTGTTTTACAGGAGTATCCGGTAGCGGAAAAAGTTCGTTGGCATTCGATACTATTTATGCGGAAGGCCAACGTCGCTATGTTGAAAGCCTTTCAACATACGCAAGACAATTTTTAGGTTTGATGGAAAAACCTGATGTAGACTTTATTGAAGGACTGTCACCTTCTATTTCAATCGATCAGAAAACCACAAGCAGGAACCCTCGTTCTACGGTTGGTACAATAACGGAAATATATGATTATCTTAGACTACTTTTTGCTCGTATCGGCCATCCGCACTGTCCTATTTGCGGCAGAGAAATTTCAAGTCAATCCCTGGACGAAATAGTTGATGCAATCTATAGTTTAATTTGCCAAAAATTAGATAGCCAAAAGAAGGCCAGATTTATTATATTTTCTCCTATCGTTGTTGATAAAAAAGGAGAATTTTCTCAACTTCTGGATAACTTAAAAGCAAAAGGCATACGTTACGTTCGCGTAGACGGCAAAATGCTTGATTTATCCGAAGAAATACTTTTAATAAAAACCAACAAACATAGTATCGATGCTCAAATCGACCGAATTTCTTTAACCGCAGATCAAATAAAAGATAATATTTCCAAAACAAACTTAAGAAGCAGGCTATCGGAATCATTAGAAAGAGCACTTGAACTATCAAATGGACTGGTAATTATATCCGAAGTACTTGATAAAGCACTTTCTATGCCTGAAATCCCATTACATTTTAAAAACCATTTATATTCGGAAAGATTTGCATGTCCGGTTGATAATATTCAAATTCCGGAAATCGAACCAAGAACTTTCTCTTTTAACTCACCCCAGGGCGCGTGTCCGTCCTGTAACGGCATAGGAAGGATTTTAAAGGTCGAGCCGGATTTAATGTTTTCGGAAGAAATTTCAATAACTGAAGGCGGAATCCTGCCGTTGGGAAATATATTTGAAAACGATACATGGTATGCACGTTTAATATTGACTGTATGTAAGCTAAACGCTATCGATACTAAATGTCCGATAAATAATCTTACTGATAAACAAAAACAAACTCTTCTTCTGGGCACAGGAACTAATGAGTATAAAGTGGAAGGCACAAATAGATTTGGGAAATGGACATATATATATGAAAGCTTTCCCGGAATAATATCTGATTTAGAAAATCGGCACTCTAACACGGAATCTGATTGGGTACGCCTGGAAATAGAAAAATACATGCGTGAAAAATTATGTCCTGAATGTAAAGGTGCAAGATTGAAAAAAGAAGCACTCGCTATTACAATTAAAGGACTTTCTATATCTGAGGTAACCGCATTATCCATAAACGAAGCTTTAACTTGGATAAATATCCTGAATGCAAAAGACCCGTCATTAACATACAAGGAAAAGGAAATTTCGAAGCTTATACTCAAAGAAATTAATGCAAGGCTGGTATTTTTGGCATCCGTTGGGTTGGAGTATCTGAACCTTGATAGGAATTCGGGTACATTATCCGGAGGCGAATCTCAACGCATTCGTCTGGCATCTCAAATAGGCTCTGGCTTGACCGGAGTTTTATATGTACTAGATGAACCTACTATTGGACTGCATCAAAAGGATAACGAGAGGCTTTTAAATACCTTAAAAAAATTAAGAGATTTGGGTAATACGGTAATTATCGTTGAACACGATGCTCAAACTATAAATAATAGTGATTATGTATTTGATTTCGGGCCCGGAGCCGGAAAATTTGGTGGTGAAGTTGTAGCAAAAGGAACTCCTGAAGAAATATGCAAAAATTCAAAATCTATAACCGGACAGTATTTGAGCGGAAGAAGGCAAATTGAAGTTGGAAGTATGAAGTTAGAAAATGGATATCGACTGAAAAAATCCCAATTTCTAAACCAAACACCTGATTTCAAAAATCAAAATTCGTCTATCACTCTTTACGGCTGTACTCAATATAATCTAAAAAATATAGATGTTGTGTTTCCTCTTAATAAATTTATTTGTATTACCGGAGTTTCAGGAAGTGGAAAATCAACTCTTTTGGTTGATACGTTATATACGGCATTAGAAAATAATTTAAATAATAAGTACCGGGGAGAAGTCGGAAAATATAAAGATATTCATGGTTTAGAAAATATCGATAAAGTAATATTGATCGATCAATCAGCAATAGGAAGAACCCCTAGAAGCAACCCTGCAACGTATACCAAGGTATTTGATCCTATACGCGATGTATTTGCACAAACCCGATCCGCAAGAGTAAATGGATTTAAAAAAGGAAGGTTTTCCTTCAACGTCAAAGGTGGTCGTTGCGAAGCTTGTGAAGGACAAGGACAAATAAAAATAGAAATGCAATTTATGAGTGATATATGGGTAACTTGCGAGGTTTGTGGGGGCAAAAGATATAACAATCAAACACTTGATATAGATTTCAGAGGAAAGAACATTTCAGACGTTTTGGCTTTGACAATTGAAGAAGCGATTGAATATTTTCATTCAATACCGTCTGTATTAGCCAAACTTGAAACTTTGATATCGGTAGGTTTGGGATATATGGAATTAGGTCAAGCTGCTACTACTTTATCAGGCGGCGAAGCCCAAAGAGTTAAATTAGCCACCGAACTTTCGAAAAAGGAAACCGGATCTACCATGTATATACTTGACGAGCCGACAACCGGTTTGCATTTTGCCGATGTAGAAAAGTTGTTAAGGGTTCTTAAACTGCTTGTTTCAAAGGGAAATACCGTTGTAGTAATCGAGCACAATATTGATGTAATCAAGAAGGCAGATTGGATTATTGATCTTGGACCTGAGGGGGGGGATTTAGGGGGTTATATTGTAGCTCAAGGATCGGTTAATGACCTTAAAAATTCTGATAAGTCATACACAGCTCAATTCCTGTGATTACATAGTCAATTAATATCTTTCGGAATAAGCTCTCTAATAATTAATTTATGGTGTAATCTTCTGGCAAATCTATGTGATTCATTTCTCATCCTTTGCAGAAGATTTATAGATGTACCGTCTTTTATGTTTGAAATATTGAATTTCAATTTTCCCAAATAAAATACAGGAATAATAAGCGTTTCAAATCTCTTTGCCAAGCCAATTATTGGAATATTCAAACCTTTCAATTCCTGATGGAATACCGATACCTGACCTTTGCCTCCGTCGACTATAATAAGATCAGGTTTCCCCCAATCAATTAGATGTTTTCTTCTTCTTTTTGCCAATTCCCTTAGCGATGATATATCATCCCTGGACTTTGGTTGATTAATTTTAAAGTGCCTATACAAGCTTTTGTCAGCTTCTCCGTTAATAAACGTTACCATCGACGCTGCAGGCGAACTACCGGCCAGATGTGCAACATCAAAGCATTCAATTCTTTTTATAGATTTAATTTTGGTATAATTATCAAGTATCTTTTTCAAATCTGATAATTCCTCTTGCCTTAAGTCGGAGACCAAGTTTGGATTTTTCAGGAATTCTTCTACCGGTATTACAGGTTGTGTAATGTAGTTAAGCATATTTACTTTATTTCTATAAAATATTGCTTTTTCGAAGTCTTTAATAGATGATGCTTTTTTCATTTTTGAAATGAGTGAGTTTCTTACTATTTTCAAATTCCCGTTTAATACTTTTTTTAGATAAAATATATTGTTTTTATACAGACTTTTTAGTTTTTGTTTTTCTTTATAATCATTTAAATTATTTACATAACTCGGACACGGAAAACAAAGCCCTAATTGACTATATAAGCACGGTCTAGTCCCTGGCTTATGCTGTGCATACGGAAAAACTTTTCTTACAGTTTTTAATATTGATTTTACATTAGAAGACGAAGTAAACGGTCCAAAAGTGGCTAAATTGTTTTCATTATTTACAACATCTCCTCTGGCCGTTAATAGCTGGGGGTACTCATCTTTTGTAATTTTAATATATAAAGGATTTTTATCGTCTTTCAATTCAATATTGTAAGGAGTGTTAAATAACCTTACTAACCTTGCTTCCAGCAATAAACTCTCCAATTCTGAATTTACTTTTATGTAAGAAAAATATTCGGAAAGTTCGATCATTCTTTTTGTTTTTACACCAAGATGCAAATTTAAATAGGATTGAAGACGCATCTTTATATTTACGGATTTTCCTACATACAAAGGCGATTCCTTTTTATTCCAAAAAGTGTAAATACCGAACGTCTGGGGAACTTTATGGATGTTTTCTTTTGTTAGTAAATATTTTTTGTAATTTTTTATATATTTCATTAATTTTTATTTTATTTTTTCCTTTGATCCTGTAAAATATTACTAATAAAATGCACAGGATTGATAAAAATATAATAAATAGCTGGAATATTATAACCCGGTTTTTATTTATAGGTATTTCAGTTTCAGTCCTATAAGCAGCTATCTTTATTATAGCTGGTGCATACTTGGCCAAAAAACCCCACTTAAATTCTACGTCCATCCCGTAAGAAGAATAGGGAGGCAGGACTTCTATATATTTAGTGTGATATTGCTTATCAGATAAAAATATTTCCGGCTTCACGCTATAAAGAGCATTTTGTCCTGTATTAACAAATTCAACTTCTAACTTGCCCTTTAAAAAAGGAATACTATTTATTATTTTATATTCAATTTTAATATCATTTTTAACAACATCTCCCAGCTCGGATGGTAAAATATAAACATCTTTTTGCGGATTGGTTCCCAATTTATATGAACCGGCTGAGTAAGGCTTTTGGGAATCTATTCCGTGTATAGCAAAAGTAAAATGTTTTAAATCAAAGCTATTAAAATAATCCTGCCCGGATGTTGCTTCCCACGTAGGATCAACAGATATCCAATTATTTTCAATGTCACTCCAATATTCCGGCCATGCATGTAAAACATCGGCAACTAAGGAAAGTGGTAGAACTCTCGGGTTATCAGAATAAGCAAAACCGTTTATTTCTCTTGCTGGAATGCCTTTTGCCCGGGCTAAAGCTATAAAAAGATCCGTAAATTCCATGCATATTGCATCGGTGGGTGAAAGAAATGCGGCTTTTGCCCCATATCTTTCTATGTTTGGCTTCACCCTGTCAAAGTTGTAGCTTAATTTGTTAACGACAAAATTATAGATATCTTCTGGGCTATTTAAATTGGATGCAGCTTCTTTCAAGAGCGGGTCTTCGGACTGCCAGTACTGCGTCGGTAATGTGTTTTTCAGTAAAGTCGAGGCTTTTGGTTGAATCAAGCTTCTTGACTTTGAAAATATCCTTGCATAACCCGATGTTTTGATATCCAATTTTTCCCTTGGTTTCAATTCAAATAAGGCGAGCCAATTACCGTCATCGTCTACTTTAATTTCCCTGGGACGAGGTAAAATTTCTTTATAATACATTTCCTGCAATGCCGTACCGGGTGGAATAGCAACTTCAATAACACTTGATTTTTTTAACGGATTCTCAATATGAAAATTCAGATTGAAAGAGAAAGTCTGAAATTCACCAAATATGAATTTTATTCCGCTGTCTTGAAAATCATTTTTATAAAATAAATATTCATTAACATCAGCTGAATTCATGACAGATCGGGGTTCTTGTGAAATGTACATATCTTCACCAAAAGAAGTCGGAACCGATATCTTGACCGAATAATTATTAAAATTATCAGTGTTAGTAAGCTTGGGAATATATATTTCTTTTATATCTGAAGTTTGCTTAAACAGCGAATTATCTTCATAAGTTATTAAAAAGGTCCTGGAATTATCAATTCCAACGACGCTATCCTTAAAATGTACTCTAAGTTCTGTATTAGAGTTATAATTTTTTTTATCAAAATTTAGTAAATCTCCTTTTTCATATATTCTTATGTTGTCTGGATTTTGACCGAAGATATTAAAGATAAAGCTCTTTGAATACAAGTTAGGATTATTATTTATTATATTTACTGTATTTGTTATATGTGCCTTGCCTTCTTCATTTATTTTATACCCGCTTTGGACATCTATATTGAAGTTATTTATTGCCAGTACATTGGCCGGGTAAAAAACTACAAACATGAAAAATGTTAAAAATAGTAGTATATACTTTAAATATTCAATTATAATTATCCTATGAAACGTATTATTCGTCATTTTGTCATAGATACATATTCTTTATGGCTGGTAACCAGTATTGCATCAGGTATTGTTTTTGGCAACGGAATAAAAACTCTGATATTTACTGGGTTTTTCATATCCATAACATCTTTGGTTGCCAAACCTGTTATTAACATACTTTTGCTCCCCTTAAATCTTGTTACCTTCGGACTTTTCAGGTGGGTATCTTCCGCAGTTGTATTATATCTTGTAACCCTTATCGTAAAAGATTTTAAAATCATATCTTTTACATTTGCGGGTTTTTCAAGTAAATGGATAGATATACCTCATATTAATTTAGATGGTATATGGACGTATATCGGTTTCTCATTTTTATTATCAATTATAACGTCGTTTATTTATTGGTTGATAAAAAATTAATGAAATTCGCTCATTTGTTATATAATACCTTTTAAGCATGAATTTAATACTCTTTGCAATTCAAATCACCTTGTCAGTCGCAGTGATACTTTTGATACTCGTACAATCCAGAACCGCCGGTTTATCCAGAAGTTTTTCCGGCGGCGGCGCATCTTTTACTAGACGCGGACTGGAAAAATTAATTTTTCGGGCGACTTTCGTTTTCTCCATTTTATTTTTATTATTCTCAATTATTATTCTTGCTTTGTAAATAACCTTTATTTAATGGCAAAGACCAAATTCTTAATTAGATTAATTTCGGCTTATTTTAAACATTTCAGATGGATATTCTTTTTAGGTATTATTTTTGGTTTTTTACTTTTTTTTGTAATAAAGTTCATACTTCCGTCAATTAATCAGGGAGGTACAAGAAAAATTGGTATGGTCGGTCGTTTTACAACAAATGATCTTCCCGAGGATATATTACTTCTAATTGGCGATGGTTTGACAAAAATGTCGGATGACGGAATACCTCAACCAAATCTGGCAAGTTCATGGGAAACGCCTGACAAGGGAAAAACTTGGATTTTCCGTATTAAAAACGACGTGTATTGGCACGATAATACCAAATTAATCAGCGATAATATTATTTATGATTATACGGATGTAGAAATCGAGAAACCCGATAATAAAACTCTGGTTTTTAAATTAAATGAGCCTTTTTCACCTTTTCCCAGTGTTGTTTCCAGCCCTACTTTTCAAAAAGGGCTTTTGGGTACGTCTTTTTGGCGTGTAGATAACATAAATTTATTTGGCGGATATATCCAGGAAATTACATTAATTAGCAAGAGTAAAGACCGGTTAATATATAGATTCTATCCGACTTTAGACGCCACAAAATTAGCTTTTAAATTAGGCAAAGTTGATCAAATTGTAAATATCATTGATCCTGATCCTTTCAATTCATGGAATACATCAATGGTTCAAGAAAGTGTTGCCAGGCAGCAGGTTGTTGTAATCTTTTTTAATACACAGGATAAACATTTATCGGAAAAGTCTTTAAGACAAGCCTTGATATACTCTATAGACAAAAATATACTTGGAGAAAGAGCCTTGAGTCCAATTAATCCCAACTCTTTTGCATATAACCCACAGGTTAAGCCTTATGATTATAATATAGACAGAGCAAAAGAACTTTTTTCCGAATTTCCCGAAGAAATAAAAAAAGAAATCGATATAAAGTTGATTACAACCCCGGTATTATTTAAGACTGCTGAAAAAGTCGTTCAGGACTGGCAAAAGGTCGGAATAAAATCAAATGTTCTGGTTTCTTCTATAATTCCCAGCGAATATCAGGCATATTTAACAATACTGGAAATTCCTAAAGATGTAGACCAATATCCCCTATGGCATTCAACTCAATCTGATACTAATATGTCAAAATTCTCTAATTTTAGAATTGATAAGCTTTTAGAAGAGGGAAGAGTAGAACTTGATACAGACGAAAGAAGAAAGATTTATCTTGATTTTCAAAGATTTTTGCTTGAAGAAGCACCCGCTGCTTTTTTATATCACCCCAGATACTACTCTATAACAAGGAAATAGAAAATGGTTATTCCGGTATTTCAATAACTTCTTCTCTTTTTTCTCTTAAAAAGCTAGTCCACTCCTCAAAGATTTCAATAACATTTTTTAGCGGGATTTCGATAAGAAAATCTAATATTATTGTTAAAAAGTTTATCTTGGCAAGAGCTCTCGAAAGGTAAAAGCCAAAGTTAAGAAAAGGCAAGGTAAGATAACTTACTATATGACCCCAAAAACTTTCATCTCCGGATTCAACTCTGAGCTGATTGGCGTGATATCTTATCCTGAAAGCAAAAAGCAAGACAGCAGAAAGAAACATGAAAAATATCAATGTGGAAAAAATCGTAAAGTTTAATAAAGCAAGAACATATGTTACGCCTCCAAAAACCAGGATAAAAAGAATGGCATAAAATATTCCGAAGATTTTTGCAAAGTTTGACTTTTTTTGCGATTTAAGTATTGAAAAGTCGGTTTTTGACAAGTCGCTGGTATTATAAACAACGGATTGAAGTTTTTGAATAATAAGTTCGGTGTTTTTTGCACCCGGAACTTTTATGGACAACCCGATTAGCCACATTAGTATGGGTGGTATCAAAATATTTATAGTCAAAGGCAACGAACGAATATCTTGGAGAAATACTAACTCATAAGGAATTTCAATTATCATCGCTATAAGTACTTTTGTTAAAAAGATATAAATTATACTTCTTACTATTCCGGTATTGACCCTTTTGTTGATCTGCCTGTACTTTGATTCGCAAACATCACGCACATTTTCTTCAAATAATTCTTTGTCCTCAACAAGCTTCTCAAGTTCAAACTTTTCTGAAGTTGCAATCTCATGGAAGATATCAAAAGCAGCCGAGTTTCTCTGAATTTTTCTGTACAATGCTAGCCTTCCATAAAAATTAAGGTGTGATTCTATTTCTTGATAAATCTTAGGGAAAATAACTATTAGTTTATTAACCTCAATCTTGTCAGCTTCTCTCCAATCGGGAAATTCTAACAAAAGGAGATGATATCTCATTATAGCCTCGTCACTTTTCATATATGCCCTATGGATAGCCAGATAGATTTGTATATTTTTATCATGTTCTGAAATTTCATTATCTTTCCAATTGTAAAAATCATTAAACCAATCGTACATTAACTGCACATACAACTCTCTGTATGAAGGATCAAGAATATCCTCGACCTCGCTTGAAGCTACTCCCCAAAACCAGGTACGGACTTTTGAAATTGCGACTCCAGGTGGCAAATTATCAATATTTCTCAAAAGATATAAATATTTTTCTAAAATGGTTTGTAATACTGATATATTTTTGAGGGGTAATGAATTATTAGGCAGGTAATGTGCCCATATCAATTCTTTGATTAAAGTTTCAGCCACTTTCTTAGTATCAATATCTTGTCTAACGCTACCTTGTTCCCAAATCAATCTTTTAATAATCCTTTCAATAGCATTCCTTCGCAAAACATGTTCGCCTTTATATTCAACAATAGTTCTGATTCTTTCATATAACCTCGCAAGTTTTCCCAAGACAGCACTAACTTGTATAGTTGGGCCAATAGAATTCTCAACCTGAGATAAATTTTGTTTATACAATCTAAGAAATTTAGAAGTGTATTCTGATAATGCAGCTTCGTTTATAATGCTCGCATCTTCGGTGGGTACGGCTTCATTTTTAAATTTTGACGCGATTTCTAATGTTTGCAACTTCTCTTTATTTTCGTATATTGTAACCATAAAAAATCAATACTAATTATATCACCAAAGCAACAAACTTATTGGGTACTTATATTTTGAAGTTAATAATATAATTTATTTCGAAATTAGCTTTGGCTTCCTTTATCAAAGACTGATATTTCTTTTGATATGAGCTGTCTATTAAATATTTCCTTAATTCTTCTCTAACTGTTTCCGCTTCATTATCATCTTTAAATAACCAACCACTTTCTTCAATTACTTCGTCTATTTTTTGATCGTCTATATTAACACTCTCAGATAATATTTTATATATTGTTAATCGTACTTTTAGGTTTTTCTCGTAAGTAGACAAACTTTGATCGCTTTCATTTAAAATTTGATTCAGTGTTTTTCCGTTTTCCAAAGCTTCTTTTTCCGCCTGTTTGATTTCAACTTCCATTTCTTGGCTAGTTATTACAATATTTCTCCTTTTGGACTCCAAATCAATAAATTTATCCAAAAGCAATCGATCCGTAACGCCTTTATAACCTCCTTCTTTATAACTTTCATATATTTGCCTAATAGTTATTGCTTGGCCGTTTATAAACATCGGAGCAATTACCCCTTTTTTATAAAGAATAATAAGAATCATCAAAGCTGATAATAATGACAATAATTTTAAAAAAGGTTTCTTGCCAATTTTTTTCATGAGGATTCTTTTAAATTTATCTTTTGTCATTAAATTTAGTTTATGTAGTTTAATTTAGCTAATCAAGTACGTGCGAATAAATATTTTTTAATTAAACAAGAGTATAATTTTGATTATGAATATAATAGTTACTAAAAGAGACAAGAAGACAGAGGATTATGATCAGGAAAAAATAATGCGTGTAGTTATCGCTGCCGGTTTAAATAGGCTTGAAGCTGAAAAGTTAATTGATTATGTCAATAAATGGTTTATTGAAAAAAATAAAAATATTGTCACCTCTCTGCAAATTCGTGACAGGGTGGTAATTGAAATTCAAAAATTAAATAAAGCTGCAGCAGCAAAATTTATTTCCTATGAAAAATATAAAGACAGAAATTACAAAATTAATTATTAATAAGGGTTAGTTAGCGGAGGAGATGTCATAAAGAATTAAATAGATATTAACCCTTTTGACATTATCGGATATTCGCCGGTTATCGGAACTTCAATCAAAATGTTATGAGTTTCTTTTTCGGAGATCAATATTGGTAATCCAACCAATCTAACTAATTCTTTGATTATAATTCTAATTAGTTTTTGGGCTTCTATTTCGTTTTCCTTGATTGATAAATTCCAATCCAGTCCGGGTCCGGTATTTCCCTCGAGAAGGTAAATATTGCCGTTATTACTTACAATAAAGTCGAGTGCATACAGCGAACATTTTTCATTTAAAAAGTTAGCAATCTTATTAGAATTACTTACTACACCCAAAGGTATATTATTTTTTGGTATATATTTTAATGAACCCCCTTGGTGCTCATTGCAACGAAAATCACCCATCTTTGGCATCCTTATATATGTTTGAATTATTTTTCCTCCGAGATAAATCAGCCGTATATCAGCGGCAATGTGAGAATTTTTGTAACTAAAACCCTTATCAAACTTCACAAATGGTTGGATAATATATGATATTTTTTTATTTTTTTTCATTAAAGACATCATCTTTTTTATTTGATTAGGTTTTAACTTAAAGACATTTATTCCACCGGAGCCAAACCTATCTTTCATTACTATTTCTTCAGTAAAATCATCCTTGTGCGGGTGCCTTGACATTATTTCATTGAGCGTTTTACATGCTCTTAAAATGCTTTCTCGCGTTATATCTTTAATAATGACTGTGGGAAAGGAATATTTGTGGAGTTTTTTGTAAGTTTTCTGTTTGTCAAAAAAAAGATTAATAAGGTATGGATGATTAAAAGATTTAACTTCATGGGATGAAAAAAGTAATTTTCGACTAGTCTTTCTTCGCTTATTTGTAGGCGAAAACTTGTCAAAAATTAATTTCGAATAAGCAACACCTCCCTCTTTAATCCAACTGTTATTTTCAAAAAGCCAATAACTTCTACATCGGCCTGCTCCTATTATATCGGCAGAAGTAGTAAAAGCTGCTTTTAAATTATTTTTATCGCAGTGAGTTAGAAAATATTCATAAACTATGTTATATGTTTCGTTTTTTCCCCCTTTAGGAAACGGTGTCAAAACTTTATCTGATAGAGAGTTAGCACTGCTGGCAAGTTTCTCAGAATACACTATCAGCACATCAAAATGTTTTGTCTGTATCATAAAAATACTTTTAATCGTGAAGCACAAAATCAAGTCTTTCGGAGCAAAAAAGAGGATATTTGTGATATCACTATCCTATATTATACATCTTTAGCTTTCCATGTACACTTTTCCTGCAGTATCTGTCAAATGTTCAACGCTTGATATCCCGTTCGAAGTTTGGGTAGACTACCGAACGATGTTCGAACTTCATTCGCTTCTTTGTAGTTTGTGTAATGATTACACGCCACAAATTTAGACCCTTAGCGAGCCACGGAACGCCCTAACGCCATAGTAAGAGGGCGCACTGTTATGATACACAAAGACATTGCCGTAGCGGCGATCAGCAAAGAAGGCACCGCCGAGTTTTCTAATACTGATCGGTGTTTTCACCCAGCTTGACGTCTTCGTATCGAAATTTCCAAGTTTCTGCAACTCTCGATATTCTTCTTCCGTTAAAAGCTCGATGCCGATAGCAGCTGCCATATCAACAGCATTATTTTTCGGTTTATGTTCTTTCCTTGCCTCCTGCCCTTCACGGTCGTAGCAAACATTTCTGCGGCCATAAGGGCTTTCCGCGCAGCAATCATAAAAAATGTATTCTCCCGTCTTTTTATCAGACCCGACAACATCCGGTTCACCGCCGGTTCTTTCCATTTCGGAAAGTGACCACAGTTTTTCAGTATTAGCTTCCAGCTTTGCTTGTACTTTAGCCCATTCATGACCTTTATGGCGGTTCATGTTTTTCTCAAAACGGGCTTTCAAGCTCTCCAGTAGTTCTTCACGCCTGCCCCGTTGCAACGCGAAGCGTTTGCTTCTGGGTTTTGGTGACAACTCCTTTTTTGTTTCAACGTTTGACATAGTTTTTATCCCCCTTCGCAGAAAACCGAGAGCGTAAGCTCGCGAATGAATGCGAAAACCTTTCTGCTTCGGAGGGATTTTGCTCCCGACGTAGCTCAGGGAGAAGATACCCCGACCGTCAGGTCGAGGGAGCTTCATGTTAAGAAAACAAATAGTTCATTTTTATTTTAACAATATTTGGGTCGCTTGTCAGCAGATGTTCGAACTTATTATAGCAAAATGTCACTTAAAGAAATTGAGTTTTATAAAAACTCGTTTGTTGCTGTATTATAATTCTACAATTACTGAAATCGGAAGATGGTCGGAACCCTTAGAATCCTCAACTTTATAAGAATGAGTTTTTATATCTTTCGTAGTAAATATATAATCTAGTCGAAAATCTATTTCTTGAGGATTACATGTAATACAACCTTGGGGGTAAACACTCCATGTTGGTTGGTCTTTTGAATCCGTATCTACCAACTGGGTTTTAA
>Ga0209210_1000905_pt1 | contig 27314 bp, 24 predicted proteins | sample RifGroA1_FD_183991 | JGI IMG/M metagenome (GOLD analysis project Ga0209210, IMG submission 183991) | Contaminated groundwater microbial communities from Rifle, Colorado, USA - Rifle Groundwater A1 (SPAdes) (version 2) | ecosystem: Environmental > Aquatic > Deep subsurface > Groundwater >...
CCTGCCAGCCATACTTGATCTTCATGGCGTGGAGGCCAACCTGCAAGGCTGAGGTACCAGAGTTAGTAAAGAAGGCGTATTTACATTTGTGGGCGCGGGCAAAGGCGCGTTCAAAGCGGTCGGAGTAGTAACCGTGGGAGAGGCGATTATTGTTGAGGACGTCGTTAACGTATTTTTTTTCCAGGTCGTGAATTTGCACTTCACCAACGCCGATGGTTTTGCGAGGAAGTTTTTTGCGAGGCACAACTGGAGTGTAATTTAGTCCGTGGTTTTTTTCAATATCATATTTGTAGTGTGACTTTCTTTTGTTTATTTATATTTTTCTATCTGGCAGTTTAGCTATTCGTTGATGAAGTTTTTATACATCTTTTGCAACGATGGTATTTAAGCTGATTAGTCAGGCTAGCAAAAATCTACGGTTATTGGAACAACTGAGGACAACATCTTTTGTCAAATTCGGTTAAGTTTTGGCATATTTGATCTTGAAGATGGTGTAGATGGCCTCGATGCCGTGGATAAAGTTGATTTTTTTACCTTCGTTTTTGGTACGGGGCCGATACTTGATGGGGACCTCCATGATAGCTGTGCCTTGATTTAAGAGTTGGCAGGTAATTTCCGGCTCGAATTCAAATTCCAAGGCGCGAAGGCGGATGGGTTTGATGGTTTTGGCGGCGAAGGCCTTGTAGGCTGTTTCCATGTCGGTTAAGTGTGAGCCGTAGAGGAGATTGACCAGGGTGGTGAGAAACCAGTTGGCAAGACGGGTCTTTTGGGGGATGTTCGGGTTTGGCGAGAGGAAGCGAGAGCCGTAGACCACTTTGGCTTCTCCCTTGATAATGGGTTCGATAATTTTCCGGTGATCTTTGGGGTCAAGCTCCAGGTCGGCGTCTTGGATGATGATCAGATCGCCCTTGGCAAACTTGAGACCGACGCGGACGGCGGCGCCTTTGCCCAGGTTGATGAGGGAGAAATGGACCTTGAGATTCTTCCTGTCAAGCTGCTTCTTTCTGATAATTTTTTGGCGGCTGTTGTCGGTGGAACCGTCGTCAATCACAATGATTTCTTTGACGATGTTGGGGGCTAACTTAACTTTTTTGACCTTATCGATAACTTTATCAATGGTTTTTTCCTCGTTATAAACGGGGATGATTATGGAAAGAACAATCTTTTTTTGATGCGGCATGGTTTGTCCTGACAATTTTCTGGTATTATACAATCTGTCATGAAAGAACACTTGATGGAGTTGTGGCAATACAAAAATTTAATCTGGTTATTTGTGCAAAGGGACTTACAAGCCAGATATAAGCAGACCTTTTTGGGGGTAGGCTGGGCGGTGATTCAACCGTTGTTTTTGATGCTGGTGTTTAGCCTGATCTTTGACAAGTTTTTAAAGGTTGACTCAAGTGGCATCCCCTACCCGATTTTCTCTTACGCTGCTTTGCTGCCGTGGTTGTTTATATCCAGATCGATGAATGTGGCTGCAACTAGCCTGATTGGATTTAAAGCCTTGGTGACTAAGGTCTATTTCCCCAGAGAAATTGTGCCGTTATCGATTATGGTCTCTTCTTTGGTGGATTTTGCGATCGGCAGTTTGGTATTCTTCATCATGTTGCTGCACTTTAAAGTGGATGTGGGTGGGTGGGGACTTTTTCTGGTGTTTTTGGTGCCGATGATGATATTGCTGGCAGGGGCGCTGGCTCTGATTGTGAGCACTCTGACCGCGATATTTAGAGACCTGCAATTTGCCATGCCTTTGTTTGTGCAGCTGTGGATGTACGCCAGCCCGGTAATTTATGGGCTTCAGGGCATTCAAAAGACTTACCTGCCCCTGTTTTATTTAAATCCGGCAGCGGGGATTATTGATAGCTTTCGGAGAGTAATTCTGCTGAATCAAGCGCCCAACTGGGGGCTGCTGGCTTCATCGGGAATATGGGCAGTGGGGTTGTTTGTATTTGGCTATTGGTTGTTTAAAAAATTAGAGGGATTTGTAATTGATATTTTGTAAGGGGAAAGATGACAAGCATTGTATTTGACCGGGTGAGTAAACAGTATTTTAAGGGCCCAAGGTATTTCCCGTCGCTGCGGGATTTCCTGGGCGCACTGGCAACCGGCAAGAAGGTCGAGTATGAAAAGTTCTATGCTGTTCGGGACATGACTTTTGCCATTAATCGGGGAGAGTCGGTGGGTTTTGTGGGCAATAATGGGGCAGGAAAAACTACGCTGCTTAAACTGATTTCAAGAGTAGCCTTACCTGACCGAGGAACGATCAAGACTGAGGGAAAAATCGCCGGGCTGTTGGAATTGGGCGCCGGATTTCATCCGGAACTCACGGGTAGAGAAAATATTATGTTTAACGGCATGTTGTTGGGAAACAGCAAACAAGAAATGGCAGAAAAGTACGAGAAAATTTTGGAGTTTTCTGGCTTGAAATCGTTTATAGATATGCCAGTCAAGCATTTTTCTTCGGGCATGTATGCCCGGCTCGGGTTTGCGGTGGCAATTTTTACAGACCCAGATGTGTTGCTGGTTGATGAAGTGCTGTCGGTGGGGGATGAAGCTTTCCAAAATAAATGTATTGAAAAAATGGAAGTGTTTTTTGGCAGTGAACAAAAAACGGTGGTGTTTGTGACCCACAATCTGGATTTGATGAAACGGTTTTGCAATCGAGTTTTGTGGATAGATAAAGGCAGAATCAGAAGCGACGGCAACGCCAGAGAAGTGGTGGATGAATATCGAAAATCACAAGTAGTTTAAATATGAATAATTTTTGGCAAAACAAAAAAGTATTGGTAACCGGCGGCCATGGCTTCTTGGGAGAGCATTTACTGGAGCGGTTGGGGAAACTGGAACCAAAAGAAGTGTGGGCGCCCAGTTCAAAAGAACTGGATTTGAAAAGTCTGGAAGCCTGCCGCGAGGCAGCGGCTGGCGTAGATGTGGTCATCCACTTGGCGGCACTGGTGGGGGGAATTGGTTTTAATCAACAACACCCGGGAAGGGTTTTTTACGAGAATGCAATTATGGGAATTCAATTGATGGAGGAGGCGAGAAAAGCGGGGGTAAAAAAGTTCGTGGCAATTGGCACGGTGTGTGCTTATCCCAAATTCACGCCAACGCCTTTTAAGGAAGATCGGCTGTGGGACGGTTATCCTGAGGAAACCAATGCGCCGTATGGTCTGGCCAAAAAAATGTTGTTGGTACAAGCTCAAGCTTATCGTCAAGAGTACGGCTTTAATGCGATTTATTTGCTGCCGGTGAACTTGTATGGTCCTGGCGATAATTTTGACTTAAAAAGTTCGCATGTTATCCCCGCTTTGATCAAAAGGTTCGTAGAAGCGAGGGAATCTGGAGCTAGTGAAGTAGTGGTGTGGGGGACAGGTAAACCTACTCGAGAATTTTTATATGTAGAAGATGCGGCGGAGGCAATCATACTTTCAAGTGAGAAATATAATGGAGCTGATCCGGTGAATTTGGGAAGTGGCTCGGAAATTTCGATTCGAGAATTAGCGGAGGTGATAAAAAAATTGGTGGGTTATAGGGGCGAGATAGTTTGGGATAAAACCAAGCCGGATGGCCAACCGCGAAGAAGGCTGGATGTAACCAGAGCCAAAAATGAATTTGGATTTAAATCGAGAACAAGTTTTGAAATAGGCCTTAAAAAAACTGTGGAATGGTTTGCGCGGCAAAAGCGTGAGTTATTTAAGGGCTTCGACGGCGAAGGCGGGGTAAAGGTGGATGTTGGGGAGGAATTTAATGTGGGTGAATTTCAAGGCCTGAAGTAAATGTCTGATGGATGACTTGGAATACATGGCTTTATGAAAGCCAAATTCGTTTTTTTGGCTGCCAAAGAGGAGCCTGGTGTACCAATCGCGGTCTTTTTGGGTCTTGGAGCGGAAGTAGCCCTCGATTGTGCCGTCTAGGTCGGGAATGTCGATATGGACTGTGCCACCCTTTTTGAGGAGCCTGTGCCAATACTTGAGTAACTCTCTCCCCTCTTGGAAGGAAAAATGCTCAAAGAGTTGGACAGAGCGAATCTCCGCCACGGAGTTTGGCTTGAAGGGGAGGTGGCGAACATCGGCAAAAATATCGACAACAATGGGCCTGGTTTCGAATTTTTTGGTCTCAAAGTCAGAGCGGGTGACGTTTTTGTGGATTTTGGAGCCGTAGTAGTGGTCCACGGTGGTTTGGTTCAAATTGACTAAGTCAGGGCGGTCTGAAGCGAGATACGACCAGTCGGGAATGGCGACGTCAATGTTGATGTAACCCTGGAGATAGATAGTGCCACAACCCAGATGGAGTTTGGGGGCGGACATAGATGACTAGAAAAAGCGATTGATAAGGTGGAGGAAGTATACAATGTGCGTCTGGTTGGTCAAGGTAAGGTGAACGCGCAGGAGATTAATTGCCCAATACACGGCTATAATACTGATGAGGATAGTATTGCTGTATGATTTGGTGCGAGTGGTAAGACAGTGGGTGCCTAAGGCGGCAAGTGGCAAGAAGAAGATAAAGAATGAGTAGGCGAATCGGAAACCAACGTAGGGCCAGATAATGATGGGTACTAAGAGGCCAAGAGCGATTGAGAACAAAAGTATCTTTTGAGGTTGGGAGAACTTGGGAAGGGGGAAAGAGGCAAGAATTAGGGGCCAAAAATAAAGAAAGGCAGCGACAAAGGCAGTAAGGTGGCTGATAACGGTAGGCTTTTCAGTTTCCAGTCCAATTATAAGACTATCCCAAGGTTGAATACCGGTGTGTTGATAAATCCAAAAGTAGTAAGCAAGAATCGGAATTGAGACAAAAATGACGAAAATGAGGCTATGCTTTATAAAATTGCGAGGAGATTTTAGATAAAAGAGAACTAAAGCTGACGGCAAAAGAAAGCCCAGGTTGATTTTGGTAAGGACCAATAGGGCTGAAAAAAGGCCAAGGATCATAATCCAACCAGAGTTGACGGATCCTTTTGCGATTAGGCGTTTAAAGATGGCGTAGATGAAAACGGCCTCTAGACTCCAAGTGAAGATGTCGGGCACGACAGAAAAGCTGAGGATTTGGGTAGTGAAACTTAAAAGAAAAAATAGGCTCGCCAGAAGTGAAATGTGCTTTGAGAAGAAAATGTGGGAAAAACGGTAGACAATAAGGGCGGTTAAAAAGTAGGCAAAAATGTTTATAGAGAAATAGGCGTAGATGTAGCCAAGTCCGGTGATGCTGTTGATAAGCAGGGTGATGAACGGAATGAGTGGGTTGTAGAGGCAATGGCCGGTTACTGGAAGGTTGAAGCCGGATCTAAAATAGTCAACAACGCCAAACCAACAAGGAGTGTCTTCAGTGGGGCGAAAGGAAAAGAGTGTGAGGTGGGCTGCCGCAGAGATAAGGCCCAGGAAAAAGATGGTTGGATAATGACGGTTGGATAAATTTAATCTCATATCTTAAAAATCCTGGAATCAGTTTATAATACATCAAATGAAACGACGAGATTTAATCTTGAGTGTATCAAGAGAACTTTTTTTTTGGTTGGGGGCTATCAAAGTCTGGCTATTGAGGGTAATGCTTGGCAAAAACATTGAAGTTGATGGCATTGTGAGGCTTTCGCCCAGAGTAAGAATAGAAATTGATAAAACCTCAAACTTAAAATTGGGTAGGGGGTGCAAAGTATTCAGCGGCCAGATAATTGCCAAGAACGGGTCAAAAATCGTTATGGACGACGGTCTAAGAATAAGTGGAAAAATCGAGGCAGACAAAGGATCAAAAATATATATAAGGTCAGGGGTGGTGATTAATGGTCAGCTGTCGGTTGGCGGTGGCGGGAGATTGGAAGTTGGGGAAAAAAGCTTGGTGGGAAGGTTGGAGACAAGTGAGATTGTGGTAGATGTCTTCGTCGATGGTGGAATGATGAAACTGGGCAAGTGTGTTAAATTGGAGGGGAACGTTGGTGTAAGGTTTGGTGGCGTCTTGCTGATGGGGGATTATTCGGGGATTGGTGAAGGTTCAAAAATTCTTTGCGATGATCAAATAACCATAGGGGGGTGTGTTTTAATTTCTTACGATGTTTCGATTTATGATACCAACACGCATACTATAGATTGGAAAAAAAGACATGGAGTAATTGTCAAGTCGTTCCCCAAGGGAGCCATGGAAATTAACAAACCAGAAACAAAAGGGGTAGAAATTGGTGATGACGTGTGGATAGGAGAGAGAGTATCAATATTGAAAGGCAGTAAAATTGGAAGAAGAAGCGTGATTGGAACAAATTGCGTGGTGAGTAACATGAAAATCCCAGCCAATTCTGTGGTGACCGGAAATAAGGCCAAAATCGTTCGAAAAATATGATTAATCGTTCGTTGAGAATTACTTAAGGATATATGTGCGGAATAGCGGGGGTATGGAGAAAAGATAGAAAAATAGATAAGCCGAGTATGCGGCGAATGCTGAGGACGATTGCCCATCGTGGCCCTGATGGTGAGGGTGTGTATGTTGATCGCAGAGCCAATTTGATCTTGGGGCACAGAAGATTGTCAATCCTGGATACTTCAGATGCTGGTTTACAACCCATGGAATATATGAATCGCTACTGGATCGTGTTTAATGGTGAGGTTTATAACTTTTTGGAGTTAAAGAAGGAATTGGAGAATTTGGGTTACAAATTTAGAACCAGAACTGATACAGAAATTGTGATGGCAGCGTTTGATAAGTGGGGTGAAAAATGTTTGGAAAAATTTAACGGCATGTGGGCCTTGGCAATTTGGGACAAGAAAAAAGAGAGTATTTTTTTAGCGCGAGATAGATTTGGGATTAAGCCACTAGCATTTGTTTTTAAGCCGGGAAAATTACTAGCGTTTGCTTCGGAGCTGTGCGTATTTGATGAACTGCCTACATTCAAAAAAAAGATTGACGAAAAAATGCTGGCAATGGCGATTAAAAAACCCTTCTCGCTTGAGGGGGTCGGCCTGAGTATTTATAAAGATATTTATAAAATTCCGCCAGGTCACTATGCAAAAATTGATGCTAGTCTACAAGGCGAAGTTAAAAGGTGGTGGTCAACATTGCAACATTTGGTTGAAGTACCCAGAAATTACAATAGACAAGTAGAAAAATTCAGACGACTGTTTGAAGATGCTTGCAGATTAAGATTGAGAAGCGATGTGCCGGTAGCTTCGGCTGTGTCCGGAGGAATTGATTCAATGTGCGTATACAGTTTTGTGAAGAGGGCGGCTAAGGCGGCCAAAAAAGATGGCCGACTGCCCAAAGAATGGAACAAGGCCTATGTCGCAGTATTTGAAAACACAGGCCTGGATGAGAGTGATTTTGCAAGAGCAGGAGTAGATTATATTGGAGGGAAGGCCCGCTATATAAAATGTAGGCTCGCAAGTTTGTTGAAGAATATAGAGAAAAGCACTCTTCACAGCGGTATTGTCTCTGTGTCTCCGCAAATAGCTAGTGTGATCTATGAGTTTATGGCTCAGGATCGGATCAAGGTATCTATGGATGGACACGGAGTTGATGAAATGCTGTTTGGATATCAAAACTTGGTTGGGGATTACTATTTATTCGCTTGGGAGGGAGAAAACAAAAAATTGGCGAGACAACTATGGAAGATCTATTTGGGTATGAACACAATCGAAGAGAGAGAAAGAATCAAGAGAGATTATCCTGGGCCAGATACTGCCAAATGGAGACATAAAATGCATGCGCTGGCAAAAGTGTTGAGAGAGAAATATCAGAGTGAGAATAATAGTGTTGCAGATTTGTTAAAACTAAAGTCACCAGAATCACTCAATATAGTTTCGCCTTACTTCCAGACAGAAGATTTGTCGGGGTTAAACAAAATTGAAAAACAAATTTATATTAATTTTCACCAGACAACTCTACCATCTATTCTGCGTAATTTTGATCAGGCGTCAATGTTGCATGGAGTAGAAGTGCGGATGCCGTTTTTGGATTGGCGGCTTGTGTGTTTTGTGTTTAGTTTACCTTTGAGCTCCAGAGTTGGCGGCGGTTATACAAAAAGAATTCTTCGTGACGCAGCTAAGGGGGTGATCGCTGAAAAAGTAAGGCGACGCAAAATAAAAATTGGTTTGAATGCGCCGATGCAAGAATGGTTTGGCGGCGAAATGAAAGAATGGGTTTTAAGGGAGGTTAATTCCGAAAAATTCTTAAAATCTGAATTGTGGGATGGAAAAAAAATTAGAGGTTGGGTTAGGGAAAAAATCCGGACAAACAGTTGGAGTTTGTTGGAAGCGGGACATTTTTGGAGAGTGTTAAACGCTCACTTGCTCCTGAGTCGCGGTTGAGCCAGAACAATTAGGCTTGAACAGAGTCTGGGATAGTGCTTGCCGATAGAGTAGAGGCCGTCAAGAATTTCGTCAGAATAGATTTCCATCTGGGCAGAAGAGAATGGTTTGAAAAAGAAACCAGAAAGCACTGGAGTGGTGTAACCAGCCATTTTCAGGTGACGTTTAAGTTTGGGAAGGTCGTACATATGAAAATGGCCGCGGCTTGTATCGGCCGGAGTTAGTTGATAGTAGTTGGTGATGAGGCCCATATTATGGCCAAGAAGCTTGTGAAAGGCTTTGGCGTTGGGAACTGTGATAATAAGCCTTCCAGTGGGAGTGAGCCAAGCCTTGAGTAGTTTCAAAAATGGAATAGGTTTGGGAATATGCTCCAGGACATTGGTCATAACAATAGAGCTAAATTTAAATTTTGGTTGATAATCCTCGAATAGTGTGCAGAAGTAAGTAAGATTTGAAGCTTTGTTTTTTCTTTTGGCCACGGCTATTTTTTGGGGTGAACCGTCAACACCGACGCAAACTTTGACGTTTGAGGCTAGAGCTTTGGTTATCATCCCCACGCCACATCCCAAGTCTAGAACTTTCGGTCCTTTGAGGTGGAAAAGAATTTCTTGTGTTTTGTACTTTAAGAGCTTGGACTCAAAACCGCTTTCTTCTGTATGGCATTTGTAAATATTGTCGAGTTTGTTCTTTTTAATCTGCATGTTTTAATGCGTAAATGTTAGTTTGTGATAATTGAATATTTCTGTATTGTTATTTGCTCTAATAAATTTCGCGTTTAACTTGGCTGCGATTTCAGCGTCGACTTGACTGTCTCCAACAAATGTTAGTTGTGCAACCTTGTGATTTTTGTTTAAAAAATGGTTAAATCTGCTGATACATTCTTGATGATTTTTTGGCAAAAAACTATTGGACAATCTTCCTATCACTTTGACATTGTTTATTGACTGCTTAATGAAAAATTTTTTTACAACTGTTTGTGTGTTTTGAGTATATATAATCATTGGTGCATGCGATAATTTTGTTATTAACTTGACATCCTCAAATAGCGGAAGAGGGTTACCAGTTCTGATTCCAGACTCCTCAAACGAGGAAATGAGTTGGCTTATGCGTGGAATTAGTGGATGGTTTGGCATTGAAAGGAAAGCGGTATAAAGATGTTCAAAAAGCTTTGTGGAAATTGCTGGCAACTGATTAAATTCTAGTAATTGATTGATTTCTTCTTTTAACAATTTCCAGTCTGTTTTTATGTTATATAGCGTTTGGTCAAAATCAAAGATTATTTTATTCATTTTAGGCTCCGGCGATTTTGTTCCATCTGCTTTTATTTTTTTTATACCATGAGATACTTTGGGAAATGCCGTCGGCAAGATTTGTTTGAGGTTTCCATCCTAATTTTTTTGCTTTGGTAATATCTAGAAACATGCCGGAGAGGTCGTTGATGTTTCTAGTTTTGCCCCTAATCAAACGTGAACACTCACCTTCTGAGACTGGTTCTGTAATAGGTTTGAACTTGTAGCCCGAAAGCTTGCAAACTTTATTGGCCAGTTGTCTAATTGAATATTTTTTACCGCTTCCAAGATTGTATGTTTGGTTTGAGGTAGTTTTTTGATTCAGACATATTGAATGAAAGTTAGCGATGTCTTGCACATAAATTAGATCTCTAAACTGTCGACCGGTTCCAAAAATAACGGGGGATTGTTTGTTTATGGCTCGTTTTATAAATAAGGTTAGTGCTCGTCGATACCATTCTCTTGGACCGTAAACAATACCATAGCGAAGCAAAGTAATGTTTATATTTTGAGTTTTGGCGTAGATTTGTGCATATTTCTCCATTGCAAGTTTTGAAACGCCATAGCTCCAATTGGGGTTGGTGGGGTGATTTTCATCCTGAGGTAAATATATGGGTTGGCCATAGACACAGGCAGAAGACGCCATAATCAGATGTTGTATTTTGTTTTTGCTGGCTGTTTGGAGTACGTTGAGAGAGCCAATTGTGTTTGATGCTAAATCGGTTTCTGGGTGATTTTGGGCTAGCATTATTTCAAGCTGAGCTGCTTGATGGGAAATGATATCATGCCCCTGTGCGGAATGTGTGAGTTTATCAAGGTCTAGAATATCACCGCGAACAATTTTGATTTTGTTTCCCAAATGTTTAAGATTGTCTATATGCCCTGATGAGAAATTGTCGTAAACAGTGACTTGATGATCATTGACAACTAGCGAATCGACAATGTGTGAGCCGATGAATCCAGCTCCGCCTGTAATAAAAACTTTCATGCTCAATTTAAACTGTGATTATTGTGATCAATAAAGATTTCAGATAAATATCGTAACATATAGATGTTTGGCTTGATTTTGATGGGTGTTTTGATTTTGTGTTTAAGACCAAGTTGAAGACATAGTAGAGGAATATTTAGACCGGCGACAATTGACAAGGGCAGACCACCGGCTGCCAATCTGGGGTTAATTTCTGTAAATAACAATTTTCCTCGCTTGGTTTCAAAACATTGAACATTAGCAGGGCCGTACATTTTAGTTGCATAAGCTATTTTCTTGATGTGTTTTATTATTGACGGATTGTTTACTGTTTGACCTTTGACAGATTTACCTTCCATGACTTTGAGCCTGATTCTGGTGACAGCTCCGATGAGATGGCCTTTATTGTCACAAATAAAGTCAGTTGTGTATTCTTTTCCCTCTACGAGTGATTGGGCAATATGATTTTCAAGCTTTGTTATTTGTTTTAATTGTGTTTGATTCTCAACTAGTTTAAAGCCTTTGGCACCGCTACCAACGCGAGGTTTGACCACTAGAGGAAGGTGTGACTTTTTGGGAAGCATTGATGTAAGCCAGGTTTTGGGTGTGGGAACTCCTAATTTGTTGAATAGTTTATATGTTAACCATTTATCCTCGCAGGTCTCAATGCAAGGAGGATCAGCAACGATGACTGCTACTCCGAGTTTACTTAAATCCTCCTTATGTTTGGAAATAAGCAGTAATTCATCAGAAAGAAGAGGTATAAAAATTTTGATTTTTTCCTGCCTACAAATTTCGAGTAAGGCAGGAATATAATTTTTATCGGTGACTTTGGGAATAAGGTAGTGTTTATCGGCTAAATAAAGCCCAGCAGATAATCCATCTGCATCACAAGCAGTTATGCTGATATTATATTTAGTCTGTTGTTTTAAATAATGAATCATTGTCGGGCCTTTCATGGTTCCGGCTGCGGTGAGCAAGATGTTTACAATCTTTTTGCGTTTCATATCTTAGTCAACCTACTTTTGGCAATTGATTTCTGGATTGCTTGGGAAATGGAAGTGACGATTATTACATGTTTGCCACCAGATATGGATGGGGTGTGATTATTGATATCATTAATGAATTGTGAGACTTCCAGCTTCAGTGGTTCTTTCAGGAGGATCTTGGGATGAGTAATTTCGCCAGCAGTAGTGATAATTTTGAAGTCTTGGAAACTTTTCCACGTTTTGAGCTGATGGAGTTGATCGGGAACGGTGAAAGATTTGTCGTGAATTTCGATTGGTTGATCTTTGTTGGTATCGTCCCAGATGAGCATTTTTTTGCTGCCGACGATGATGAGCTGGCGTTGTTTCTGAGGATCTAGCCAACTGAGATGAATATGGACTGATACTTTTTTTGGGTATTTGAGGTGGATAAAACCAATATCATGGATGCCGGGCTGAATTAAGTCATAACCAAAAGCTTGGACTGATAGGGGTTTGCCCAGGAGATCGACAACAATTGAAAGGTCGTGAGGAATCAAATTGTCGATAACATTAACATCACTTCTGATGATGCCAAAATTAACTCTTCTTGAGTAAATGTAGTAAATTTCTCCGAGCTCTTTGTTTTTTATAACTGACTTGATGTATTGATAAGCTGGTGTGTAGAGAAAAACGTGGCCAGCCGCTAATTGAAGATGTTTGATTTTAGCAAGTGAAACTAAGCGTTTGGCTTGGAATAATTTTGTGGTAATCGGTTTTTCTACCAAAACGTGTTTACCAGCGCTGAGAGCGGCTTTGGTGATAGCGTAGTGAGTTTGTGGGGGTGTAACGACGATGACGGCGTCAGTTTGAAGAATAAGTTTTTGGTAGCTATTGAAATAGGGCACGTGATATTGATCGGCTAATGCTTGTTTGGCGGGGTCTGTGTCGGCTATACCAACAAAGTTACAGTTGATTTCTGAAAGAACTCGAGCATGGTTCTGACCCCAATAACCGCCGCCAATAAGACCGATTTTAATTTTTCCATGTTTTTTTGATGTTTTTTTCATTTTCAGAATATTTATAGCTTTTTTTTTATTAAATATCAATGTATGATATTTTTATTGTATAAATTGTGATTTTGGAGATTAAATGAGAGTTCCCTTTGTTGATCTATATGCTCAATATAAAACGATGAAACCGGAAATGGATAGAGCGATTACTGAGGTGATTAATAAAAGCGCCTATATCAGAGGTGAATATGTGGAAGGATTTGAGAAGAAATTTGCCAAGGCTTATGGAATGAAGCACTGTATAAGCCTGGGAAACGGTACAGATGCTATATATATTACTCTAAAGATGCTGGGGATGGGTCGGGGCAGCGAAGTGATCACGGCGGCCAATACTTGGATTTCGACCTCGGAGACGGTGACTCAAACAGGAGCCAGGGTGGTGTTTGCCGATGAGGAAGCTGATTATTTCACGATTGACCCAAAGGACGTAGAGAGAAAAATTACTAAAAGAACAAAAGCAATTATTCCTGTTCATCTGTACGGCCAAGCGGCCGATATGAAGAATCTCAAGAGAATTGCCAAAGAATATAAACTCACCCTAATCGAAGATTGTGCACAAGCACACTTTGCCGAGTATCACGGCAAATTGGTAGGTAAGTTTGGAAAAGTGGCCACTTTCAGTTTTTATCCTGGCAAAAATCTGGGCGCTTATGGCGATGCCGGAGCGGTACTGACTGATGATGATAATCTAGCAGAAAAAGTGAGAATGTATGCCAACCACGGATCTCTGGTTAAGCATGAACACTTGATGGAGGGGGTTAACAGTCGCATGGATGGCATACAAGCGGCGGTATTGAGCGTGAAACTAAAGAAGGTTAAATCCTGGAATCGAGCGCGAAGCAGGTGGGCTGAGTACTATAACAAGCTGTTGGCTGATGTTGACGAAGTAGCAATGCCAAAAGTGAGAAATAGCAGTAGACACGTCTTTCATGTGTATGCGATTCGAGCTGAAGACAGAGACAGATTGCAGATGTTTTTGAGAAGCAAGGGAATAGAAACCGCAATCCATTACCCAACCCCCCTTCCCTTCCTGAGAGCCTATAAATACCTGGGCCACAAAGGAGATGATTTTCCGGTGGCTAGACAATATCAAGATAAAATATTATCATTGCCCATGTTTGCGGAACTGACACCTAGACAAATAGAGTATGTTGTGGAGATGATTAAAAAATTCTATGGGCGATAAGAGAGAGTGAAGTATAAGTTTTTCTTTGTAAGTGGATACTATAGTGAGTATTGGCGGGAACTATACGAAAGAACCCCCAAGTTGGCTGAGCGTTCGTATCGGTGGCAGATGAAAACCTTGTTGGGTAAAAAGTTGGGTGTGGCTGACTTTTACAGTAAGGGCCTGGAGAAATTGGGACAAGAAACCGAAACTTGTTTTTATAACTGTCCGCAGGTGCAATTGGCCTGGCTTAAAGAAAAGAGGCCCTCTATCTTCGTTGGGGTGTGGGTGTATTTGATGTTGAAGCGAGTGCAAGGTGGGGACGAGCAAATATGGCCGGAGTGGCTAGCTAGATTGATTGTGCAGAAACAGATCGAAAATTTTGAACCTGATGTAATTTATACTTTTTATAATGTATTTGGAAAAGCTGAGGCTTTGAGGCAAAAAAATAAAGGGCTGATGTTAGTGTTACATTCAGCCAACCCCAAATCTTTGGGGGTGGAGAGATTGAAACACTATGACCTGGTGATAACGACAGCAGATTTTTTGGTTCGGATGATCAGAGAATTGGGAGTCAATTGTGAGCTGCTAAACCCGGGGTTTGAGGTCAATGTGGCAATGGATTTGAAAAGATGGCGAAAAAAAATATTGGTGTTGTTCGTGGGGAGTTTGAGCCCCGATCACAAGCAGAGGTTGGAACTGTTAAACTACGTGGCAGAAAAAGTGCCGGAGCTGGAGCTGTACGGTAGGGTGAGTATCGACCTGCAAGAGTATCCCCACCTCAAGGAAAAATACAGGGGGCCACTGGATGGGGTGGAGATGCTTGAGGCGATATATAATGCCAGAATCGTGATCCACTCGCATGTCGATATGGCCAAAGGTGCGGCACACGCCATGAGATTGTTTGAAGTGGCGGGTTTGGGAAGTTTGCTATTAACCGACGAAAAAACCGATCGTAAGTGCTATGAAGATGGAAAGGAAATGGTCATTTATATATCTGCACATGATTGTGTAAAAAAAATTAGATATTATTTGGCCAAAGAGAAAGAGAGGCAGGCGATAGCAAAAGCGGGAAGGAATAGAACTAAAAAAGACCATGTTTACAAAATTAGAATGAGAGAATTGTTGGGTATTATTGATAAATATCATGATAGGATAAGTGGATAGTTAAACAAAAACACATGTGGCAAAAAATTCTAAAAAATCTAGGATTGATTCCACTTAGTCAGATTGAGAGATTGACTCCGGTTGAACAAAAAGTGGTCAAAGACGTACGGGCTTTTAGCATGTTATCTGCTGATCGTTTGGCCAACTTGTTGGTCTTGGCGCAGGAAATTGAAGCAAGAAAGTTGTCTGGTGACATGATTGAGTGTGGCAGTTGCAGGGGGGGTAGTGGAGCTGTGTTGGCATATGTTGTTAAAAAGGCTAGATGGAAGCGCAAAATTTGGTTACTTGATTCATTTGCGGGACATCCAAAACCTAAAAAAAGGCGCGGTGTTGACACCAAATTGATGAAAGAGTGGGCGGGAACAATGGTAGCTTCAAAACAAGATGTGGTTAAAGCTCTTAAAACCGTAGATTCGTATGAGCCAGCGAAAGTTAAAATTGTGGGGGGGTGGTTTCAAGAATCTGTTCCCAAACTAAAGCTTAAAGAGCTCTCCTTGGTTCATATTGATGCTGATTGGTATGAATCCACGGTATATTGTTTAAATGAATTGTTTGATAAGTTAGTGCCGCGAGGATTTGTGGTGGTGGACGACTATGCGGGTGGCGATTTTCCCGGGGTAGCACAGGCAGTGAATGAATTTTTCGCCAAAAGACAACGACAAATAGCAGAAAAATTTGTGGTGCCTCCTGCTCTGGTGATCCGCAAACAATAAAATCATGAGAAGAAGGTTGCGAGTAGTACATTTTTCCGGACGCGATACGGATGGAGCCAATAAGGCTGCGTATCAAATTCATGCATCTTTGATAAGGGCAGGGGTTGATTCAGTGATGCTTGTTGGGAGAAAGGAAACAAGTGATAAAAGAGTGGTTGAAGTCAGCAATTTGTGGGTTAAACTGAAATATGGGCTTGGTAAAAAGAGAAGTTTGGGGGCGCTGATTTATTGGTTGGATCAGGAATATAGGAAAAGAATTTTAAATGAGATACCGCTGCCTTTTAGTTTTAATTGGAATCAAAGCGGTGTGGATGTGGAATTGATTAAAAAATATTTAGTAGATGTTGATCTGGTCTTTTTGCATTGGATTGATGGGTTTCTCTCGAGCAAAGATATCCAGAAAATTCATCAAACCACACAAGCGCCAATAGTATGGACGTTGATGGATTTAGAGCCCTTAACCGGAGGGTATCATTACGAAACTGATGTGAAGGAATGGTTGAAATGTGCAGATAAAGTTATGGTGAGGAGATTTAAAAAGATACTAAATGAAAATATTAAGTACAAGAAACGACATTTGGCCGGATTACCAATAAATTGGGTGGCTCCGACAGAATGGCTCTATCAGAAAGTGCGAGGGAATAATTTGTTTGAAAAAAGAATGGCGATAAAAATTTTGTTGGCTGTCGATACAAAAAAATACAGACCTATGAATAAACAGAGATGCAGAAGAAGGATGAAAATGAAAAACGATGACTTGGTGATATTTTTTGGAGCCAGAAATTTGAGCGAGCGAAGGAAAGGAGCGAAAGAAATTAATGAGGTGTTACTTCGTTTGGAAAAGTTAGTAAGAAAGCGCGCCGATCTAGCCAAGAATATTTTGCTTGTAAGTGCAGGGGATAAATTGAAACTGGCGACCCAAAAGTTTAGACATAAACATTTAGGTGCGGTTGATGAACGGGTTTTGGCGACTGTCTATAATGCGTGTGATGTGTTTTGGTGTCCTTCGATTGAAGACGGTGGACCAATGATGGTTAATGAAGCGGTAGCTTGTGGAGCTAGAGTGGTAATGTATGATATGGGTGTAGCCCGTGATTTGATGGACAAAAAAGATAAAAGGGTGTCTGTTCCGCTTGGTAAACAAAAAAAAATGGCTCAGGAGTTGATGATGATGTTGGAAACAAAAAATGACAGACGAAGAAACATCGATCCAAGACTTAAACCGGAAAGGCAAGCACAAGAGTACATTAAATTACTTAGAAAATTGATAAGAGAGAAAAATGAAGAGTGATATTTTGGAAATTATGGAGTGGGACAGCAAGTTCTTTGGCAAGAAGACGGCCAGAGTGGCCGAGGAAATAATTTTAGATAAGGACAATGAGACAAAATTGTTGGCAGAAATTAAAAATGAAAAATTTGAAACTATATATTATTGGCAAGGAAGTTCGCTGACTGAAAACTTGAAGGGTTTGTATCGTCTTGGTTTTGAGTTAATAGATATCGAAGTAATACTGGAAAAGAGGCTCGCAAAATACGAGAAGAATGTGGATGAACATCTTATTGATCTGACTAAAATTAAAAATTCCCAAACTTTAAAGCAATTGTATATGTTGGCGCAAAAGCTGTCGCAAAAAAGCAGGTTCTGGAGAGATGTAAAAACAAGGTTTAGGGTAGAGGAAATGTATAGAATTTGGATAAAGAGATTTATTGGAGGTACTGATAAAGGTTGGTGTTATGGTCTGAAAATTAATAATAAAGTGATAAGTATGGCAATTTTTCAGGATGAAGGAGAAGAAAAAGTGGTGTTGAAGTTAGTTGCCGTTGAAGATGATTTTCGAGGTAGGGGATGGGGTAGGAAAATGATGGATTCAAGTTTGGTAAAACTGGCAGCCGATGGGATTGGTGAAGTAGCAGTAGTGACCCAACTATCGAATATAATAGCTGTGAAGTTTTATTTGGGGTGTGGTTTTGAATTAAAATCGGCCAGATATATTTTTCATTGGCATCGAAGATGAATAAAGCATATAAAGTGCCCTTAGCGCGCGTGAGTAATGAGGGAAATGAGAAAAAATATGTGAAGGAAGTGTTGGCGGGAGTGAATTTAGCCGGAGATGGCAGTTTTGGGAGAAGGTGCGAAACTCTGCTGGAAAAAAAGTTTAAGGCACAAAAGGTTTTACTAACCCCCTCGTGCACTTCAGCGATGGAGATGGCGTCGTTGTTACTGGGCTTGGGCCCTGGTGACGAGGTAATTGTGCCTTCATTCACTTTTTCGTCAACAGTGAATGCTTTTATGATCTTTGGGGCAAAACCAGTGTTTGTGGACATTAACCCAAGGGCCATGAATATGGATGAAAATTTAATAGAAAAATTGATTACCAAAAAAACGAAGGCGATTTATGTGGTGCATTATGCCGGGGTTGGTTGCGAGATGGATAAGATTATGAGTACGGCAAGGAAGTATAAATTGAAAGTGGTAGAGGATGCGGCTCAGGGTGTGAATGCCAAATATAAAGATCGTTATTTGGGAACGATTGGTGATTTGGGGGCTTATAGTTTCCACGAGTCAAAAAATTTTGTGGCTGGTGAGGGTGGGGCGCTGGTGATAAATGATCCTAAACTAATCAAGAGAGCGGAGATAATTAGGGAGAAAGGGACGAATCGGAGCCAGTTTTTTCGAGGGGAAGTTGATAAGTATACATGGGTGGATATTGGATCTTCGTATTTAATTTCGGAGTTGGGGGCGGCATTTCTGCTTGGTCAACTGGAACAAATAGAGAGAATTCACAAGATAAGGAGAGTGATTTATGAAACTTATAGGAAAAAGCTAAAACCGTTAGAAGCAAAAGGCTTATTAAAAATGTCTCAGGCACCAGGGGATAGAGAGAGCAACTATCATATTTTTTACTTGATTTTAAATTCGCAAAAAGTAAGGAATGCTCTGATGGATTATTTGAAAAGTAAGGGCGTCCTGGCAGTGTTCCATTATATTCCTTTGCATAGTGCTCCGATGGGGCGCAAGCTTGGGTATAGGACCGAAGATTTACCCTTGACTCAAAAATACGCAGGCCGGCTGATTCGGCTACCCATATTCGCAAGAATGAAAAGAACTGAACAAACAGAAGTGATACTAGAAATTAAGAAGTTTTTTGTCTAAAGAGAAAAACTGTGCGAAAGACAATGTCCTTGATCCAGAAATAAAATCTGAGAGGAATTAGGGGTTTGGGAACGGTTAAGAGGATGAACATTAATTGATCGACAATATTGGATTTGGAGCGGCGGGAAAACATTTGTTGCCAGAGCTTCCCGATGGTGAGGTGACGGCCAGGAACGAAACTGACACCTCCGGCTTTGGCGGTGGCAAAGACGCGGCATTGATAGGAGATATATAGAGGGAAACCAGCCTCTCTCGCCCGGATCATAAATTCATAGTCAGCTCCGTAGTGGGGAAGGTGACAAGTGAAATTACCAATTTGGTTAAAGACTTCAATGGGGATGAGGGTACCACGACCGCAGGCTGTATCAACGGGTGTTAAGGGGGCATTGGAGAGGTTAGTGGGAGGTTTTAAAGGTTGGTCAAAGCGAGGTTTAGTCCAGTCAACTTTGACACCGGCTTCTAGAACTTTGGACTTAGTTTTTATGTCAAGACAGACTGAGGTGATGATGGATCTTTTTGGGCGCTCCCCTACTCCAATAATTTTTTTGATGTAATCTTTGTCAAACTTGGTATCATCGTTCATTAAAAGTACCCAATCCCCTTTTTTACTTCTAGGCAAAATGTACTCAACCCCTTTTCTCATGGCCCCGGTCCACCAGAGATGGCCATCACCTTTTAATTCTGTTGTTTTGGGGTACTTGGAGATGATTGCAGAGGTGTTGTCGCGAGAGCCATCGTTGATAACAATGGTTTGGTAGTTTGGGGAAGTCTGTTTATGAATGCAGTCAAGGCAGAGCTTGAGAATTTCAGAGCGATTGAAAGTGGGGATGAGAATGAAAACTTTATTCATGATTTGGTAAATTTTGGGCGATAAAAGCGAGAATGTTGACGGCTCGGCTATTCCAAGTGTTTTTTTGGGCCAGTTTTTGGGATTGCCGGCCAAGCCTGGCAGCAAGGGTTTTGTCTGTAATTAAGGTAGTAATGGCTAGAGCAAGAGAATGGCTATCACCGGGTTTGAAATAGACAGCGGTATCTTTGAGCACTCGAGTATGAGAGGGAAGTTTGGAGGCAACAATGGGTTTGCCTGAGGCCATGTATTCATAGAGCTTGATTGGCGAGGCGTGATGGGCAAAATGGGGTTGATTGGGAAAGGGAATGGTGAGGATGTCGCATGCCTGCAGATAGGTGGGTATTTGGGAAAATGGTTTGGCCCCAGTGAAAGTCACCTGTTGGCTTAGATTCAACCGAATAACTTGTTGCTGATAGAAATTGATTAAATCCTGTGGCCCGCCAACAATGAGCAGGTGCAGGTGCTGGTGGATTTGGCAAAGAAGACTAAAGGCTTCGATCAGATTGTCGATGCCTTTTTTCATGCCTAGAGTTTCCAGATTGCCAATGTAGCCAATGAGTCGATCTTGTTGAGAAATGTTGAGTTGGCTTCTGGCAAGGTGTCGGGGTTGGCGGGGGAAGAACTCCTGGGAAACCGCGTTGGGGGCGACTAGGGCAGGGGCGTGGAGCTGCCGCCAAAATTGCGTATTGGCTGGAGTGGTGCCAATAATACCCGAAATACGTTTGGCCAGAAAGCGATTTATCGAGGAGTTGACGGTGAAGTCGTGGACTTCCAAAAAAACCGGCCTGTTAAAGATGGAGCGAAGTAAAGCAACTAATTTGGTTCTGGTATAAACGACCGGGTGTGAATAAGTAATCAGAAATACCAACAGCGAAAAAATGGTTTCCTCAAGAAGAAACATGAGGGAGAGAATTTTTTTGCCCAAAAAACTATAGTCCAGAAAGTCGAGGGTAAATACTTTCTTTATCTGAAAATTTTTTCCAACAGAGTAATAGTCATAAATTGAGATGTGTTTCCGTGAATCGTTGGTTTGTTTTCTGGAGGGAAGATAGAGCGTGAGTTTGAGATCTTGACTGGCAAAGGCTTCACACATTTTGGCGATTTGGGTGCCGTGGGCTTTTTGGGTGGGGAGCTTGGCGTTGACTGTATAAGTTAATTTCATGAATTGAGAATCCGGCGATTAAATATAGTGGTGATTTTATCAAGTTTGAAATTGTCCACTTGTTTTAAACCTTCCGTAACGTAGAGGTGATAGCGTTTCTTGTTGTTAATCAGATCTTGGGCTACATCTAGCAGATCCAAAAAGTTGGTTTGAGGAACGACTAATTCTTGTTGGAAACGAGTAAGAACCGCGTGGGTAGCGAGAGTCTGTGTGGCCAAGATGGGCAGACCAGCGGCCATGGCCTCAAGTTGGACCCTACCGAACTCTTCGACTTTGGAGGGCAGTAACAAAAAGGAGCCAAGGCGATAATAAGCAGGCAGTATTTGGTTCGGGAGAGGGCCCAGAAAAGTGATGACTTTGTTCAAGCGCTTTCTTGCGGCAGCACGTTTTAATGAAGGTAGGAGTGGTCCACCGCCGATGACCAACAGATGAAAATTTAGGTGTCGTTGTTTGATAACCCTAGCATAATCGATAAGCCTGTCGGCCCCTTTACGCTCCGATAACCAGTGAACATATAGGAGGATGGGTTTGGTGATGTTTAGTTTAGCCGGTTTGGCCTCTGCAAAACGCTCAGGGCAGACAAAGTTGGGGATGACGATGATGCGAGCTTTGGGAACATGAAACTTGTCGAAATAGTATTGTTTCATTGACTTTGTACAAGTGACCAGATGGTGGGTGAGTCGTAGCGAAATAAGCAAAGGCAGTTGGCGGATAATAATTTCTGGCAAGTGCTTGAGACTAAATGATTTAAGATAAATATCTTCCTGGGAGCAGAGCCATTTATAGACTTGTCCTCCCATGAGCCGATAAACAACGGCGGCAGTCACGGTGGAGGTTTCGGCATAATGACAATATATTTTTTTGTATCCGGATAAATTCAGGTAAGCAAAAAAAAGGCAGCGTTCGGCCAAACGCAAAGGCAGGAAGGAAAACTTTTGGAGATAACCTAAGGCGCCCGGAATGTTGGGTCTAAAACCTGTTTCGGAAAAGACAAAGACGTCGTGAGCAATAGCCAGTGAGGCCATTAGTTGGTAGAGGTAGAAGTAATGAGCATCGGTGGCTGGTTTGTATTGGGGAATCACAAAACAAATGCGGGTCATAGGCGTGACATGAAACTTTGGTACCAACAATTAAATGTGACCACGCTCCAGATCGTGTGGGGATGATATCCACCAGATAAGTGGGTCTTAAATATTTTTTTTGCCTGACGCTGGTTAACATAATCTTTGGTATCTGAAAAATCGATCCAGTCTGCAACAAATTCCTTTAAATCGCCTCGGAACCATTTGGACACCGGTGAAAAGAAACCCCATTTAGGGGCGCGAATTAATTCCGGTGGCAGGTATTTTCCGGCGAGGCGGCGTAAGAGGATTTTGGTTTGACGGGGGTAAATTTTTTTGGAAAAAGGGATGGCAAGGGCCAAGTCTACGACTTCGTTGTTTAATAGTGGAACTCGTTGTTCGATGGAATTGGCCATGCTGAGTTTATCGGACTTAATAAGTGATTCCTCCGGCAACCAGGTCTGCAGATCCGTCATAAGAAACTCTTCCATATGGAGACCGGCACGACTGGCCAATATTGCGTTAAAGTATCGGGGGGTGGCGGTGGCGTCGTTTAGCTGCGGGCGTAAAATTTGGGTGACGATCGCTTCTGGCTGTGACATAAATAACGTATGGAGTTTGGAGCTTTCGGCAGTGTTGGCTTCTGCCAACAATTTGCCTAGGTGTTTAGAGTGCAGAGTCAGGAGTCTGGAGATGCTGGTTTTAAGCAGTGAGGGCAAATGATTATACAAAGATAAATAATAGAGCACTAAATAACGAGTATAGCCGGCAAAAAGTTCGTCACCGCCGTCGCCTCCCAGGATAACGGTGACGTCCTTTTGGGCAGCTCTACTTAACATGAAGAGGGCAATTTGGTTGGGGTTGGAAATGGGTTCGTCGAGGTGATAGATGACTTTGGGAGTGTGCTTGATCATGTCGGCTGCGGTAATCATCACTTCGTGGTGGAGAGTGTGGAAATACTGACTAGAAATTCTGGCGTTGATCAGGTCTTGATTATATTTTTCTTGCTCCGAGGCAACGACAAAACCGGCGGTGTAGGTATGAAGCCGTTTGCTTGAGTGGCGTGAGGCTAAAGCCAGAACCAAAGAGGAGTCAATACCGCCGCTTAAAAAGACGCCAACGGGGCGGTCGGAAATGAGATTGCTTTTTACCGCCTGGTTCAAGTTGGTGTCGAGTGCCTCGAGGACTTGAGAGTGGGTTAAAGTTGCAGGATTAAATACGGGTTGCCAATACTGATGGATGTGGAGGCGACCGGCTTTCCAGACCAATAAGTGGCCCGGAGCCAACTTCTTGACCGATTCAAAAATTGTGTAAGGAGAGGGAATGTACAAAAGGCGAAAATAAAGATTGATAGCGTCTGGGTCAAGGCGCTTGGAGAATCGGTGAGTGAGTAGGGCTTTGATTTCTGAGGAAAATATCAACTGGTTGTTTGGGGAAGTATAGTAAAGGGGTTTGATGCCGATACGATCTCGAGCCAGAATCAATTCTTGCTTGTCTTTGTCCCAGATGGCAAAAGCAAACATACCATTTAAACGGGAGATAAAACTTCGGCCATATTGGCGATAGCCTTGGAGAATGACTTCGGTGTCAGTGCGGGATTTAAAGTTGATGCCTTTTTTGCGTAAGTCAGCCCTTAATGCCTGAAAATTGTAAATCTCGCCGTTAAAAACGATCCAAAGTTTGCTATCCTCTGTACACATGGGCATATGACCATTGGCAGAAAGATCAATGATAGACAGTCTCCTGCTGCCCAAGGACACTTGACCGTCAACGTACTCTCCACCATCGTCGGGCCCCCTGTGTTTGAGAGTACGATTCATGCTTTTGATGAGAGTTAAATTGGGAAAAGTAAAGCCGTTGATGCCACACATAGCCTACAGTTTAGCCTTTAGGGAGAAAAATGGTAGAGGAAAAACTGGGGGGTAAGGCGCGAGTCGCTGATGGTGCTAAGGACGGGAGAGGTCAAGTGTTTTTTACTTACCAAAACACCATCTGAGTTGGGGAGACATCGGGGAAAACGAGAAGGGTATTTTCCCAGGTAATAAGCTTTGATGTCGTCGTTGAGAGAGAGGTAGCGACGAACCGCAAGCGAGTTGAGAGAGTCGTCGACGGTGACACAGGAGGACTCAGGGGGCAGAGAGGCTAGGGCCTTAAGGAGTTGTAGCCAGCCGTGATTGTATGCCCAGCCAATGGCTACGCTTGATTTGGTTTGGTTCCAGGAGACGGGAACAAAGACACTTCCGTCTATATTTCTAGGTTCGTCCAAGACGGTATCTTGGCGACGAATGTGGGTGTTGAATGAATAAAAAGAGGATAAAAGGACAATGGTGACGGCGATGGCGGAGGTAAAAATTCGAGGCAGAGCGGTCAATCTTCTGGCGGTGATGATAACTAGGGGTATGGCCAGAATGACAAAATAATAACCCCGAACGGCGGTGAGTAAGAAAAAAAGTAGAGTTATAACTATCCAGGCAATAAGCGGTCGGGCTTTGTTGTCTTTTAGGGAAAACACCACTGAGGCGGTGAGGGCAAGGAGGACAAGAGGTGAAAACAGATCAATCAAGTAAGTGGCGATGGAAATTATTTGGGGAAGTAGATTTAGATCATCTCGGGGAGTGGCGCCGGGCCGATAGACGCCAAAAAGATTTGAGAAAAACACGTCGGCATAACCGGTGACCAGAAAAGCCAAAATGTTGTAGAGGACCACCGGCAAGAAGATCAAGAAGGCAATCAAGAATGGCCTGGATAGCTGTTTCCTGGGGGTTAGTAACAACAGCGTCGGCATAAGAACTAGGGCCGTTTCCTTGACCAGCAGGGCAGCCCCAAGTGACAGACCGGCAAACAAATATAGTCTCTTTGCTTTGGTGACCTTGAAAAAATAGTAAACGGTAAGAGTTAGTAGGAAGGTAAGGAGCATTTCGCGGTGAAAAATGCGCCCGAGCCAAATGAAATAATTGTTAGTGGCTAAAATTAAGACTGCAAGATTGGCGACTTTGGTTGAAAAAAATTGTGAGCTTAAGGCAAACACGGCCACAAGAGTTAATAATCCGAGAAGGGCTTCGGAAAAACGGAAGTGCCAATCGGAGAGATGATCTAACCCTTTTGGTTCGAGTAAGTTGAGAGAATAGTGTTTTAAAGACATGGTTAGCGGAGGATGGCCACTGTAGGAAAGCAGATAGGCGTTGCGACCGGCTTGAATGCCGTCGACAAGATTGTAGGCTTGGTAGCCCAAATCGTATTCGTCCCCATAGACGTTGGCGTAGCCGAGCTTGGTAAACGAAAAAAAAGAAAAAATAAAAAGGGAAAACAACAAGGGCTGAGTCAAAGAAATCGTTGGTTTTGGGGGGAAAGTTGGAGGGTGTGAAATTTTTTTGGGCGCGATGAACGCCGATAACCAACTGATAGATAGTAAGATGAATAATGAGGTGGTAAGGTGGGGAGAAAAGATGGCTTGGCCTGATTTGCCTTCGACTAGGGCGACGAGCACGGTGGCCGGATAAGTAAGGAGGATGGAGATGAGTGAGGAACTGAGAAGGCGGTCAATTACACTGGAGGATTTAAAGATGCGGCCGGCAAGCGGCCAGCCGGCAAAAATTAAGATAAACAAATGACCAAACAAAATCCGAAAAAATGAGAGTTTATCGGTTAATGACAAGCCAATAGTAATTAGACCAACTAGATAGGGCATGGGTGTTATTGGGTGAACGGTTTGAGGGCAACGGTGAAACTTAAGTTGCCAAGCTCTTTGTAAAGGGGAAGGTTATTTGTGGCCCGATCGATGAGGGTAAGCAACCGATAAAAAGGCAGGGGTATTTGTTTCCAAAACATTTCGACGAGACTGACCAGTTGACGATGAACCGAATCATGAAGAATGATAAAACCGAAAGATTGGAGTTGATGGGTAATTAAGTGGTGATTGATCAGGCATTCTCTTGAGTCGTTGGGGGCGGGAATGGCACGGGTTTGCTGCAGTTGGAAAAGATAGCGAAAAGAATTGTGCTCAAGGAGAATCACCCGTCCACCGGGTTTGAGGATCCGGTAGGCTTCCTGAATTGCCAAATCGGTGTTGAGGGTGTGATGGATGGAAGCAATAAAAATTACTGCGTCAGCTGAGTTGGAGAGGATCGGCAGACGGTCCATGTCCCCGACAAGATTGTCGGTCAGGCCAACTTTGATGCGTGATTGGCACATTAGTTTTGATATGTCTAAACCAATAATTTTAAGGTCGGGGATCTTGGCGGCGATTAGCGAGGTTAAGACGCCGGCCCCGCCACCAATGTCGATGAGGGTATCTTGTAAATCAAGATAGTTGGCGGCAAAAGAGACCATTTGGGGATAATAAATTAACTTGCTCGCGTGATTTGTGGACTTGGCTATTTCTGATTGATTGTGGTCGTAATGGGTAATGTTGGCCCGCTTCATGGACTTGGTGAGCGTGTCTTTGGCCGCGGCAGCAATTAAACAATTTGTCCAGGCGCTTTCCGGGTGGACTTTAAGAAAGTGTTGACCAGACCTGGCGGAGCCGCGAGCCAAGCGACGGTAGAGGTGTTTGTCTGAGAGGATGTTATTGACATGTTTGGCAAGGCTACGAAAATCTCCGGGTATAACCAAGTAACCGTTAATGGCTGACTTGATCAGTGTTTGACTGCCACTGACTTTGGTGACGACAGCAGGCAGTCCAATAAGCATGGCTTCGATCAGAGAAATACTGCTACCTTCATAATTTGAAGTAGATAGGTAAATTTTGGACTCTGAGAGGAGTTTGGCGGTTTGAGACTGGTTTTTGGCACCCACAAAGGTGACGTTGGCTTCAAGGTGGAGATTGTCCACTTGAGCAACAAGCGACGACCGTTCTGGTCCGGACCCGACGATAACGACTTGGGTTTGAGGAAATTTTTTGACAATCAAAGATACGGCCCGCAATAAATCGGAAAAGTTTTTCTGGGGTGAGAGACGACCGACGGCGATAACATCGATTGGGCGGCGGCGGGCAGGTTTGACAGTAAGAAATTTTTTATCTGGCGGAACGGGAATAATCCAACAGGGAATTTTTGGCAAGAGGTGTGAATGAAGGTGGGCGGCGATGCGGGGACTAACGGCGCGGACGCTGTCGGCAAACCTAAGCACCAGCGGACCCAAGAAAAAAAACAGGCGGTTTTGGAGCGATTCGCTCTGCCAATAGGGATTGGTAAAAAAGTCGTTATGTAATTGGATATTTAGGGGTATTGAGTGTTTAACTTTAGCAAAGAGGCCGATAAGGCCGGTAATAAACGGGTCTTGGGCGCTTAACAAATCCACTTTATGTCTGGCCTGGAGAGAGTCAATGATCTTGATGGCGTCGAAGAGGTAAAACCAGCGGGAACGGGAATTGGTGGGTCGAAGGTAGAGGTTGCCGTATCTTTTGGGAACAAAGAGGCCGTCTTTGAGGGTGGTAAGGACGATGATGTCGAGCCGGGAAAAACTTTT